>Ga0116227_10012412_pt1 | contig 13867 bp, 14 predicted proteins | sample S1TSphgellanicum_FD_89693 | JGI IMG/M metagenome (GOLD analysis project Ga0116227, IMG submission 89693) | Host-associated microbial communities from peat moss isolated from Minnesota, USA - S1T2_Fb - Sphagnum magellanicum MG | ecosystem: Host-associated > Plants > Peat moss > Unclassified...
CTCGAAACGGAATTGGCGCGCACCATCGTCAAGGTCCAGGGCGTGCAGACCGCGCGCGTGCATCTGGCCATACCCAAGCCGTCGGTCTTCTTGAGCGATTCGCGCAAGGCCACCGCCTCCGTGATGCTGCAGCTCTATCCCGGCCGGCGTCTCGAGCCCGGGCAGGTCGCGGCGATCGTGCACCTGGTCGCCTCGAGTGTGGCGGAATTGGCGGCGAGCGACGTCACCTTGGTGGATCAAACCGGAACCTTGCTCAATTCACCCGATGAAAACGCCGAACAGGCCGCGAGCACCCGCCAGTTCGCCTATACGCGCAAGCTCGAGGAAACCTACCAGCAGCGCATCATCGAGCTGCTCGAACCCATGATCGGAGTCGGGCGCGTGCGCGCGACGGTGACCGCCGACATGGACTATACCGTCACGGAGGAGACGCACGAGCAATACGACCCGCAAAAGACGGCGGTGCGCAGCGAGCAGACCAGCAACGAGGCGCGCCGCGGCGGCGACTCGACCGAAGGCATTCCGGGGGCACTCAGCAATCAACCGCCGGGAACCTCCGGCGCGCCCGCGATTCCCGGCGCCGCCACTCCCGGAAACCCGGCAAATTCGAAGGCGGACGCCTCGGCAGCCAGCGGACCGAGCTCGACCGCTCAGCGCAGCACGCGTAATTTCGAGGTCGACCGCAGACTCTCCTACACGAAGCAGCCCGTGGGAGTCTTGAAACGTTTGAATGTCGGCGTCGTGCTCGATGATTGGCAGAAAGTGGACGCCGCCGGCAAGGTGACGACTTCGCCCATGAGCGACGCCGACGTCAAGCGATTTACGCAATTGGTGCGCGAATCGATCGGCCTCAAGGAGGATCGCGGCGATCAATTGAACCTGCTCAATCAAGCCTTCAAGAGCGCCCCGCCGTTGGGCCCCGTGGACGGACTGCCGCTGTGGCAAACTCCGTGGGTCACGCAGTTGGCGAAGCAAATCGTCGGCGCCGCGCTGGTGCTCATCGTCGCGTTCCTGGTGCTGCGGCCGTTGATGAAATCGCTCACCAAAACGACGACGGTGCAGATCGAAAAGATTGACGATGCCGCGGACTCTGCGGGCGATCGCCTGACTCTCTCGGGCGAGGACCCCAACGCGATCAAACTCGCCCCGAGTTTCGAGCAACAGGTCGTCGCCGCGCGCAGCCTCGTGGGCCAGGATCCGCGCCGCTCCGCGCAGGTGCTGAAAGAGTGGGTCGCCGCGGATGGCTGACAGTCCCGATGAACTTGCCGGAACGCAGCGCGCCGCCATCCTGCTGATGAGTTTGGGGGAACAAGACGCCGCCAACGTGCTCAAGCAGTTGGACGCCCGCGAAGTCCAGAAACTCGGCATCGCCATGGCCGAGCTCAAGGAGGTATCGCGCGAGCAGATGAGCGCGGTGCTCGAGAAGTTCATCGAGATGGCGGACTCGAAGGCGAATGTCGCCGGTGCCCCGCAGGACTACGTGCGGCGCGTGCTCACCCAGGCCGTCGGCAAGCAAAAGACCGACATGCTGCTCGAGCGCGTCTCGAGCGGTCAGACCGGGCAAGGCATCGAGACGCTGAAATGGATGGAATGCAAGGCCGTCGCGAACATCATCAAGGGCGAACATCCGCAAATCGCCGCCATCGTGCTGTCGCACCTCGAGCCCGAACAGGCCGCCGGCATCCTGCCCCTGTTGTCGGCTGAGATGCGCACCGATGTCCTGATGCGCATCGCGAACTTGAATGAAGTGCCCCAGTCCGCGCTGACCGAGCTCGATCAACTGGTCGAGAAACAGGCCAACCTGGCGCCGTCCGTCCCGCTGCGCCGCATCGGCGGCACCCGTACCGTCGCCGACATCTTGAACGCCATGGAGCGCGACCAGAGCAACTCGGCGCTCGGCGAGATCGAAAAATCGGACGGCGAGATGCACGGCAAGATCAAGGAATTGCTGTTCATATTCGACAACCTCCTGGATGTCGACGATCGCGGCATCCAGACGCTGCTGCGTGAGGTGAACGGCGACAAACTCGCCGTGGCGCTGCGCGGCGCGGAACCCGAGGTCACGGAGAAGATCCTGAAGAACATGTCGAAACGCGCGGCGGAAGTCTTGAAGGACGATATGGATGCGCGTGGACCGGTGAAACTCGCGGATGTCGAGGCAGCGCAAAAGGAGATCGTCGTCATTGCACAGCGCATGGCCACCGAAGGCACCATCACCTTGGGCGGCAAGGACGGCGGCGAATTTGTCTGACGCAGCAAAATCCGCGGCAGCCGGCGCGACGCTGTGGACGGCTCCGGACATGGGGAGCCCCCTCACCCCGCCGCCCAAAATAACCACGGTCGGCGGACTCGTCGATCTGCAGGCGGAGGCGCACAAAGAGGCGTTCGATCAAGGCCTCGCCGAGGGCCGTGAGGCCGGCCGTGCCGACATCCGCGCGCAGGTCGAGCGCCTGGCGGGGATGCTCCACGATCTTGCCCGGCCGTTCGAGGAACTCGATACGGAAGTCGAGCGCGAACTGTTGACCTTGAGCATGGCTCTCGCGCGGCAGATCGTGCGCCGCGAACTCAAAACCGATCCGACGCAGATCATCGGCATCATTCGGGAGGCCATCGCGGCGTTGCCGGTGGCCGCCCGCGACGTGCGCGTGCACGTGCATCCCGAGGACGCCGCCGTGATGCGCGAGCATCTCGCCCCCACCGAAAGCGAACGCGCCTGGGTCATCGTCGAGGATCCGGTGATGGCGCGCGGCGGGTGCCGGATCACCACCGCCACGTCGCGCATCGACGCGCGGCTCGAAACGCGGCTGGCCGCCATCTTGAGCGAGCTCATGGGCACGGAACGCCAAAGCGACGGCGCGCGTGACGCCGCGCGCGGCGGCGCCGACGCGTGATGGCCTTCCGCCCATGAGCGACGCGGCTTCGCGTCAGGCGAGATCTCAGGCGTGGGCGAAGAGCTTGGGCCGCGCACGCGAGCGCATGGCCGGCGCCGGCCCGCGCAACCTCGTCGTTGAAGGGACATTGAACCGCATGGTCGGCATGACCCTCGAGGCCGTGGGCTGCGAGGCGGCGGTCGGCGGGCGCTGCCTGGTCGACACCGGCGAAGGCAAACAAATCGAGGCGGAAGTGGTCGGATTCTCCGGCGACAAACTCTTTCTGATGCCGACCGGCGATGTGCGCGGCGTGATGCAGGGCGCGCGCGTCATTCCGACGCACAGTGTCACCTCCGTGCCGGTGGGCGATGCGTTGCTCGGCCGGGTGTTGGACGGCGCCGGTCGGCCTCTCGATGGCCTGGGCGAGCTCCATTGTACGGATCGCGTGTCGCTCACGGCAGAGCCGCTGAACCCCCTCATGCGGCGCCCGATCCGCGAGCCCCTCGATGTGGGCGTGCGCTCGATCAATGCACTGCTCACGGTCGGCGGCGGACAGCGCATCGGGCTGTTCGCGGGATCCGGCGTCGGCAAGTCGGTGCTGCTCGGCATGATGACGCGCTACACCAAGGCCGACGTCACCGTGGTGGGTCTGATCGGCGAGCGCGGCCGCGAAGTGCAGGATTTCGTCGCCAACACCTTGGGAAAGGAAGGCATGCGGCGCGCCGTGGTGGTCGCGACCCCCGCCGATCATCCGCCTCTCATGCGCGTGCACGGTGCGTGTTTGGCGACCGCCATCGCCGAGTATTTTCGCGATCGGGGCCTCAAGGTGCTGCTGCTGCTCGATTCATTGACTCGCTACGCTCAGGCGCAGCGCGAAATCGCGCTCGCCATCGGCGAGCCCCCCGCGACCAAGGGCTATCCGCCGTCGGTCTTTGCGCGGCTGCCGCAGCTCGTGGAGCGCGCCGGCAACAGCGATCGCGGCGTCGGCTCGATGACGGCGTTTTACACCGTGCTGGTGGAGGGCGACGAGCAGAACGATCCGATCGCCGACGCCGCACGCGCCATCCTGGACGGACACATCATGCTGTCGCGCCGACTGGCGGAGAACGGACTGTATCCGGCAATCGACGTGGAGGCCTCCATCAGCCGCGCCATGCATCAAATCGCGACCCGCGAACAGCTCGATCTCGCGAACCGCTTCAAGCAGGTCTATTCGACGTATCAACAGAATCGGGACCTCATCACGGTGGGCGCCTACCGCAAGGGCGGCGATCCGCGCGTCGATCTGGCAGTCGAGCAATGGCCGAAGATGCTCGAGTTCCTCCGCCAGGACATGTACGCGCCATTGGGGCTCGAACGCAGTATTGCGGATCTCAAGCAGTTGGTGACGCAGTTCTCGGCGCCGGCTGCCGCAACCGGCCGATAGTCGCCCTTCACCATGCTGAAGTCGAAACGATTCGAGCCGATTCAGGACATCGCCGGTACCGCGGCCGATCGGCTGAGCCGTGCGATGGCCGACGCCGGTGCCAAAGTCGCCGAGCTCGAGCGTCAGCTCGCGCAGATCAAGTCCTATCGCGACGAGTACGCAGGCCGCATGCAGGCAGCCGGTGCGATCGATGCCGTCAAATTGCAGAACCACCGCTCGTTTCTGGATCGGTTGAGCGACGGACTGCGACAGAATACGAAGAACCTCGAGGCCGCGCGGGCGGAATATGAAAAGCGGCGGGCGGCATGGAGCGAAAAGCGCGCAGAAGCGGAAGGTTGGAACCGGCTGGTGGATCGCTGCCGCCTGGAAGAGAGGCTGGCCGCGGATCAGCGCGAGCAACGCGACGGCGATGAGGCGGCGCTCCGCGCCCATGGAGTGGCACGCGACTTGCTATTCCCCAAGTCATGAACTCAACACCCGTGATGGCGCAGAGCCCGATCGTGGCCGCTCCCGCAACCGTCAGCCAGCCGGCTTCGGCAAGCGATCCCTCGTCCGATAATGGCGTGAACGGCGGCAAAAACACGGGCTTCTCGGCGGCGCTCAGCGACGCGGGCCAGCATTCGGCCCGCAAATCCGCGGCAGCGCGGCCGGCAGCGGCCGTGCCGCCCGGCGGACCATTGCCGCCCACAGGCACCGTTTCGCCACCGCCGCCGCCATCGGCAGTGGTGCCGGCAGCACTGCCGCAAGTGCCGGTGACGCCGCAGGCGCTGCCGGCATCGGTGGGGACGGCGTCGGCGGGGACGGCGTCGGCTCCGGCGATCATCACGCGGGCGGCTCAACCGCGCGCCCCGGCGCCGAAAGCGGCCGCACGGTCCGCGGGCACCGCCGCCATGTCGGATGGCGCGGCAGCGTCGGATGACACGTTGGCGTCGGATGACACCTCCGCGCCGGACGCCACGCCCGCGTCGAGTGCCGCCTCCGCGGCAATCGCCGCCGCCCTGTCGGACGACAGCAAGGTGCCGAATGGTTCCTCAGCCGGTCTCGAGAGCATCGCGCCGCCCGACACTTCAGCGGGCGGTGACGCCGCCGCGGCGGCCGCTGCGGTTGCCAACCCGGCGGGCGCGACTGCGGCGAGCGGCGCCTCTTTGGCGGGCATTGCGATCGCGGTCGCGCGCGCGACGTCGGGGGCAGCCGCCATCGCCCGCACGGCGACCGGCCTCGCCACCGGCGACGGAGCGGACCGGCAGACACTCCGTGCTGCCGATGATTCGGGGCCGACGTCGTTGGTCGCGGGCACGGGTTCCGCGCCGTCTACGGTGAATTTTGACCTGGGCACGAACCCGAACCCCACCCTCAAGGTCACCGTGGGTGGCGACGGGGCGGAGTTAGGGCAAGGTCTGGCAAACCACGTGTCTTCGATGCTCGGCAGCAATTTGACCAGCGCGAAATTGCAGGTCAATCCGGCGGATCTCGGCCCCATCGAAGTTCGCATCGCGGTGCAGGGTGATCACGCGTCGGTGTGGCTCATGAGTCATAGCGAGGTGACGCGCGATGCGCTCGAGTCGAGTTCGACGAAGTTGCGCGAAATGTTGGGCGCCCAAGGGTTCGCTCAGGTCAGCGTCGATGTGTCGCAGCGCAATTTTCAGGAGCGCCCTGCCCCCTCGCAACCCTATGTCGACACCGGCGCCGCGAATCGCGCCGCCACCCCGGACTTGCAGTCGGGAGCCCTGTCGAGCACGACACGAATCTCGACGGGCGCCCTCGACGCCTACGCCTGAAGTTAAGCGCGAAGCGTCAATTTACCGGCGCTTCGGCGCCCAAGGTTCGCCGACCCCGGAGTTGCTTTAAGCTCATGAATTCTCTAAGAAAAGAGCACTAAAAGCGTTCTGGCATAGAACTTGCTGACTCCTGGTTGCGGCATATCGCCGCGCTAGGAAGAAACCATGGCCGATGCTGCCGACGATGCCGCTCCTCCCGCGCCGAAGAAATCCGGTGGAATAGCCGGCACCCTGATGAATGGGATGGGAATCTTCGTGCTCTCCTTGGGCGCCGTCGTCGCGGGCGGCTACGTCAACGCGAAGCTGCATCCGCCCCCCGATATGCAGTTGGACAAGGACGGCAAGATCAAGGCGCTCGGCACGTCGAGCTCCGCCGGGCACGGTGAGGACGGCGCCCCGACCGCCGCCCTGTACTTCGCGATCGACCCGCCCTTCGTCATCAATTTCGAGGATGACTCGGCCGTGCGCTTCCTGCAGGTCAGCATGTCGATCATGGCCCACGATCAAAAAGCGATCGACAGCGTCACCAAGAACGTGCCGTTGATACGCAACAATCTGCTGCTGCTCATGAGCAATCGCGACTACAAGTCGCTGATGTCGCGCGAAGGCAAGGAGGCGCTCCGGACCGAAGCGCTCGCCGAGATACGCGCCGTGCAGAAGAAGACCGGCGGCCCGGATGTCGATGACCTGCTGTTCACGACCTTCGTGGTGCAGTAATGGCTGAAGGTGAGGCCGCCATTTCGGACGAAGAAGTATCGGCGCTGCTCGAGAAGGACGCCCCCGGTGCGGTACGTCCGTATGACTTGACGGCACAACGCATCGATCGCATGCAGCTGCCGCTGCTCGAGGTCGTGAGCAAGAGTTTCGCCGAACGCGGCGGCGCCTCGCTCTCGAGCCTGGTCGGCCGCGACGCCGTCATGCATTTCACCGCACTGGAATCGGCGCGAATCGCGGACTTGCAGGCCGCGCTGCCGACGCCGGCGAGCCTCGCGGTGGTGCGGATCAAACCGTTGCCCGGCTTTGCCTACGTCAGTGTCGACCCGGCGCTGTTGTTGGTGCTGCTGGATGGTTTTTTCGGCGGAACGGGCCGTGCCTCATTGGACCCGGCCGCCGCCATCGCGCCCGCCGCGCAGCGCTTTCTCGCGCTGCTGTTGCGCAGCCTCGCCGCGGATCTCGCGCTGGCGTGGGCGCCCGTCACACCGGTGGAACTCGAACTCGTGAATCAGGAAACCAATCCGCGGTTGGTACGACTGGGCGCACCGCAAGACTCCATCGTGGTCCTCAAATTCACCGTGGATTTGGGCCCCTGCAGCGGCCGCATGGATTGGCTGATGCCCGAAGCGTTACTCGCGCCGGTGCGCGAGGCGTTGGCCGTGAACGGTGGCCAGACGCCGCTGCGCCCGCAGGACGCCTGGGGACCGACGCTGGTTGCGGCATTGGCGGATATGCAATTCGACACCCGGGCGATTCTTGCGCAGGCACAAATCAGCTTGCGCGAGCTGGTGCGCCTCACGCCGGGCGACATCATTCCCATCGAGGCGCCGCAGCAAGCGAGCTTGTGCGCCGGTGACGTGACTCTGCATCGCGGGCGTTTCGGCGTCTCGCAAGGCCGCTATGCACTCAAGATTTTACCAGGAGTTTCCCCATGAGCACGCCCGATCCACACAATGCCGCCGTCGCGCGGGCGCAATTCGGCGAGCTCGGCCCCAATGCCCCGGTGGCCGGCGGACAGGAAGTGAACCTGAATCTGATCCTCGACGTGGCCGTGACGCTGTCGCTCGAAGTCGGCCGCGCGCGCATGCCGGTGCGCAATCTATTGCAGCTCGCGCCCGGCGCGGTCGTCGAACTCGATCGCCTGGCGGGTGAGCCGCTTGACGTCCTGGTGAACGGGGTGCGCATCGCGCGCGGCGAAGTGGTGGTGGTGAACGAGCGATTCGGCATCCGGCTGACCGAAGTGGTGAGCGCGACCGAAAGGATGGAGCACGCGCGATGACCGTCCTGGCGCAGCCCGCCGTCTCGCCCCTGTCCGTGGGCAGCTTGACGCAACTCACCTTGAGCCTGGCCGCGATCGTGGCCTTGATCCTCGCCATCAGCTGGGCCTTGAAGCGACTCAAACTCGCAGGTCCGCGTGGCGCCGGGGAGATGGCCGTCATCGGCGAACTCAGCGTCGGCCCGCGCGATCGCATCCTGTTGATCAGCGTCGGCGGCTCTCAGGTACTGGTCGGAATCGGCGCCTCGGGACCCGTGCAGCTGACGCCGCTGGCCACGCCGATCGTCCTCAAAGAAGCGGAACGCGTGGTCCCGTTCGCCGAACGCCTGCGCGAGCTGATCGGGCGGCCGGGCGGTGCCGCGTGAAGCGCACCACCCTGTTGCTGCTACTGCCCGTGTTGGCGGTTCCTTTGTTGGCGGTGCTCCCGTTCGATGTGGCGAGCGCGCAGGTGGCGCTGCCGGCCATCGCCATCAAGTCGGCCGCCGATGGCGTACAAACCTACTCGCTGACCTTTCAGATTCTGATTCTGATGACGGTGTTGACGCTGCTGCCGGCGCTGCTGCTGGCGATGACGGCGTTCACGCGCATCATCATCGTGCTCTCGATGCTGCGCCAGGCGCTCGGCATGGCGACCACGCCGTCGAACCAGGTGCTGACGGGCCTCGCGCTGTTCATGACCTTCTTCATCATGAGCTCGACCATCGAGCAGTCCTATGCGAACGGGATCAAGCCGTATCTGGACGGGCAACTGGCCGGCGAGCTCGCCATCGACCGCACGGTGCAGCCGCTCAAGAAATTCATGCTGGCGCAGACCCGCGAAAACGACCTGCAATTGTTCTCGAAGATGTCCGGCAAGGCGCAATACGCGACGCCGGATGATGTGCCGCTGACCGTCTTGATTCCGACGTTCATGACCAGTGAGCTGAAAACCGCGTTTCAGATCGGGTTCATGGTGTTCATTCCCTTCCTGGTCATCGACCTGGTCGTCGCCTGCGTCCTCATGTCGATGGGGATGATGATGCTCTCCCCCGCCCTGGTGTCGCTGCCTTTCAAGATCATGCTGTTCGTCGTGGTCGACGGCTGGACGCTGCTGATGGGCACATTGGCGGCGAGCTTTCACCAATGACGCCCGAAACCGTCATGGAGCTGGCGCACCGCATGCTGATCGTCACCGCGATGATCGCGGCGCCGCTGCTCCTGATTGCGCTCATCGTGGGACTGGTCATCGGCATGCTGCAGGCGGCGACCCAGATCAACGAAGCCACCTTGAGCTTCATCCCGAAGCTCTTGCTGCTGACCTTGACCTTGTTCGCGGCGGGACCCTGGATGCTGAGGGTGCTGACGGATTTCACGCGTGACTTGTACAGCAGCATTCCCAGCGTGATCGGCTGAATCCCGACATGCAACCCGTCATTCTCAACGCCGCGGATGTATCGACCTGGGTCGCTCGATTATGGTGGCCCACCTTGCGCGTCGGCGGATTCGTGCTGGCGGCGCCAATCGCCAGCGAGCACGTCATCCCGCGGTTCGTGAAGATCATCATCTCGCTCGCGCTCGCGATGCTGATGGCGCCTCAGGCGCTGATCCCGGCCGACCTCTCGATCTTCTCCGGGAGGGGGCTGCTCGCGGCCGCTCAGGAACTCTTGATCGGCGTCTCCATCGGCATGGTGGTGAGCCTCGCCTTCGAAGCGCTGGCCTTCGCCGGTCAGGCCATCTCGCTCAGCATGGGCCTGGGATTCGCGACTCTGGTCGACCCGCAGCGCGGCGCGAACTCCACGGTGCTCAGCCAGATATTCATGATCTTCGGCACTCTCACCTACCTCGCCATCAACGGCCACCTGATCCTGCTCGGCGTGCTCGCCGAGAGCTTTCAGAGCATGCCGGTCGGGGCCGCGCACATCGGTCCGGATTTTCTGCTGTCGGTGGTGCTGTGGGGTGCGTGCGTGTTCGAGTCCGGATTATTGATCGCCCTGCCCGCGGTGATCGCGCTGGTGATCGTCAATATGGCGCTCGGCGTGGTCACCCGCGCGGCGCCGCAGCTGAACCTGTTCGGCATCGGATTCACCGTCACCATATTGTTCGGATTCTTCGCGCTCATCGTCGGCCTCGACGGCATCATGGCGGGCATTTCGAAGCTCATCGACGGCGCGCTGACGGCGGCCGCGAATCTGGTGCATGCACCCGGCGCGGGGGCGCACTGATGGCCGCCGAATCCGAAACCGGCGGTGAACGCACCGAAGAGCCTTCGTCGAAGCGCCTCCAAGACTCGCGTGAACGCGGTCAGGTGCCGCGTTCGCGCGAACTCACCAATTTCGCCGCCATGGTGGGCGGCAGTGCCGCGTTGATCGCGATCGGCGGCTCGCTCGCCGGCCGACTGTCGGAACTGATGCGCCACGGGCTCGCCATCGATCCGCAACTTCTGCGGGATCCCGACACCATGATGACCGCGCTCGGCGAGGCCTCTGTGAGCGGGCTCACCGGTCTGTTGCCGGTGTTCGGCGCCGTGGCCGGCCTGGTGTTGTTGGCCTCGGTCGTCCTGGGCGGCTGGAATTTCAGCATGCAGGCGCTGACCGCGGACATTACGCGCTTGAGTCCGCTCGCCGGACTCAAGCGGCTGTTCGGGCTGCATGGAGTCTCCGAGCTCGGCAAGGCATTGTTGAAATGTGTGGTGATCGGGTCCGTGTGCACGGCCATCGTCGCATCGAATTTCAGGGACGTGATCGCCATCGCTCACATGGAGCCTCGTGCCGCGATCGGTCGCGCCGCCGGTCTGCTGAGTTGGGCGTTCGTGTGGCTGTGCTCCTCGCTCGCGTTGATCGCCGTGGTCGACGTACCCCTGCAGCTGTTTCAGTTCCACCGCATGCTGCGCATGACCCGCCAGGAAGTGCGCGACGAAGCCAAGGAATCGGACGGCCGCCCGGAGACCAAGCAGCGAATCCGTCGCCTGCAGCAACAATTGGCGCGGCGGCGCATGATGCACGAAGTGCCCGCCGCCGACGTGGTGATCGTGAACCCGACGCACTTTGCGGTGGCGCTCAAATACGATCCGAAGAAAATGCGCGCGCCGCGCGTGGTCGCCAAGGGCGGCGACCTCATCGCGCAGAACATTCGCCGCATCGCCGAAGAGCATCGCGTGCCGGTGTTCGAAGCGCCGAAATTGGCGCGCGCACTGTACCGATCGACCGACTTGAACGGGGAAATCCCCGCCGGCCTGTATGTCGCCGTGGCCCAGGTTCTCTCCTACATCTTCCGGGTGCGCAGCATGAATCCGACCCTGGGGGCGCGGGTGGCGCGCCCGGACCCGACGGTCGGCGATGAGTACGAAGCCGTATGAACGCGCGCGCCACGCTGGTGAGCTTCGGTGAGTTCGCACGTCAGGGCTTGGGCGTGCCGGTGCTGGTCATGGTGATACTGGCCATGATGGTGCTGCCGCTGCCGGCGTTCCTGCTGGATGTATTTTTCACCTTCAACATCACCCTGTCGATCATGATCCTGCTGGCCGTGATCTACGTGCGGCGCGCGCTCGAGTTCGCCACTTTTCCAACCGTGTTGCTGGGCGCCACGCTGCTGCGCTTGGGGCTCAACGTGGCCTCGACCCGCATCGTCCTGATCAACGGCCATACCGGAGCGCACGCCGCCGGCCACGTCATCGCCGCGTTCGGCGAGTTCGTGGTGGGCGGCAACTACGCCGTCGGCATGGTCGTCTTCACCGTGCTCGTCATCATCAATTTCGTGGTGATCACCAAGGGTGCGGGGCGCATCGCGGAAGTCAGCGCGCGCTTCACCTTGGACGCGATGCCCGGCCGGCAGATGGCGATCGACGCCGATTTGAACGCCGGCATCATCACTCAACCCGAGGCCATCGTGCGCAGGGTGGAGATTCGCGAAGAGGCGGACTTCTACGGCGCCATGGACTGCGCCAGCAAATTCGTGCGCGGCGACGCGATCGCGGGGATCCTGATCGTGTTCATCAACCTGTTCGGGGGAACCATCATCGGGGCGGCCCAGCATGGCATGTCGCTCGCCGAGGCGGGCCGCACGTATGCGCTGCTCACCATCGGCGACGGCCTGGTCGCACAGATACCGGCGCTGCTGCTCTCGGTGGCGGTCGCCGTCCTGGTCACGCGCGTCTCGCGGCCGCATGACATGAGCCAGCAGATCGTGGCGCAAGTCCTGGGCCAGCCCAAGGCATTGGGCGTCACCGCCGGCATCCTGACCCTGCTCGGCATCATTCCCGGAATGCCGAACCTGGTGTTCCTGGGGATGGCCGCCCTTTGTGCTGCCGGCGCCTATTACTTGAACAAGCGCAAGACGGCGAGCGCGGCGGCCGGCGCCGCGCCCTCTGCCGCGGCGGCGATCCCCTCGGAACAAAAGGAATTGTCCTGGGATGACGTCGAGCCCGTCGATCTGATCGGACTCGAGGTGGGCTATCGGCTCATTCCGCTGGTGGATCGCGCTCAGGGCGGCGAATTGATGGGGCGCATCAAGGGCGTGCGCAAGAAGCTCTCCGAGGAACTCGGATTTCTCGTGCAAGCCGTGCACATTCGCGACAATTTGGAGTTGAGTCCCAATGCCTATCGCATCACCATTCTCGGTGCGCCGGTCGGCGAGTCCGAAGTCTTCCCGGACCGTGAACTCGCCATCAATCCAGGCCAGGTCTCCGGAACCGTGCCGGGTCCCCCGACCAAGGACCCTGCCTTCGGCCTGGAGGCCGTATGGATCGAGAAGTCGCGGCGCGAACAAACGCAGGGACTCGGCTATACCGTCGTGGACGCCAGCACCGTCATCGCCACGCATTTGAGCCACTTGCTGCAATCTCACGCGCATGAGCTCCTGGGCCATGAAGAGGTTCAGCAACTGTTGAACCGGCTGGCAAAGACCGCGCCGAAGCTGGTCGAGGACTTGGTTCCGAAGCTCCTGCCGATGAGCGTGGTCGTCAAGGTACTGCAGTACCTGCTGCTGGAGCGCGTGCCGATCCGAAATTTTCGCACCATCTGCGAGACGCTCGCGGAGCTCGCGCCCAAAATCCAGGATCCGGTGGCGCTCGTGGCGGCGGTTCGCGTCGCTCTCGGCCGCAGCATCGTGCAGCACATCGGCGGCCCGAGCCAGGAGCTGCCGGTATTCACCTTGGATCCGGGCCTCGAACAGGTGCTGCAGGATTCGGTGACCGCAGGCGACGCGTCGTCCGGCTTCGAACCCGGCCTTGCCGACAGGATTCAGAAAGCGCTCGCCGAGAGCTCACGGCGCCAGGAGGCGGCGGGCGAACCCTCCGTGCTCTTGGTGGCGCCCAAGATCCGGCCGTGGATCGCGCGCTTGATGCGGCATTCGACACCGTCGCTGGCGGTGCTTTCTTATAACGAGAATCCGGAAAATCGCCGCATTCGGGTGATTGCCGCGGTCGGTCGATGAAGAATGTGTCTGACGAACTGAGGATCATATGAAGATAAAACGTTACGTCGCAGCAAGCATGCGCGCCGCTTTGGCGCAGGCGCGGGCCGAGCAGGGGCCCGATGCGGTCATTCTCTCGAGCCGCCGCATCGACAGCGGCATCGAGGTCATCGCCGCCGTCGACTACGATGAGGCGTTGTTCACTGAGATGAACCGGGGGCGCAACCCGGCGCCGGTGATCATGCCGCCGCCACTCGCGCCGGTACCTGCGGCCGCGCCTCGCCCTGCGGCCGCGCCTCGCCCTGCGGCCGCGCCTATCCTCGCGGCCACGCCTCGCCCTGCGGCCGCGCCTATCACTGCGGCCAAGCCCGCACCGACCGCCGTACCGCGACCGACCGCCGCACCGCCACCGACC
>Ga0116227_10012413_pt1 | contig 13867 bp, 8 predicted proteins | sample S1TSphgellanicum_FD_89693 | JGI IMG/M metagenome (GOLD analysis project Ga0116227, IMG submission 89693) | Host-associated microbial communities from peat moss isolated from Minnesota, USA - S1T2_Fb - Sphagnum magellanicum MG | ecosystem: Host-associated > Plants > Peat moss > Unclassified...
AAATAGGTCCTATCTAGATAGGTGTTTAGCCTATATGGGTAGGTAGGTACCTAGTTCAACCTACATACCTAAATATTGATTTAAATTGAATTTGGACAAATTCAATTAATATTCCACGTGTCATAATTTAAACCATCTAAACATAAAAATTAAAAATCTTGGATTATTTCAAAAGAATAAAAGAAAATTAATTATTAAAAGTTGGGACATGTGGCAACACATAAATTGTTCCCATTGTTCACCAAAAAAGTCGCATCCTAGTTGTAAACGACAATACGTATATCACAAGTCAAAGGATGAAGGCATACTTTGTTGACTTTTTCCTTCATCCAAAATTCGTTGTCGTTTGCGACTAGTGTCCTATGCGACTTGTCCAACGCAACTATTAAGATTTTAGTTGCAAATGTCGCTTGCAACTAAAACTTAGTCCCATGGACCAGTTGTAAAATGGCCATTTTCTACTAGTGAAATGATCCTACTTACAAACTCATTGGCATTATGTATGGAAGGCACTATAACTAGTTGGCAAGGTACTTAACCACTTATAATCCTAAACTATCCCACTTAAAAGGCATTTTAACTACTTGGCAAGGTATTTAGCTACTTATAGACCTAAATTATCCCACTTAGAAGGCTTTAGAACCATTTGGCAAGATACATAATTACTTACAAACCTAAATTGTCCCACTTAGAAGGCACTAGAACTATTGAGCATGGTACTCATCCCATTTATAGAATTGTTTCCCACTTGAAAGAACTCAAAACTATTGGACAATGTTATTGTTCAACTTACAAACCTATTTGTCTAACTTGGAAGACACTAGGACTATTAGTAAAATATTTGGCATACTTGCAAGCTTACTACCCACTTCAAAGGCACTTGAATTAGTGGGTAGGGTACTTGACATGCTTTCAATACCTATTGCCCCACTTAAAAGGCACTAGACCTACTGGGCAGGGTACTTGTCTGTCTTGGAGAAGTTTTGTCCCATTTGAAACACAAGAAAAGTACTAGGTAAGGAACCTGTCATACTTACAGACATGTTGTTCCACTTGGAAAACACTTGTCCTTGTTCAAATGTTAATTCCTATACTTGGAGGTCACAAAAACCACTTGCACATTTAATGTCCATTTTTTTACTAAGCTATAAACTTGCAACTAAAAAGAAAATGATATGGAAAAACTTACAATTTGTGGAGTCATTGGGTTGAATGTCGCATTTTGGCAAACTTTGTGAAATTTGGATTGGACCACTTCAACAACATGCTCACTTGTTGGAATCTCATGGTTGTAAGCCAATTTGTATCCAAAGGTTTCCCACAAGTGGCACTAGCACAAACAATGGCTTTGTTCTCCATATATATAGCCATGCAAAACAAGTAGTAAATGTAACCACATGATGCAACAACAATATTCTTGCATGCATAATAAAACCCACAAATTAGACAATTTGTGACAAGCACCAATTGTGGATTTCCTACATGAGTAGTAGGAGGATTTTCAATGGGAAGGGGAGTGGTAATCATTCCATTTCCATAGGTCATGAGTTGGATTTGATGGACCAATCCATCAATCCATACATTGCTACTGCCCAATTTATGATCCAAGGTTTAAAGCTCCAATTTTGACTCTTGGAACGTTTCAGAAATCTCTAAAAGCTTTTTCTTTCCCTCCTCCATTCTATCAACTAGCAAGTCCACTACATACTATAGATTGTTGGCTTTCATTTCAACCTCTTCATGGCCCATCAATTGAAGTAGAAAGAGAACAGTTTGCATCATCAATAATAATTTGACACAAACCTAAATTTGATGCCGAAAGTGCTTCACTTTCATTAACTTGAACCACTTGCTTATAGGATTGTAACAATAATTATAGAAGCTTCATTTTTTGCCTCTCCTTTTCCAATGTTAACACCCTATTTTGGATGTTGTCCGCCAAGGCCTAGGCCTTGTGTTCAAGTTTTGTTATCTCTTTTCCTAGGCCTACCATTATGGGACCAAGGTCCTTCTCTGCAACCTCGACATGTGACAACAATTTTTTCATAACAACAACTTCATGGGGGAGGAAAATAGTGGTAGTGTTCTTCTCCCCAAGTACAAGCTTTGAACCCTTATCATCCCCATTGTTATATTCAATCTTGTAGCCTGAATCTGGAAGCAAAGTGGCACTAAACTTTGAGCCTATTAAGCTACAATTACTAGTTTTAGGCCTAAAAGTAGCCTAAATGGCCTTTTTCATTTACAATTGCACACATTCGTAAGCATACTTAGTCTAATTCACTTTGTGGCCATTGCGATGGGCCAACCAACCTTTGAAAAAAATTGTAGAATATTAGCCATTATTAGGGGGATGTGCATACACAGTTATGTAAAGTTTCAAAAGAGCATCACAATTAGCAACAATCAAATGCTCATTGGGCTTGGGTTTAAAGCCATTTGATTCTCGCTTCCCAAACACTTTCTCTAATTCTGCATGTGCAACAAGGTTAGAATGCATAGACCTACATGGGTCTATGCTAGTATTACTCAATTGCAGATTCTAGTGGACGTCATCTAAAGTCCATGCTGTTTTCCCTAATGTTTGGTTAACCCTTCCCAACTTCTCTTTTTGCCTTTTGCTTATTATTTAAACAGCCACATTGGAGTCTAGAAGATCCAAACACTTCTTGGTTTCTTTTGATTTTCCCAAATCTAAAGCCATAGAAGGTGCTAGGTCATAATTCTCAACTTGGTTAACCTATGCCAGGAAAGGAACTAATGCAAAACTTGAAAGTTGAAAGTTGAACTAGGTTATAAAACAAATGTTGTGATAATCTTCAAAGGAAAAGGAAACAACATTCAAGAAGCTTCAGAATAGAAGGCTCAAGATCAAAACCCAATTTAACAATCTAAAGAGAAGGCATTAAGTAAGAAAACAAATACCATGCAAATTGAAAGCTCAAGGTTATAAAATAAATAACATGTAAATCTTCAACAGCTACATCACAAAACAAACAAAATTCCAAATTTCAAAGTTGAAGTTCAATTAGGTCACAAAATGAACATTAAAAAAAACTTCATGATTTTTGAAATCATCAAGATCCTTGAAAGCTTCAAGATTCCAAAGTCATAAATCATACAACATAGAAAAATTGAAACTGCAAATTGATAAACAAAGGGGTGACAAAAAATACTTTGATTGCGGGCCATTGTCAAACTTGATCATGATTTTTGAGCGACAACAACTTTTGATGTCATGCCATAAATGAAAAAAATAAATTATTATATTATCATGCATGCATTGCTAAGGACTCCTTATCAAATCTAATATAAGCTCCACCCCACACACAAGCAACAACCTCCATTGCAAGCATTTTGAAAACCTTCACATTCTACAAATTCCTTCTTTCGCACATTGAAGGCATCATGATACCCTAAGCAATACTTAAGTGCTTTTCATATAAACTCCTACGATCTAGGTCCTACAAACCTATTGCACTATTTAAATCCTACCATTCTTGCATCCTAGATGCCTAGGCATTTAAAATTTTACCTTTTTGTTACTTTTATTTTGGTTGCAATTTTCAGCAAAGGTATACTTTTGCATGTTTTCATCGAAAAATGACTCAAGGACACTTGGAAACATGGAAGTACTATCTACATATGTTACACATCCATGTGATAATTGGTAATTAAATATTTAGTTGGTGGGATATACCGTTATTTATGTCAAGGCTATTGTGTTTGATAGTCAACCTTAACCCAATCTATGATAAAAGAAGATTGGGTTGGCAACTAAAACCAAATCAACATCAAGCTTTTGTGGTGAGTGACATTTTAGCCCCACTTGACGCACCCCCAAACTCCTGGATAGACTCAATTGTGAGTCTAAATGTGAAAATAGCGAAAGGATAAGGAGTTAGGGCACGCTCCTTAGTTCGCAACACTTTGGGGGTAGGGGGCACGCTAAAGCTTCAGGATAGGGACTAGGACAAATGACAAGCCGATCAATTATTCACATGGACTTACACAAACCAAATAACAAGTTGGTTATTGCATAGCTAGAACACTTTTGGTGCATGAACGAACCACAAACAAACATGGACTCACAAGACTCACCATGGCTTGGACTTGGGGGAAGCCACCACTTTCCCCCTTATAGTATTCTCTATGCTTGGCCATGGGGCCAACACCCAAATGTCATTTTGTCTTGGGACTTCCAAGTTAGAGTTTTGAAATTCTTTAAATTGGGATTTTCATGAATTTTGAGGCCCATAACTTTGTGTTTAAACCTCTAGTTGAGGTGAAGTCTATAGCAAAATTATAACCCTTGTTGAAAGCTTCCAATGGTATGTGGCACGCCACTTTCACATAAGGAAATCAGGGTGATTTTTGACTTTTAGTGGTTGGGAGCCAAATTGACAATTTGACTCCTAGCCCTTCTTTTGGCCATAATTTATGTTTTAGGTGCCTAAATGAGTCATGTGAGCCTATTTTAAACATTTAGGTTCTAAGAGTTTTTCAATGGTATAAATAATTCTCCAATCCAATGAGTTTTAACCCCTTGTAGTTGCCCTCTGAAGATTCAAAAATCCATTAGGACTCCAATTCCCAAAGTGGGAGCTCATTTGGGAATGTGGGGGTTCATTCCCTTACATTTTCCTGCATTCCCATGAGCATGAAATGTGACTCCCGGGCTTCATTCTTGGCCCACACCTTTGCAAGCCCTCACTTTGGTCATGAGCCTAAGGTTAAGGTTGCGACACCAACACCAGAAAATAAGTTATCATTAATGTCACAACTTTAACTTTGGGTTCGTGACCAAAACAAAGGCATAGAAAGGTGCGGACTAAGAATGCAACCTAGAAGTCACATTTGCATTCCTGGGAGTGTGAGGGAATGAATCCACACATTCTCAAATGGACTCCAATTTAAGAGTTGGAATCCCTATGCAATTTCAAATTTTCAAAAAAATATTTCGAAAAGGTATTTCAGGGATCAAAATTCATTGGATTAAAAAAGTTTTTTTATACCATTGGAAAGCTCTTGAAACATAATGTTTAAAATGGGTTCACATGACCCATTTGAGTATTTAAAACACAAGTTATGGCCAAAAAAAGGGTCAGGAGTCAAAGTGCCAATTTCACTCTTGTCCATTAAAAGTCAGGAATCACCCTCAAATACATGCAAGCAGGTGGTGTGCAACATATCGTTGAAAAGTTCTTGACAAGGTTTATAATTTTGCTTTAAACCTCACCTCAATCAAAGGTCTACACAAGACATTATGGCCCTCCAAAGTGCCAGGAGTCCCAATTTTGAAATTTTCAAGACTCCCAACTTGGGAGTCCCGAGACAAAATGACACTTGGATACAACCCCCATGGCTAATCACAAAGAATACTAAGGGGGAAGGTGGTGGCTTCCCCCAAGTCCAGGTTGTGATGAGTCTTGTGAATCCATGTATGCTTATGCTTCATTTAAGCACCAAAAATGCTCCAACCACACTCTAACCAACTTGTGGTTTGATTTGTGTAGGTCCATGTGAATAATTGACCTGATTATCACTCATCCTAATACCCATCCTAGAGCTTCAGCACGCCCCTATACCCTTGAAGTGCTACGAGCTAAGGAACATACCCCACCTTCTTTCGTTGTTTTCATTTTCAGATTCGCATTTAAGTCTTTCAAAAAATGTGTGGGTGTCTCAAAAAAATTGTAGTTTAAATCCAAATATAAGATAAATCAACTAGTTTTTGGTGGGTCTTTAAATTCATTTCATTAGTTGTATGCAAATTAAATTAATAATGGGTATGTCCCACGTATAAGAACAAAACCACTAGCATTCAAGGTTGGAAAAGGAGAAGGAACCGGTTGGAGCAAGTTGTACATATGCAAATAGTTGGGCATCAAGCCCCCCTACTGCCATTTCAACCCATCAAAGAACCAACAAAAGGGTGTTCAAGCCAAGTTGGAACATGTTTATGAAGAGTTGCCCAAGGGAAAACCCTTGGCCAATACTAAATGTAACCATCCAACCAATTTGTGCCACTTTATTAAGATGTTGATGATGTGAATACTTGGACCATCTATTTTCCAATTTAGTTGGGGCTAGGTGTGATGATGTATGTGGTGTTAAAGTGTTGTGTTCATGACATAACTTACATGTGTGCCTTTTTTTGGGTGTGTGGTGGTAGGCTCCATTGAAGGTTGGCACAAAATGTAACATCTTCCACCTTAAATTTAAGGGAAATTTGGAGTTTCTTGCAATTTCATTGTCAATTTTCAATTGATATGTCCCTTTAGTTTGGACTAACTTAAAATTATCAACATGTGTTTTTCTAACATGGAGATTTTTGAAATGTCATGATCCAAGTTTGGAAGTCTAGTGAACTTCAAATGGAATGTAGGTGGACATAAGGTGGTTGGAAATTGTAATGCATATGGAGTGAAAGTGGGGTGCACATTGTAAATGAAGTGTAAATGGAACCAAAGTTGAAGGTACTTGGTTAATGTTGGATTTTATATGGATTTTGGATGGAATGAAAATGCACCTAAAGTGCATCCAAGGTGCGATCCGAGTGAAACATAGATGGAATTTTAATGAAACCCCAATGGAATTAGGTGGGGCTATAAGTGTAATCAATATTTTTTTACTAGGATAGTCGTTAGTAACTAGGCAAGGTAGTAGATAGATAGTTGCCATATTCATTCATTAGTTGGTGTGTGTGTGTGTTTGTTGATAAATCACTTTATACTTAATATGTTGATAGGTCTAATTGGGACCAAGTTAAAATGATTTTCGTTGGCTTTAATTCACTTTGACATTGTTGAAATGTTTACAATTTGTGTCATTTCAATGAGGTTTGGGTGGGCCATAAGTGAACTTTGAATGGATCCAAAGTGGGATGTAAGTTGATCCAAAATGAAATATAGGTGTGTTGTAAGGTTCACCAAAGTAGAAAATAGATGGGTTTTCAGTATAATCAATGTATTGCATTTGATGGGTAATTCTCACCAAAAAGGTAGGGATGTTTAATTGTTATGGTAATGTTGATGAACTAGTGGGTCCTTATGTTGGATGCCTTAGACACATCAATGGCTTGTGTACATTTTTTTTACAAGGAAATTATCCACCTATGTCCAAATGTGATGTGGAAGATGGAGGCATATAAATGTGCTAACATAGGGAAGGTACAAGATCATAACACAAATAAATCCCTATCCATATCTAGGGTTGAATATGATAACATGATTAATTTAGCAACACCTAGAGACATGGATGTACTCTCCACATATGTTACACATTCACATCCATGTGATAGCTAAATACCCAATTGGTGGGATATATCATTATTGATGTTAGGGTTATTATGCCTAATAGTGAACCGCAACCCTATCTACAACAAAGGAAAACTAGGTTGGCAACCAAGACCAATTCAACATCAAGCTTTTGTGATGAATGACATTCTAGCCCCACTAGCAATTTTTTTTGCCATTAATCAATAATTTAAATCCAAATAAAAGAAAAATATTGCTAGTATTTGGTGGGTCCGAGTAGGTTCATCTCATTAATTATATGGGAATTAAATTGATAATGGGTACATCCCACTTACAGGAAAGAAGCCACTAGCACTCGAGGTTGATGTGGAAAAGGGGAAGGAACTAGTTGGAGCAAATACACATGCATCATGGAGATAGTTAGGCATCAACCCCCCTGTTGGCATTTCAACCCACGAAGAACCAACAAAGAGGTGTTCAAATTGAGTTGGAACTACAAAGAATTTCCCATGGGAAAACCCTTGGCCAATATTAATGTGTTGTGAGTTGGTGATGTGAATACTTGGACCATGTGTATTTTCCAACTTAGTTGGGGTTAGGCCATGATGATGTATGCAGTGCTAAAATGTTGTGTTTATGACATAACTTGCATGTGTGCCTTTTCTTGGGTGTGTGGTGATAGGCTCCATTGAAGGTTGACACAAAATGTAACATCTTCCACCTTAAGTTTAAAGGAAAGGTGGTTGGAGAAGGCATTGTAGGTGTCACCCATGCATCCAAGGGGTTTTCAAGAAACTTTCTTGCCCAATTGTGTGGGCTAGGTAGGCAAATGGTTATGGTGACCAAGGTCTACAAGCCCAATGTCAAGCTCATGGTTGAAAAGCTTGAACGAAACTTAAATGTCCGAACTTTGGATGAGGCATGTGTGTCCTCTATGGCCAACAAGACTTATATACCTATGGGAATGCAAGTGGTTGCTAAAAAATTCTAACAATTAAGCATCTACCAATGGGTGGCATTAATTAGCATGGTATAGTTTGACATAGACAAGTTTACATCAAGTTGATTTATACAAATTTTGGACATCATGACCACACCTCCATTTTCAAGTGTAGCATAAATGGATTTATATTTGTGGGCTACATGACCATGCTAGCATTTTTATTTTTTGCAATGTAAGTGAACTTTTGAATTAAATTGTTTCGGAAAGTTTCCTTCACATGTTTGGGTACAAGATGCATGACATTAGTTAAATAGAACGGACCTTTAACTTTTGACTAGTGGTATAGTGGTATAAGGCATGGTGATGCACTCCACTTGAAAAATGAATGGGTAGTATTATAGGCATACACCAAAAAATCAACCTAAATTTTTTAAATTCCCAAAAATCAAATCCTTTAAAAATTTCCACAAATGCCTATTCCGCTAAGGAAAAAATGGTGGCACTAAATCCACTAATGAAACATGCTTGAAAAATTTGTGGCACTTGGCACACTCCACTTTGTAGTCGTTGCACCTAATTAACTTATGATTTTTATTTGAATTATTTAATATTAATAAATTACTTAAAATTTGTGGCACATTCCATTGGAAACATTCCATTTGGGGGTACATGACTTATTCCACTCACATTCCACTCAAAAATGAATGCAATGTGAAGTGGAATAGGGACGATTTGTTGTAGTGTATGATTTGAAATATACATACCAACTTATGTAAAATATAGGTAGGTATGATGTAGGTAGGTAGTAGGTAGGTAGTAGGTAGGTAGGTAGGTAGGTATGTGAATAGGTATATATAGTTATGTAGGTAAATAAATAAGTAACTAGGTCGGTAGATAGGTAGAATATGTTAGGTAGGTAGATAGATTAATAAATAAATAGGTAGATAATAAATAGTTAACTTTGGTAGATAGTAGGTAAGTAGGACATAGGTAGGTAGATGGTAGGTAGGTATATAGAGAGGTAGGTAGATAAATAGGTAATTTTGGTAGATAATAAGTAGGTAGGAAATATGTAAATAGACATATGTTAACTAAGTAGGTAGGTAGGTAGCCTAGTAGGCATAACAAGTATGCTAGCTAATTAAATTAATATGGTCAATTTGATTAAGCATGGCCATTTAGTGTGGCCAATTTGACTAAACCATGAACATTTTGATAGACCATTTAAAAAATTTGTCCTTCTTGAAAAGATGTGCGATTTAACACTTGGTCAAAATGGTAATTTTAGTAAAAAAAACCAACCTTGAAATAACCATGTGTCTTTCATGCTCCATGCTTTTAATTAAAACATACATCCTTTTGGTTAATGTAGACATCTTAATCAAGTTGAACCTTTTGAAAAGCCATGATTTGTTGTAATGGTCATGTTTCAGAGTTCTTTAATTTATGTTTCATCATTTGTTCCACATCTTGTATATTCAAAACCTGATTTATGTTTGTATTAAAAATTTCTTCCAAATGAATATAAAACATACAATATAATTGAGGAAACAAAACCTCAACAAACATTAAAACATAACATAAAAAAGAAACAAGTTCGTAAACATCAAATGATACATAAGTAATTTTTATATGAAATGTGTATTACATGTCCTTTTTTGCCAAAAACGTATTGGAATAAAGGTTTAGCTAATTGCACATGGATGTTTGAGGGAAATGTTTAGGTTACACTGAAACATTTTTTACAAACATCCATTTGCTTTTGGAGAAACACTTTAGGGTCATTATGCATAAGCATGGATTTGATGGTCAAAATTAGAAACTTAACACACAACTACAAAAGTTATTTAAAAACACATGTACTAAAAACATTGACTAAATAGATTCTAAAAAACTAATTCTAGATCATCATGAGGCCCAAAAATAGAACGTATACTTTATTCAGAACATGTGTATTAACAAATTTTTAAAAATTTATAAACATGCAAATTAAAAGCTTATAAACCCAACAAAAATGTGTGCTTTCAATAAAGGTGCAATTAGGTTTAAACTATTTTGCAACAAATAATATTGCATTGTGAACGTTACATAATTTTATTTAAATATTGTAACATGTAAATGCATATAAACTGGAAATCAAAACCTAAAACAAATAATTTGAAATGTTCCATTTTGGTGCCTATTATAAATTTTTAGTCCAGACATGATTATTTCAACATTTTTATACACTTTTTAAATTTTTGAATCCAAAGCATGACCACCTAAACTATTATGTCAAAACTTTACCTTGAAATTTCAAACATGGTAATTGAAATATGGTGAACCCAAATTGGACCACAAACTTTGGCTTAAGAAGCTTGAATTGGAACATGACACATAACAATGTTTATATTCATTTCTTAGAACTAAAATGTGTGCACAATGGTAGCTTAAAGCAAAACATATAGTAGTGTATAAGAAAACAAGTTTATATATGAACCCTTATAGGCCTTGCACAAGCTTTCATACAAAAAACAACTAGACATGGAAAAAAACAAGATAGAAAAAGACAACATGGCCTTTTTGCAAGCAAATATTTGGTTTGTAATTTCACAACCTTTGGCACACTAAGTGTCAATCACCATAAAACAATAATAAAAACATTACAAACCGATAAACAACAAGAAACTTCAACAAGTAAAACAATAAAACATGTTACATACATGTTCCTAAGATTGCTCATACATCACAATGTTGTTTCTTTAGAGAGGAAACATGAAAGAAAATAAGGAGTGAAAAGAAAGAAGGTTGTTGGTGTTGCCATGAGCTTGAAACATTATTGAAACCTTAAGTGAAAATCTATAGTGGGGATGTGGCAATGAAGATGACAACAATAGATTTGAGTTTGGCGAAGAATACATGGCAATGATATGGACATGAGAAAACATATAAAGCGGGATGCCTTAATGTTACAAGTTAGTTTCGGCATGGATGGAGTTCAAATGAAAGGCACGTTGAATATGGGGGCATGGGTCTGAAACATAGCCCTAAAAGTACCATTAAGATTCAAGGCAATGTTATGTAACCAATGTATGGCATGGGCATCACGTCTCCACTCTTTACAATTATAAAGAGGGCAATGCAAATACTTGGACCCCATTGTTTTTTAGTCATATTATTACTAGTTTTTTGTTTGGCATTTTTGTTTCTCAACAATAATAGATAGATTTTATTTTATTTTATTTTTTGTTTTGCTTAATTGTTAGTTTAATTTTTGTTTCACCTTGTTATGTTCTACATTTGCTACTCCACCTAGTTGTTTCATGCACTTATTAATTTGATTTACTACTTTACATTTGTTGTTTCATTATTCCCTTCACTTCAAGCTACAACACCAACCTCTACATGTACCTTCTAGACCTTGCTACTTCACTCCTTTGTTTTTCCTAAACTAGTTCCCCATACCTCTCCCCCTCACTGCCCCCCCTAAAATGTTTGTGTACGTTTTGGAGTGGTGGACTTCAAGCTTTTCTTTTCAACTTTATTAAGTTTTCACCCTTCATTTTATGTTTTTTCCTTTGCTTGTGATGTTTTTTCATTTTGTGTATATGTTTGTTTTGTTTGTTTCAATGTACATTGTTATTATTGTGGCTTTTGAGTTGTTTTTCTTTGTTCTTTGTTAACCTATTGTTATATGTTGCAAGTTGTGGAGAGGTTTTCAATTATTAAAAAAAAGTTGCATCCTACATGGTGGATAGAAGTGAGCAACCTTGTAAATGATTGTAAATGTTTTGAGTTTCATTTGTTTTATCCTAGGTAGTTAATTAAATTAAAATATGATAATCTCCCTTTATGTACAGAGTAAACACTTATATTCTATACTTGTGTATGATACTTACCCACTTACATAGGTCATTGTGGACGTATTAGGAGGAGGACACACGAGGGTTTACAAGTTGTTACCAAGGCACTACCCAGGCTGGGTTCATGCACAAAAGTGTCATAACTTGTTTCCAATAGATAGCGCACCCAGGTCACATAATCCCCAAATGTGACCCATAATCACCAATAGGAATCTGGTGGAAGTGTATACGCCACTTTGACAAAGAATTATGTGTATGACAAGGGAAGGTACAAGCAACCCAACATTGGAATCTTTGTTCCACTGGCCATAAAAGTACACACCTGCATTTGGAAGTCCCACACAACTTGGCATTGCATGTGTCTCTTTTTCTTCCTTCTAAAAATGGAATAATGGATACATTATAGTGTCTGTTAGAGAGGGTTTATGGGAGGTGGGCCATTTATTATACATTACTAGAATATATGAGGAGGCTATGTGCTGTTGGCCTTATTATTAGGACCCAAAAACTATTGTAATGGACACACCCACTCTCTTATAGGGGACATGCACAACTAATTACGACTCCATTGGACCTGACTTTACTTATTACATTAGTTAGTGGAGATGACAACAACAACTGCTCTTTTGTCTTATGAGGGAAGTTTCTCCAGAAACAAATTTGTGAATTCCATTGCTTGTCCCATGGGAATATGTTGTGCAAGGGGAATCGTAGACTTTCTTGGTATTTTTTGGGGAATATGTTGTGCAAGGGGAGTCGGAGACTTTCTTGGTATTTTTTGGGGAATATGCTGTGCAAGGGGAGTCGTAGACTCTCTTGGTATATTTTGGGGAACATGGATGCAAACAACTTTATGATGTTGTTTGGAATATTTACGTGTGAGAATCTTGAAAACAACTCTTTGATGTAATTGAGACTTTGTGGTGACAATTGCAAGATCCAGCAAACTATGACTGGGTACATCAGACCCCTCAGCCCCAATTGCTGTTCAAATTAAGGCCACAAAATTTACCACAAAAATGCAAAAAAAAAGTTGTGTGTGATATTTCATCATTGATATTATATTTCCCTTCTTGAACTATTGTGAAAACTCACATACTACAAATGTATAAGTTTTCCACCTATTGTCACCAGAGTTTATGGTCATTGTACACATAAATTACATTGCCGTTATTTGAGAATTCCAGCCAACTTGAGAATCTTATAATCCACCATATACAGAAGGCGAGTGTGAATCAAAAAATGCATGCATAGCATGGCTTGTGGAAATCCAAGAATCCATTCAGAACAAGTTCCTCAAGTTCTTTGACATTCAAAGCTATTTCAGTGCAACAAGTGTTTTTTATGTGAACCAAAAAGTGTGAGCTCAAAGTGTGGAAGTGTGATACCTGGAAATTCTCAAAAATATTTAGTGCCCCAACTTGTGGTGAACCTACTACTAATGGCCAACTTTCTTGCTATGGTGACACAAATGGAACCCATCTTCGGCCAGAGTGAACCACCACCCCTTGCAGGATGGATGGTGTGTGGACAGGGAACACTTGTTTGTTGTATTCCTGTCCCATAGCTAACCAGAGTGGTAAGCTCTGTACCAACCATTCCCATGCATTACCTGCCTGGTAGCCACCAAGTAGTGTACCTACTTACATAGTAACCACTTACATTCCTGTTGTTCTTACTTATGATACTTACCCACTTACATAGGTGGTTACCCTAGGTAGTGCGAGGGGATGTAAGAGGGTTTACAGGATAGGTAGGTTATGAATGTGGAACCTTGGTAACTCAGTTGTGGTTCATCCATAATGGAGTAATAGGGGGATTCC
>Ga0116227_10012414_pt1 | contig 13865 bp, 11 predicted proteins | sample S1TSphgellanicum_FD_89693 | JGI IMG/M metagenome (GOLD analysis project Ga0116227, IMG submission 89693) | Host-associated microbial communities from peat moss isolated from Minnesota, USA - S1T2_Fb - Sphagnum magellanicum MG | ecosystem: Host-associated > Plants > Peat moss > Unclassified...
CGTGGTGTCGTGTAGTCATAGTGTTGTTTCTGAGGGTTTTCTGTTGCGGTGGCGGTGAATGGGTTTTGGGGGGTTTTTTTTTTTTTTGTCGTTTCTGTCTTACAATACTCTGTCTGATTTTCGTCACTGTGTTGTAATAAATTCAATTTTTTTTGGTTTTTTTTTCCTAATTTTCTTTCTCTCCATTTGTGTCTAGACTATCTATTCTCTCGACTTTGTGCAAATTGTGGCTCGTGTGTGCGTGAGAGAGAGAGAGAGAGAGAGAGAGAGAAGGAGGAGGAAAGAGTAGACAACTTACTGGAGTGGAAGAGAGGGGAAAACGATCGATGAACAACACCTATTTTGCAGAAAGAAAATGTTCTTGTGTTTGTTTTCTCACAGGAGAATTGCTTTCTTTTTTTTGTTCCTCAAGAAGTTTGTAGACGACTGAGAGCGTCTTTTCTTTCCTTTCTTTCGTTTCTTTGTTTCTCTTGCAATAATTGTGTGGCGATATCTGTCCAATTTCAGAAAAAACAAGGAAACCCTGACGAACGGACGAGGGCGAAGAGAAGAAGAAGAAGAAGCGAGGATGCAATTTTTTTGAGCTCTGGAACAAGAAGAAGAGCGCCTGAAGAGCGAGCTTGCCGGGATATTAATAGGTATGCCAGCACTTACTTACTTACTTCCTCTTGAAGAATTTTCTTCTTCGTATAACGGGAAGATGATCATGTTGCAGAAAGTATTCTTCTTCCAAGGTGCTGTTCTGATGTGACAGACTTTACAGTCAGTCACAGATGTGTAAGTAATATTTCTTGCAGTGTTGTAATAACAAAACAAGTCTTGCTGGTTGTTGTTGTTTCGTCCTTGGGCAGCAGATGTGTCAATAATGTCGATGAGATTTGTTCCAGGAAACAAACATTCGACTTAAGAAGAAAATCTGCCTTGTTTGGTGCTCTCTGATGTCTGGTCATGTCAGATCCATCCTCTATGTTCTGACTTTTGTGGTCTTTGATTTTGTTTCTAGGTGAACTAACTGACCAGGGGCCAGGCAGGCGTGCACACACTAATGGCTCAAGTACAACAGGATGATGATGTGCAATATATGGCCAATGAGTACATGGGGGAGGATTTAGAAGATGATGCTGAGGCTTTACTGCAAGCGATTTACGAGAGGATTTCATATGACACTGACTCCGACAATGAGAATGATGTGGTGAGGGTGAGGCTAAACCCTACCTGGTCTTTTCAAAAGCCTGCGTCAGGTCATCCGCTTGGCTGCTGGCTGGTTGTCTACCATCTTCTTTCATCCTTCCTTCTGCCTCATTGATTGCTGCTTGTGTGTGGGGCTTTTGCCAGAAGGTAGGGTTTCTACATGACCAAACTCTGGTGCTTTACTTTGTGTGCTTTAGGAAGGGCATCATGGTAGCTACTACCTAGATCTGTGTAGGACAGTGTTCATCACTCATTTATTTATTGGAATGTCCCATTACAGTCAAATTACAAAAACTGACATCTGCATGTTTGTTGAACTCAAGAAATGTGAATGTGATCTCACTGCACACACTCACTGGCAACATGGCCAAGTATTTGTTTAGTGTGTGATTTGGATTCCCTCCCCCATTATATGCATTCTTCAAGGTCAAAGTTTAAGGAGTTTTAGCAAGGCCAGAGCACAGCTCCTTTTTAGAACTAGAAAGATATGCAACCATTTCATGCCAACGACCTATGACCATGTTCTGTTGGATGGGTTAGATTTTTTGTGTTGCTATGATGGAGTCAGTTGGGAGTGATGTGAGCATAAGTGCTTGAAAAATAGAGCAAGATATAATTTCAGGTGTCCTCAGTCCATAATTGAAAGGTCTATCCTGTTTGTTGCTATCTTATGTTGCAAATAGGTAAGCAAGGTTTCTGATACGACAGCTGTGCAAGCTAGGCGTGGGAAGGATATTCAAGGTATTCCATGGGACGAGATGCAATTCACCAGGGAGAAGTACCGAGAAACTCGGTTGCGGGAGTATAAGAACTATGAAAACTTACGCCAGTCACATGATGAGCTTGAGAAGGTATACATGCATAATACACACTACTGGGCTTTGTAGAGGCTGTTTGTAACCATTTTACTAAAACTGTGTTCAATGCAGCTAGTTTTTTGGTGACTGCCTTTCTGAGGACTTGGTATCTGCACAGTATACTTGACTTGTTTTCCCTATGCATGAAGTGTATAAGGCTCTCTTGGAAACACTGAAATAAGACCTGTGTGCAGTACAAAAATCTTTAAGAGTGTAGTGTACAACTGTTTTGTAATCACTTAGTCAATTTATTATGTAGACACCATCCAAGTGGAGGTAGACATAACACTAGGGATTCAAACATTTCTGCTGCAGAGTTTTGAATTGGTATTTGTAACACTTCAATCTACTTTGTGTACTGGTTCTCTGTATCTTATGGAGTTATCTGCTGTATGTCTTGACAGAACTGCAAATCTGTTGAAAAAGGAGGGAACTTCTACCACTTTCGACACAACACAAGATCCGTGAAGTCCACAATTGTTCATTTCCAGGTCAGACAACTGATAAGTTGGTGAAATGTGTCAAATGTTTATATTGATTTCTGTTGTTTCAATAGTTGGCTTGAGAGGACAGTAGGAAATTATCATAGGCCATGTCACACAGTCCTTTCACCTTTTCTCAGCTCAAAAATGTCCATATTTCTGGCACCCAAACTGTTGTATTCTCAATGATCCCTGGGATACTGAATTCAGTTGATTTCCTTTTCCTTGATGGCAAGTGACAGCTGAGGAACTTAGTGTGGGCAACATCAAAGCATGATGTGTATCTAATGCATAACTTTTCAGTCATGCACTGGTCACCTCTGACCTGTAAAAGTACCGAGGTGCTCAATCTTGCTGGACCTATTGTTCCTGCCGTTGAGGTACATCTACGTCTCAGTTCTCTGTTTCTGTCCCTGTGTTCTCATGTCTTTTTGCCCTTGATTCTTACATTCAGGTTCTTGAATTCATCTACAGATGACTGAAACTGTCATGTTAGTAGGGGGAAAAAATCAATGATGTAACTTATAAAGTACTAAAACTGAGACACTTTGCATCAGTCATGTGTCTATGCAGCACAAATGTCAAAGTCTGTTTGCTGATCTATGAAACCTTGTCATCCCATTTCCTCAGTTGTGCTCAAGTAAGACACTAAAGCTTTAAAATACACACCATAGGAAGTTTGGAAGTGATTTAACACAAATTGACAAGGTTGTGAGCTTGTAGTAAATGTTTGTAACGATGTCAACAAGTAGTTTTGTCAAAGTGGACTTTAGCTGTAACAGCTTAGCCTGTGTAGCCAAGTGTTATCTGTTGCACTTCTGTATTGATAGCTGAGGGGATTTGAAAGTCAATTTAAACTGTGATGGTATGGAAACAAAGACAAGAGGTTAGTTACGTTTTGCTGTGGGATGACAAGAACATGTGGCTTCATGTTAGCATTGTTCATCAAAGACATCTGATGCAATGCAGTGAAGAATTGTTTTACTTCAATGCATCACATAAAAATTGCAAAAGACAATTGACATTCAGGAAGATTATTATGCTAGAGGATGCTGGCCTCTCGATTTTGCTGCAGTAATCCTCCCTATGTTTTTACTATGTACCTATGTTTGTCATCTCCTCAGTTACTTGACCTTCAACTGAATCAAACCATCAGTAGAATTTTTGTCTAATGCAGCTGCTTTTTCCAGGGGTCATAATTGCTTTTAAGCACTCTTCAAAAATGGGTTTGGAAAGTGCAACATGGCAACTAGTGAAGCTTTCAACTGGGGATTGAGGAATGGATTTGTATGTACCTGCATTGCAAATGTGCAATGAGCTAGCTTAGATGTGGCATAAATAGCAACACACACTTGATTGGAGGGTGAATGGCTGATCTGAGGGCATTACAGCAAAGTAGGGGTTACAAAATGGTTTAAATTAAGGAGTCCTTGTGTTAGAGAGGGACATAAGTGGTTAGATCGTGCTTTCATCCAGAGCACAAATAAACTTTTTATCATGGGACTAAAATGCTGTCCAAAATGTGCAGATGAGAAGGCATCCATCAGCATATCAGCAAGAGCTGGGCCGTGTCCAGATGAGCACTATGTGTGTGAAGCGGAACCTTCTTGTTGCCGGTGGATTTCAGGGTGAGATGGTTTGCAAGGTGAGTATCATGACAGTCATGATGAGAATGTCCTTTTGACATCTGGATAAGCATCATGTCTGCAGTAGATGGCTCCTTGCAACATTTAGATTATTCACAGTGCATATGCTGTAGAGGTCTAACTTTCATCATGTCAACTAGCAGTTTTTGATGAGAAAATGGGATACATATAGATATTGTGCATAATGATTTCTTGTCTTTCTCAAATGACCTCGCCTAATCCTTTTAGGCTGAGCTTGTAACAATCTATCACTTGGGGTATTGTTCCAATATGTTAACAAACTCAAAAGATCCAAAACATTTAGAGATTATTTGTTTCATCAAATAAATTGTACACTCTAGTGTATATTGCATATGATGAATGATCAAGAGCCTGATGTATGAAACTTCATACATTTTGTGCTTTGTGATGTTGAACACAGAATCTGGACCAACCTGGTGTATCCTATTGTGCAAAAATCACCCATGACGAAAATGCCATCACTAATGCAATTGACATCTATGATAACTCAAGGTTTGCTCTCACATTTTGGCCTTCACCAGAAGTTCTTGCTCCTAGCTATTTGTTCTGGATGGTTTACTGAGGAGGGTTGCAAAACTTTGCTTTGGTGTGTGAATCACTTGTGGTATTCTGAAGCATTCTGATTAATAGAAGTTGTCCAGTGGCAAAATCCAAGTTTGTTTCTTATCAATCTCCAGCCAATCAGGATATTAAAGAACTGTTACAGTACCCTCGGTAAGAAATCTGGGATATCTAAAAATGTGGCCTCATGAATGTAAGAAACCATGGTCATTTCTCTCAGTGTGCTTCATGTACCAACTGAGATGTTTTGTTCTGTTCATAGGTAGCTATTATTCCTTAGTCTCTTGCACTGCTCATGCAGTTGGTCTGCTTTGACACACTACTGGCCTTGTATGGTATGTGGTTGTATTGCAGTGGAGCTGTGCAACTCATGAGCTCCAATAATGACTCAGTGGTCAGAGTTTTCGACTGCAATGATTTTTCTGTTCTCAAAAGCTTCTACTACCCATGGGCTGTAAATGTATGGTGTAATTTTACCTTCTCTTGTAGTTGTTATCTGGCTCTTTATTTCTGAATGAGCTATGGTTATGGATCAGAGCTCATACTTCTATTTTATGACCTCAAGACCATTTAGTTCCACCCTTTGTGCTAGCAGAAGAGTGTTTCAAGGTTTCAGGCTGTTGGATATGTAACATAACCATCTGAAATATGAAGCTGACATTGATTTTTTTTTTCTTTTGTCATTTTGTTTGTTTTGAGTTGACCCTCTAAAGCCCACAGCTCCTCTGAAAACTAGCCATCAAAGGGAGTATACATGGTGATAGCAGAATAGCAATAGCAGCAAAAACTATTATATAGATATTTCCATGTCATCTTTCACAGGACAGCATCACAAATACAGTGTTGTGATGTTGCAGCACACATCTGTTAGTCCAGATAGCAGAACAGTGATTGTGGTGGGGGATAATCCAGATGGACTGCTGTCTGACAGCCAAACTGGCAAGGTAAATATACTCTTCTCCAGCATTCTGTGAGGGTTCTTGTTTGCCACAGATGCCCATGCTCAGCAATCTAACAGAGGCAAACATCTGACCAGCATTCTGTTAGAACATGTGTTAGTCACCACTCCCAGCTACATCACAAATACACAGGGAAAGCCAGCTGTCTTGTGGTCCACAAAAGGAGGATTGGTAACTGATGTACATGGGGAACTGAAAAGTTATGGTCCTAACCAAAATTTGTACCAGCTAATTGACAGGGATTCTGTTGAAATTGTAGGTGATTGCAACTTTGAAGGGCCACTTAGACTATTCATTTGCATCAGCATGGCATCCAGATGGTCGATATTTTGTGACAGGGAACCAAGATACAACCTGCCGCCTATGGGATATTCGAAATCTGGGGTCCTCACTAGCAGTTCTAAAGGGGCGCATTGGTGCTATTCGCTCCCTCCGCTTCACTTCTGATGGACGTTTCATGGCTATGGCTGAGCCTGCTGACTTTGTGCATGTGTTTGACACCAAGCAGGACTTTGCAAAGTGTCAAGAAATTGATCTCTTTGGTGAAGTGGCAGGCATTTCTTTCAGCCCTGATTCTGAAGCTCTGTATGTGGGAGTTGCAGACCGCACCTATGGCAGCCTTCTTGAGTTTAACCGGAGTCATTCTAACTCCTACCTCAACTGTCTTCTTTAAATTCCAGGCACCTTGTGTTTTTCTTTAGACACCTGCATCAATTTTATGCATCCCTGGTTCTGTGGGATGTATCCAAGGAGCCAAGTACCATCATGAACTTGTGAATCCCACTAGGCAGATCCAAGTCCATATCCCTGGTGAGCTTTGAAATCTCTGGGTGAACAGTTAAGGGTTTTGATTGTTTGCAATGAACCATAGGGTCATTTGTGTCAGTGAAACTCTACCAAAGAGAAAGAAGGGCTTTGGGTGAGGCTGGTTGTGACATGCAGGTCTGCCTGATCAGTGTCCTCAGCACGTTTAGGGTATAGTGACACGTGGCTGAGGACGTGTTGATGACAAGGTCACAAAGGATTTGCAGACCATGATGAGTACCCTAGTTGCTACTCAACTTGTACCTATGTCTTGTGAATAGTTCAGAAAGATAGGAATCTTTGTGCAAAACTCTCCCCCGCCCCCAACTACAACCAGGAGGTATCTACTGTCCAGACTGAATTCTCCTCTGTAGAGTCAGTGTCAATCCATGCAGCATCTTGTGATCAGGCCAGCCAATGGGGTGACACTGTAGGTAGATTGCTACCAAAGGTTAGATGTGGTAGAAAGAGGTTTGTGCAGAGTATGTGGTTTGGAGGTGGAACGCCTGAGAGGTTTGTGTTTGGTTGTTGGTGTTGAAAGAACCTAAGGAACGCCTGAGAGGTTTCTCTTTGGTTGTTTGTGTTGAAAGAACCTAATTCATGTAACACTCGTAATTCAGTTTGCCAGTAACATTCTGTTTCATTTTTCTTGCAGCTCAATTCAATGCATACTGATTTGACACTCTTATCTAGAATAAAATAGTGTGAGACAATCATGATCCTTGACTCATAGAGGCTTGACCTTATGGTGAATGTATAATAAGTAGAATGTTAGGAGGTTGTGACTAATATAGAATGGCCATAAATAACTTTGGATGCTAAAATGCTTGTTGATCTACTTTCTTTCTTACAAATTGCAGTTTGAGAACACAGTTAATATCTGGTTCATGTGAAATTTGTGTCCTTTGTAGAGCACCCACTCTCTGGGATGAGACCTGAGACCTTGTCATAAGCCTAAACATATGGAGAGCTCAAGGCTGTAAGAGTGGAAGGGATTGTAGGCATGTATGAGAGAGCAATTTGGGGTCCAAGTTTTTGATCCCTGCTACATGTATTGTACAGTAAGGTTGGACATATTGCCATGTTGGCTTGTTCTTTAATGGTAATGTATGTCATGGAATATTCATTATTTAAATGTTCTTAATATAAGGTACATGTGTGATATACTTATTTGCACAAATTTGGTAGCTATGCACATTTATGTACACAAAGATGTACAAATAACAATGGATGTGTGGGTGAAATCATGAATCGATAAACCAATATGTTTTTTAATTTTCAAAGGACTAATAGTCCTTTTGTTTGAAAACACTTTTTTATAGAAAGGGTTTTTTAATATTTTTAAATTAATATTTTTACTTATTATAATCTTCTTGATATATACACATGTTCTTTGTCAATGATTTTTTTCAAATGTAAGATTTTACACTAGGTTTTTATGTTTTGTTTTGAAAAATATCATAATTTTCAAATCATGCCAAAACATGTTAACTACTTTAAGATTTAGTCTTTTGTATTATAAATTAGAACTTTGTTTTATACATCATCTACATTGCATCACATCTACATGTCATAAAAGATTTGTAAACATCAAATAGATCCGTTTTTTTTTTAAACATTAAATTATAGATTCCTTATATTTTGAATGTTTTAATAGTCCTTATTATTACCAAAAAAATAAACATTAAAGAGTTTGTATTATGAAAATCAAGGGTCCTCTTGTGAAACTAATAATGTTTGATAGAGCACTTGTTCAACATTAAAGGTCTTTTGTTCAAATCAAAATTCAAAATTGAAATATCCAATGGCTCAAGTTAGATTTCTCAACATCCATATTAGTCGTAAAGCACAACTTGCTATGATTAACATGCCATTAAAGTGACATCACATACGCATATTTTTTTTTAATATAGTTTTGAACATGGTTTTACATGGTTTTTGGCTTAGTGTTTTACGATTTTACATGTATGCCAATGGGATGGCAATCTAAATCATGAGGATTGTTGCTCATGATGAACCAATCATGTATGTATCCCTTATATATATATTGTTAGAGCTCAATTTGGTTTGGTGCATATGTTTATTTTATAAATCATGCATATGATGTCAATTACTTGAAAGCAAAGTGAAAAAATAAATCATGGTTGTTAACTTTCTTTCATTTTATAATTTCAATAGTAGTTTAAATTGTTTAAATATTCATCAAGGGATTATTTGGATAGGTTTGCAAGTAAAGTGTTCTTTTTCAAACGGCCCTCAAATTCAAACTACTATTGATCTTTGCTATGCAAGGCAACCCTTGGCACTTTAGGTTCAAATTCCTTCACCAAGAACTTGGGCGATGGATCAAGAAGATTCAAATGTTCTTGAACCCCTATTATAACTTATGTGTTCAATCAATCACAAGGTCATTGGCTACTCATTTGTGCCATTGATTCAACCAAGAATTTTGCATTAGGTTTAGAAAAATACTCTCAATAGGTTTGATAACATTCCATGATACAACTTGGAGAATGAGTTGGTTGATTTCAAAATCAACATGAAACATGAGGTTACAAATGTTCTCACCCCTTTCCTAAGTTTCATGCATTCTTATGAGCACAAAAACACTCAAAACATGTTGGGTTTTACACTTGATCCCATATTTATTTAAAGGGCTTGAAGTGGGTAATATCTTATGTTGCATAACCATGAGGGTTGTGCAAAAGTATGATGAAAAATCATCAATGCCTTTATTCTTTTGTTGTGCCAACCAATGTTCCTTGGCAATTGTTGACATCAATTGCAAATATTATATTTCTATGAATAATTTTGACCTTTTTGAAATTAAAACAAATTTTTTTGAAATTTATTGTGCATTTACAAGATTGATGCCCAACACTATTGAAATTAACAAAGTCATACACATGAAAACATGCACACAAATCCCCCCCAAAACCAAAACCTCGTTTCCATTGAACTAGGTTCCAACCACAAATAACAAACTACAAGAAACTAATGTCTTGCAACAAATACCTAACAACTATCATGTGCTACAAGATTGACACCAAATTGTTAAATCTATGATCAAATGGGACATAAAGTGGTAATGTAATCCATGAAAGGAATTTGGTTCCAAACATTATGAAATTAATAGGCCAAGTGCAATGTGAACCTCATCATTAGTCACCTAGATGTAATCCTTTATGTTCAACCAAATTACAACCTTTCTTGAATCATCCATTGTCCCAATCAAAAACATGTCTATGTCCTAGTATTGAGGCCTAACACAAAACAACAAAACAAATACATTTGGTGCATCATCAACACACCCAATCTACTATCGGAGCCTCCACAAGTGGTGGTGTAAAATAGCCCATATGCCATCATCTTAAAGAATGGTCACAAACAACATGGTTGTTACACCTCATGATTTTCCACATAACATGCTTCGCAAATCTAGTGGGATTATGGCCAATGATGGATCCACTTTGCCATTCACACATGTGGAAGGTGACATGGTACATAATTTCACACATGGTCTTTCCATATTTGACCATCCTAACCTACTAATAAAAAACCCCATAAGCTAAAAAAAAATCACACATCTAGAATGACACAACCAATTGTCACATTCAATGTGGTAGGTGTTATTTCTTGTAAATAAACATAATCTCTTAGTTCAAACCCTTGAACCTTAAATCATACTGTAAAATACTTCAATTTTGTGTAATCGCCAAGTTTTCCAGTGCCATGTTACAATCTCGGTAGGTCACCCCCTGTCTAGCTAATGACTAAAAATGGAAAACTTTGGTCACAATATAAAAAGGTCACCCCTTGTCTAACTAATGATCAAAAATGGAAAATTTTGGTCACAAACTAAATAGGTCACCCCCTTGTTTAGTTTGCGATTGCAAATGGAAAACTTTGATTACAAGTTAAACATGTCACCCCTATGTCCAGCTTGTGATCGAACATGGAAAACATCGATTGCAAACTAGACTAGTCCCCTATCTAATTTGCAACTGAATATGGAAAACTTTGGTTGTAGTCGGATTGGTCCCTATCCAACTTGTGACCAAACGTGGAGATTGTCGGTCACAAGCTAGACATGTCACCAATCGGTCCAGCTTGTGATTGAATATGGAGAACTTTGATCACAAGTTAGCTAAACAAGTCCCATGTCTAACTTATGACCAAACATCTCCATGTTTAATCAATTGCTGCATCAGTCCCCTATCCAATTTATAATCAAAAATGGAAAAGTTTGGTCACAACATCAATAGTTCACCTCCTATCCAACTTGTGATTGAAAATGAAAAAGTTTGGTTACAAACTAGACAAGCCACCGCCGTCTAGCTTCGAATTAACCTATTTACTTTTGGTTGTAGAATACATGATGACATTGTTTAGCTTACAACCCAAAGTGAATAGGTTTGGTCATAATCTATCCATTTTTTGTTGTATTTAATCGGAAGACCCTAAACCTAATTGCAAATCACTAGAGTGCATGATTTCTAACAAAGAGGGTAATTGGAATTCAACACATGTGCCAATTGTCTTCAAGGAGAAAACATGAAAGAAGAGAATGTGAAACCTTTATAAAAGTGTCATTCCCACCCAGTGAACTCACTTTCTTCCTTAACATGTGAAGACTATTGTTGTGTGAATAATCACTACCTTACACTTGGAAGAAAGTGGTGGAATCTTGGGGGCTCGTGATATTTAAATTCTTCAATTGTTTGATAATTTGTGATCAGATTTCATCAATCTCTTCGATATTCACCATACCACTTTTAATAAGAACTTTAATTTACATTCTAAATATTTTAAATCAACCACATGTCAAAACCCTTTCCCTTTAGGCCTTTAAAACTAATAGTAAACATTATAGTAATTTAATAAATATAACAATTAAAGCAACTAGACTTCTTGGGACAAGATGGTAGATTCACAAGTGGGATGAATGCATTGACCCAATATTATCAATGGTTGGGCTAGGGCTTCCTCCAAAGAAGCAAGCGAAAGGCAATAGGAACAACCCAAATAGGGACATTTTGGAAGATGTTAATCAATTGGCACGCAATGGATGGCAGAGTATACCCAACTGTAGGCACATTATGTGGCAAGTCAATATGTTGATTGATGGCACATCGACAAATTTTGACCAATGCAAAAGCATGGCACTCATGTCAAAAACAATGCAACCCATTTTAGTAGTTATAGGGACCATCGTATGAAATCACAATTAGTGGATGTCAATTTGGCTATTTGGGGGACTCAAGAATTTAAATACAACATGGTGCCATTGTACATGGCCCAAATGGCTTATGTGGAAGTGGCTTTATGTGTTGATATGGATTGGTCAACCATCTTAACAAGCTCCCAAGCACAACAACAACCGAACTTGCATCATAGAATTTTGTGGTTGATTGAAACTTGACCCAACCCCCTTAGTGATCCATCTAAAGCTTCTAGATCCAAACAATCTTTAGTGCTACCCATTCCCATTAGTGTATCAATTAGAGTTGCAAGGACAATTGTAAAACACAGAATCATGGGCGAAGAAAGGTAAATGCGAAGCTATTGAATTGCGAGAACAATTGGAGCAATTGAATGTGAAAGTTAAAACCTTTGAGCGTAGAAATGAACTTGTAGGTCAACAAGAAACATTGTCATCCCCTTTGTTGAATATTGAACGACTCCAACAAGAGCTACTAAACACCAAGCAAAAATCAAAATGGCAATATGCAATGCAAAAAACATGGAGATCCAATATCACGATTGGAGAGCCACTTGCATTTTGGCTACACCTAGGAAGGTGCAGTTTGAATCTGAACTTGTACGAATTGATGTGGATTTTCAAAAAGATGGGGTTTTTTTAGCACAAGGACTAACATCATGGCCAAGGATTATTGAATTATTTCCTAAAAACCTACCTAAGCATGCAATAGGAATAATATCATATATTGGCCCAACACCTATACTTAAAGTGGGAGTACAAGTCAACCCAACCCACACATGGGTGAAATGGGTTTCTTTGGTCAACACTTCAAGCCTTCACATATGATGGCACCACCTGCCCAATTTGCTTCAACCCATATGGGCTTTAGAGGGGGGTGGGTTTTGGGCACATGTCCCGACATCTACCATCCTCAATGCATCATTCCTTTCATGGTGCAATGTAGGCATTGTGTTGTGTTGAATGTCATTCCATATGGGATTATATGCAATGTTCAACTTAGAACATTTCATGTCACTACAATGGGAATACCATGCTTAAAATGCATTCAATTTTTTAAAAAATGAAGGTGCAACTTGTATGGATATTGCAACATCGTCTACAATGTACATGCATAACATTTTGCGGTGACCTTTGTCAATTTTGAAAAAGACTATTATGGTGACTATAACCTATCATGTTTTATACCCATACCCAAATGATGGATGTCAATATTTCTTTTGCCAAGTGGCAAAAGGATATTGAGATAAGGTATAAAAGCAATTCAACTTCAAAACACATCAAGATGGCAAGTGGTTCAACTCGCAAAGGGAGCTTGTTTGTATAAATGTTTTCAATGTGAATAAATTACCTAAGGATTTACAATAATTAATTAAAATACGCCTCCACTTCCATGGTTGACCCTTGTATGAAACGATTCAAAATTATTTGTTCAACCAAATTGCCCCCATATTGACTCGCCCCCAAACTCCTTGATAGACTCAAATGTGAGTCTAAAATGAAAATAACGAAAAAGTAAGGAGTTGGGGCACGCTCCCTGGTTCGTCACACTTTAGGGGTAAAAAGGCGTGCTAGAGCTCCGGGGTGGGACTAAGAAGAATGATAAGCAACTAATCACTCACACAAACCTGCACAAAACCAAACAACAAGTTGGTTAGTGCATAATTGAAGCACTTTTGGTGCTAGGACGAACCACGGGCAAACTTGGACTCACAAAATTCACCACGGCCCAGATTTAGGGGAAGCCATCACCTTCCCCCTTATAATATACTATGTGCCTCTCCATGAGGCCCACATCTAAATGGCATTTTGTCTCGGGACTCCCAAATGGGAATCCCAAAATTCCCAAAATGGAGACTCCCGCGATTTTGGGGCCCCATAACTTTGTGTGCAAACCTCCGATTGAGATAAGGTCTAAAGCCAAGTTATAGCCCTCATTAATATCTTTTCAACCATATGTCGCACGCCACCTGCATGCAAGGAAATTGGGTCGATTCCCAACTTTTAATGGTCGGGAGTCAAACTGCCAATTTGACTCCCGTCCTTTCTTTTGGCCATAATTTGTGTTTTAGATGTCCAAATGGGTCATGCGAGCCCATTTTAGACATCTACGTTTCAATATC
>Ga0116227_10012415_pt1 | contig 13865 bp, 12 predicted proteins | sample S1TSphgellanicum_FD_89693 | JGI IMG/M metagenome (GOLD analysis project Ga0116227, IMG submission 89693) | Host-associated microbial communities from peat moss isolated from Minnesota, USA - S1T2_Fb - Sphagnum magellanicum MG | ecosystem: Host-associated > Plants > Peat moss > Unclassified...
GGCTTGAAGCAAGCACCTAGAGCTTGGTTAGACAAGATAGGTCAGTATCTTGTCACAAGTGGATTTCAAACATCCAATGCAGATTTTTCACTATATGTGAAAAAGACAAATCATGGGATTGTAATCATAGTCATCTATGTTGATGACTTGATTATCACAGGAAATAGTGATGCAAACATCTCTGATTTGAAAAAGCTTTTGAAGCAAAAGTTTGAAATGAAGGATTTGGGAGAATTGTGTTATTTCCTCGGCATTGAGGTAATCCATTTCCCTAAAGGGATATGGTTACTACAAAGGCAATATGCCTTGAACAAATTGGCCGAATATGGGATGACATGTTGCAAACCCATTTCAATTCCATTGGAGCAAAATGTGAAGTTAAGTGCAGATGAAAAAGACTTTGTGGAGGATACCACTATGTACAGACGCATAGTGGGGAGTTTGATTTACATGACCATCACAAGGCCAGATTTGAGTTATGCAGTTGGAGTGGTGAATCAATTCATACAAACACCACGAAAGCCACATTTGGATGCAGTGAGGCGCATACTAAGGTACATAAAACATACCTTGCAGTGTGGAATTTTTTATGAAACCAAGAGCCAGTTACAAGTACATGGATACACGGATGCTGATTGGGCTGACAATGTTTTAGATAGAAGATCAACCAGTGGTTTCATGTTTTCTTTTGGAAGTGGTGCTATTAGTTGAAGCAGTAAGAAACAACCAACAGTTGCATTATCAAGCACAGAAGCAGAATATAGAGGTGCAACAATTGCTGCATGTGAAGTAGTTTGGTTACAAAAACTACTCTCATATTTGGGATAGTCAGTGGATGCTCCTGTTGTCATTTATTGTGATAACATTAGTAGCATTTTACTTGCTAACAACCCGGTCTATCATGCTACGACAAAACACATTGAGGTGCACTACCACTTTATTAGAGAAAAAGTTTTAGCAAAAGAAATTGATCTTATTCATGTCAGTACCGAAGATCAAGTTGCTGACATTTTCACAAAGGCTTTAGATACAGACAAGCTCAGGAAGTTTAGAAAAATGCTTGGTGTACTAGAAGTGGATTTGAGCTTGAGGGGGAGTGTTGAGAATTCAAATTCAATTAGTTAGGTTTCATTAATTACTGGAATAAGAAAGTAACTAGGTTACTTTCTCAAGGTTGAATTACTTTTGTTACTTATTTTAGTTTGGTTATTTGTGGTTTGGTCTTATAGTTAAGTACCTTAGTGTTGATGGTTTGCTTCTTTCTTTTCTTCATTACACAAGTTTGTGTATTTCATGTGAGAAGAACCTTGGAGAGTTCTTGATGTTGTGTTTTGTGTTATGACCATTATGTTGTAGTTTCCTTTCAATAAAGATTTATGTTTGCACTTGAGTAGATCTCCTATTTGTTAACAGTTGAAAGGTTGACCATAAGATAGAAGTGGTGCCTTGAGTAGTTTTGTTGCTTAAGGCACCTTATAGATTAAACCAAAAGGAATTGGAAGAACTTAAAAGATAATTAAATGACCTCTTCAATTAAGGGGTATATTTGGCAAAATAAATTGCCTTACAGGGACACATGTTTTGTTTCTTGATAAAAAGGATGGCAAGTTGAAGATGTGTATTGACTACCGTGCCTTGAATAAAATAATGAAAAAAAATCTGTCCTTTACCTCACATTGATGATTTATTGGATCAACTCAATGGGGTGAAGTACTTTAGCAGAATTGATTTCAAGTCGAGGTACTATGAAATTTGCATATTGGATGAGGATGTGTAAAAGAAGGCAATGAAAACTATGTATGGCTCATATGAGTTCTTGATGATGCCATTTGGGTTGTGTAATGTTCCATCGATGTTCATGACCTTCATGAACTCCATTTTCCATGAGAAGTTGGACAAGTTTGTGATAATCTTCATTAATGATGACATCTTGGTTTATTTCAGGATAACAAAAGAACATGCGAAACATTTATTATATGTTTTGAGTAAGCTCTATGAAAAGAAACTTTTTGCCAACAAGGTGAAAAATGAGTTTACCCAAGAAGAAATGGATTTCCTTGGGCACATCTTGTGAAGGTAAGGGGTAAGGTTTGACCTTAAGAAGCTACAAGCCATAAGAGACTGTAAAAGGCCAATCATGGTCAAAGGAATATAATCCTTCCTAACCTAACTAACTTCTATTGGAAGTTTATAAAAGGTTTTTTGCAAATAACAAAATTGCTTTTGGATCTCCTAAAAAAGAGTTGTCCTTTGAATGGAAGGATGAACAACATAGGGCATATGAGGACTTGAAAGAAAAAACTTTTGTCTACCCTTGTGTTGAAATTTCCAAATTTCACAAAATTGTTTAAAGTTCACATTGATGCAAATGATTTCATTATTGGTGGGGTGCTCATGCAAGATGGACACCCAAGAAGCTTTGTGGAACACAATTGCAATGGTTGACTCATGAGAAAAAAATGTATGCCATCATGTGTTGCTTGAAAACGTGGCAACATTACTTGGGGACACATAAGACTAGGGTCTTTACAGATGGCTTTTTTGAGATACTTTTTGAGATACCCAAACAAGGGCCTTATCGAAACAACTAAAATGGCATGATACCCTTGCATTGTTGGATGTGGAGTTGATCCACAAATTAAGACGAGACAATGTAGTCCTCAATGCATTGAACAAGAAGGAAAAATTTAAAGTGGAAAAATCTTCGACCAAGATTCAAGCACTAAAGGCCATCTTCTAAGGGGAAAGTAGCTTAAAGAGGAAGATAAAGGAGGCCTATGTCTAATACATGTTCATTCAACATCATTTTAAAGAGTTGTGTGGATGAAGGAAGGTGAAAAGCATCACCTGAAAGGAAGGATTATTGAGATGGAACATTCTCGAATTTATGTGCTAGTAGGGAAGCTACGCATGAAGATCATGCAAAAGGAGCATGACTTGCCCATGTCCAGGCTCCATGGAGAACAAACCACAAGAATGGCCATAAAAAAAAGGTTCTATTAGCTTGAAATGAAACAAGACATAGAGCATTTTGTGTGCACTTGTGTCAAGTGCTAAAACACAAAGTCCATGGACAAAAAAAAGTATGGATTGTATAAAACTTTATTGATTCCAAATGAACCATGGGAAAGTGTCTCCATGGATTTCATAACCCAACTACCCAAATGGAATGGAATGGACACCATTCTTGTGGTAGTTGATCAATTCTCCAAGTTGGCAAAAATGGTTTCAACTAAGACAATTGCGAAAACTTTTGACTCAACAAAATTGTTCTTTGATATGTGGGTTAGGCATCATGGGATGCCACAATTTATCATAAGCAATAGGGACGCCAAGTTTATGACGGATTTTTAACATTTGTAGTAAAAGGTGGGACAAAATTGTCATTTTGCATGGCAGTCCACCCACAAACTGATGGCCACATAAAAAGGGTCAATGGGGTGAACATCTAGGCTTGATAAAATTTTGCTATAACTTCACAATGCACTCGACAATTATGATGTTTCCATTTGGATTAACGTTGGGAAAAGAAGCCATGAAGTTAATGGATTTAACCATTCCCATGGGATGAAGAAATCATTCCAGGGAAGTTCTAGAGATGGTCAAAGGGCATGAAGAAAAATACACATAAGCCAAAAAACTCTTGGAACATGTTTAAAAGCGATACGAGAAGCATGTCAATAATACATGAATGCATGTGGATTTTGAAGTTGGACAACACATGTGGTTGAACATTTGGGATTTAAAAATGTTCATTGGATTGCCTTCACATTTCATTGCCAAGTATGTGGGGCCTTATGAAATTTTGCATAAGTCACATCCCAACATGTACACCTTAAAGTTGCCGACTAATTTTCTGGCACATCCAACCTTCCATGTTTTGAAACTTAAGTTGTTTATGCGTGATGAACAAAGACTAGTTTGGAAGCAAAAAATGTGATTAAAAGTTGATGCCATTGAACATAGGTTGTCAAAATTGAAGGCAGATTCCATGCGATGTAAACATGCTTCAAAGGCAAGGAATACTTGGTGAAATACAAGGGTTCTCATCATGAGGAGGTAATATGGATGAAGCTTGCTCATTTCAACCATTTGCCGGAAATGGTGAACAAGTTCAAGTAGGAAATGGGTCACGAACTTGGAGTGAAATGAACCTAGAAGAAAAAGAGGGACCCACCTACAAGTAGCTTAAGGTTGATGAAAACATTCACTTCTAAAGTGGGGGAGAATGCCCACAAAATAATTAAACTAATTATTCTCACTAAGCGAGGGTTAAAGGTTTTCACGAGCATGGTCAGTTGTAAAAAGGTTAAGGTTCATGGTGGAGGAAGTGGCTAGGAAAGGCAAGGGAGTGGCAACCAATGAAAGTGGACTTGGGGTTGAACTTGGATTAAAAAACTCAAAGTTTCAAGTAGGTGAGATCAAGGTGGTGGTGCATGTGAATAAAATGGCATGTCCTTGCGTGGAAAAATTAAATTTCATGTGCATGAACTCAAGAATCATGTCCTGCTTGGGTAAAGGGGATTTGGATTGTAAAGGTTGGTCCAACACTATTTGTTGGTGTGTTCATAACCTTAGTTTGGAGTGGTGACTGAAACTCCTAAGCTACACTTGAAGTGGACTCCAAAGACAAGAAGAGATGGCCAAATATGGGGGATTTGAGGAAGACACCAAGTGAACGCATTGGGTGAAAATAGAAGACAAATCCGGTAATACTTCTTGTGTTGAGAACACAAAGACACAATATGAATGGGCTCTTTTGATTGGGAAGTAATTAATCCCACTATTAGGTTGAAGGAAAGAAGTTGGTGAAAATGCCAAGGGCAATCATCCTAGAGTAATGTCAATGAGGACGTTGACATTTCTAGAGTGGGGGAGAAAGTGACATGCCCTTTTAAGCATACCTTCAAGTGTGAGGATTTGCCTAGTCAAGGCCCAAGTTTTGAACATAGGGTGGCCCTTCCAACGTCTTGGGTTATGAGTCTAAATGTTGGGTTGGGTTTGACTCTCAGTTTGATACACTCATGAGTTGCATAGGTGTCAACAAGTGAGGGTTTGAGGAAGGGGGCCCGAGTTGGTGTCTTTGGCACGCTAAGTCCTTGAACTAGACAAGACTGTGGTTAGGCCAAAAGATGAGGGATGGTAATTTCAAGCGACAGGGCCTTAGACCACTTGGGAAATCTACAACGGGTTTAGTCCCACCCATTTAAAGGTTGGGTTAGCCCTAGGTTACAATTTGAATTTGAATGCTGAAACTTCACCAAGTGTATGGTTTTCCATGTGCAAGTAATGTAAGTGTTTAATGAGACATGTGAATAAAACAAAGGTGACGAGGAATGGCACAAAAGCAAATCTGAGTGCAAGACATGGTATGCTACTGTCATTCGGTGACTATACAATATCATATCATATTCAACTACTTGAGCTGTAGTTGGGAGGTATGTATAGGGATCTTGGATATTTTCTCTCTGTATCAAAGCACATGATTCCATCTTTTGCAGGGTTTGGTGTGCATGAGTTTTTTTTGTTGTCATCTCATTTCAATGGGCCTTTCTTCTGCTTCAGTTTTGTGACAATTTTTTAATCTGAGGACTGGAAGGTAGATCATAGGAGCCACTTCATGTTGAAACATCATGTTGCTTGCTATGATTGTCAATGGGTGGTTCTGCCTCAGGCTTTTCTGCTTCTTCATGTGGTAACCTTCATTCACTCACAGAGCCCTCTGGGGTCTGATAAATTTGGAATATTGCATCAAATGTTCTGATATCATAGAGGACAATATCTGTGGAGATTGCTTGAATGTACTGAAGCAATTTGGCAGCTTCAACATTTCTGAAAATAAAATAATTGGTGTTGAAGCTACCAAGGTAGTAGGGTTCTGCACTAGTACCTTGGCCATTTTGATACTAATTATATTATTTGCAGAAACATTGAAGTTTTCAAAGAAAAAATCTTCTTTATTAAAGAAAATATAGAATCTTCAAGAATATTCTGTTTGTCAAAATAAAAATTTCAAGCTTAATTACTTATTTGACAAACATGTGTCAAAGTGGCCAAGGCGCTATGGTATAGGAATTCCACATCTGGGAACTAGTGTTGATGAATGGGGTCAAATTCCGTCACCTTGGACAGCTGAGATTAAATCTGGTCACCTGTGAATGGTTGAGATCAACTGGCATCCAAGAAGCAGAAGAGATAATCTAAGGCAATTGGAAAACAATGGTGTCAGGGGTCATAGGTGTATAAGGTTACAATGGATTAAAACTGGATTCAAATTGACAACAGAGGTGGAAGGTAAAAATGTTTCTGGAATGTGACAATGGAAGATAAACTTTTATTGGTATTGATGGTTTATAATGTTGTAATATATTCGTAGTTGGGATAATCCAACTATGGATTTCAAAGAATTTTTAATGATTTTGTGTATCCAATTGTGATTTGCTAAAATCGATATCTAGGTATATTTGAACTATCCAAATTAGCATCTACCTATATAATTTTTTGAAAAGAAAATGTGTGTTCAAGGTCCACATTGGAAAATGTTAAATCGGCCAAAGAAAGTAAATGCAGTTAGTACAAAAAGTACTGCGGTGATTTTTTCCCCCAGTCTGCCCTTTGCCTTTGCCTTATTTGTTTTCACCTTGTGGTATCTAAACACATTTTGGGTCCATGTTATGCATGTTTTGAACATGTTATGGATACCCCTTAACATGTCACTGGGCATGTTATGTGCCCTTTGGAACATTCATAACAAGGAAAGGTTATAAGTGCAAAACATGCCTGGGTATCACTCAATTTTTTTAGAAAATATGAATGGGACAAAGCGCAGACTTGAAAAAAAATTTGCAACAATACTTTGCTACTGACTGCATTTACTTTCTTTGGCCAATTGAACAATTTTTCCATTCTTATCTACCAACCTCTATTTGAACCTTTATAAATCCTTACAACTTTTGGCTCATGTGTCTTTTTAAAGCTTGAAGTGGTTAAACAACACAACTCTTCAATTTTCAAAGCTAAAATAAATAGCTTGAACAAGGATGAAAGAAAACTGTACCAACCTCTCTTCCAACCTTTATATATCTTTACAACTATTGACTCTTAATTGTCATTTTAAATCTCTAGATGGTTAAAGAAACACAACTCTTCAATTCTCAAATTTAGAATAAATAATTGCTTGAACATGCATGGAAAAAAACTAACAAGGAAGAAAGGGTGACCATGGGGAAGGAACTAAGTACGTTAAAGAGAGTGATAAAGTGGGGGAGGAAGTGAAGTGGGAAAAGAAAATACATTAAATCTGATGCATTTATGAGAGATGAATGCACAGTTTGTGCTTGACAAAACATTCAATAAGGGAGTGTAGCATATCCATGAAGTAGCAAGACATGATTATGAGGAAGGAGAGAGAAGGCATAGCATTGAAGGGCAAAACATTGCAAAATTACAATGTAAAGTTCTTTTCAAGATTATTCTTACCTTGCATGAATTGTTGGATAATTATTTGCGTTGTATTGTCCCTTCATCACTTTCATTTGCTCACTATCATATATGTTAATGTATGCTAATCCCAACGTATGAATTTGACCCAGTCATTGTTGTCTTGACAATGAATAGATTAATCTATTACTTGGATTTGAAGCTTTGAAAATATTCAACAACTTGGCCTAATGTTTTTCCACAGAGTTATGCTTCAAAGTTTTTCATAGTTTTATAATAATTTTAAATAATAATGTTTTAGGAATAACCTTCTTGGGAATGTTCTTCAATATTGTAATTTTGGAAGAGCTCTCTACACCGTGAATGCAAAACTTAAAATCTCAGGATCTTTCACAAACTCATTGATTTGTTGTAATAGGGAATTAATGCAAGTGGTTAGGTAGCAATTTTTCTTTGGAATTTGACCTTGCTTGATGCTTGTTGAATTGATATAGGGATCAAGGGAGGCAATGAATCCTAAAACAAGTTCTCTGAGTACAACTATGAAATGTGCGCTTATATATTATTGTTCATGAACCGTAGCAACTTCAAATGGGTGTGGGTTTAGTCCAGCCCACATGAACTGCACAATTAACGATCCGCCAATATTGTAGTAGCTTGTTTGACTACAATGTAAGCAATCGTTACTTGCGGAGTTCATATTGTATTTCCTAAAAGCTAGTTGTAACACATAAGATCTTTCATGAATCCGAACAATAAATTGTAATTTTGTTTAATCCCATAGAATATTTCAAAATTGAAAAACCAAGTTGGATCATAGAATAATATTGTCATAAGTCAAACTGACAAGTAATATTTAGTATGGGTTTACAAGCTTTTTGTGTAATATCTCCATTACCCCTCACAATTTTAAATGAAAGATGAACTTCTACTAGTGCAAACTACTGTTTTCCAAAGTAATAAAAAATAACAACTGGTTTTAATTTTATCGCTTAAAGTTTTTGTTTCCTAGTTGATATATATGTTTTTTTATTTAAAACTTATCCTACCCATTTCTTTTCGAAACAACTTGACATTATATTTTCATATTTCTCTTGTAATTGCCAATCAAGCATTTTCATGTAATGGCATGTACGAGTTTAATTACATGTGAATTCATGTTGAAAATGAAAAGCTAACATTTTTGAGTAATGGGTGCATTGCAATTGTGGATTCACGTGATCTTTGGGTTTAGTCAATTCAACATTTGGAGTTTATCATTTCACTATCTCTAGTGTCAAACAACTTAGTTTGCCTTCATTTTGTTGTCCATCATTAAATGAGTTCCTAATTTGGTGTGGGGGCATTTCTCATTAATGCACCTTTGAGTGCAGTGTAGTATCCTCATTTCCTCTTCGCCACCATTTTAAGAAATGATTGGAAAATAGGTGAGATCTTGGTCAAATTTTAAATGAATTAAATGGCCCTTTTCCCCCATAAATAACTTATAGCATTTGATCTAAACCTTCATCTAGCTTGAATAGGATTGTAACCATTATTAGACCCATAGGTTTTAACATGCACAAAGACAAAGCTTTAGCCAATGTTTTTGGCAAAATAATTTCATATTTGGTTAAAATATTACAAAAAAATTGTATAGTTTTGGTGTTATGGTCGCTAAGATTATGAATTGAGTGGTTTGCACTATGTAGGTTTCATTAAATTTAGGAAAAAAAGTTGTATATTGGGGGTTTAAAAAAATTGGCCATGACCAGATATGAAAGTAAAAAAAGTTAAGAATCTTCCTATAATTTAGCTACTTTCTTGAACCTGTTGTAGAAAGCTGGCAATTTTTATTTTAGTTTTTTCTGAAATCTCACAAATTAGGGAAATTTGCTTCACAAGAATCCTCTGCATGTGTGAAAACCTTGTTTTTCAGGTCCAGGAAATGAAAAAAATTCGCCAAAACTAACTTTTTTTAAATTTCAATTTTGTTTCATTTTAAAGCTGTTTTGTAGTCTAAAAGGAGGTTATCAATTTGACTTATGCATGAGAGCGTCATCCCATTGTGTAGGCATCACTTGTGGTTAGCACAGTCCTGTCATAGAGGGGGATCATGAAATTAAGGGCAACAGAAAAATGCAATGCCCAAGAATCCAACCCACTTTTGATTGGAGATGAATGTATTTTATTGAGGCATACAATTTTTTAATAGAAATTGAATGAAACTAAATACCACTTTGCACTTTTCAAGTAAAGGACTCATTTGCTATAAGCTCCCTTAGAAAGTGAAATACACCAAGAAATTTCCTACTGTTTTTGGAGGGGACCTTTTCTTCATATATATTTTCTAGCAGGGGTTTTGTACCTACTCCTTCAGATTGGAGGAAAACCATGCCTACTTATAGGTGCAAGATCCATCCCACTCTTAAGAAGTAGGTGTTAGAACATTTCCCCTCCTACACCTTTTGATCTATGTATAGCCCTGCGTCAAAACTTGCTGCTCAGTTTCTGCTACGTTTTAGGTTTCTTGACATCAAGATCAAACAGTTATTACCAGCTTTCTTCTCGGTCCATTTTCTTGATGCTTTGCGTGACTCTGTGGCAGTGTGTAGTTCAAACATCATTGATTAGGTGCTTGCACTTTAATGCTCATGTTCATTTTGCTCACATGAACAATTTAGTACAAATTACTTGAACTACATAACCATTCTTTGAACTCAAGCAACAAGCAGGAATTTTGATTGAAATAGAAGCAATTCCAAATTTTGCATGATTTGTGCATTTCATGCATTTTATTTTCATTTGATTCCTAGTAGAGAGTAAAGCAGAATCTGTGAGATCATGTGAGTTCTAAAATAAATGTTAAGAAATTGAATGTAAAAGAAAATTGAGATGAGTAAGATCCTGCATTGCGAGGACCTTCCATGAAACTCCCCACCCAGATTCACTCCCTTCATGTTGCACAGGGCAAGCTCCCTCAAAAGAAGGAAATTTCGCAGCAGGTTTTATCTTCCCCTGTTCAACTTCATGATCCCATTCACCTTTTGCATTCTGATGAGTGAAGCCCATGGATAGGGACAGTTCCAAAATGTGGAGTGGGACTTTGGATTCCACCTCATCCTAGGCCCCTGATTTTGGGGATGTTCCCACCCTGGGCTTTGCCCTATGCATACTTTTACAAATAAAGAAAGAAAGAAACTTCATGGAACTTCTAGGAGTCCACAAAACCAAAAACGTGCAGAAAAATGAGAAGCAAGTCCTGTAAAGTTTCATTCACAATCCCTCAGCGTCTTAACTCAACAAAGCAGACAATTTAAAAAATAAAATTATGAATTTTTTCAGCTTACTCTTTCAGCCCATCTAACAAAACTGGAAGAAGAAAATCTATGATAACTATACTTATGCTGAATTAACATCTGTCAACTTCTGTGTTAAAAATCAATCCACTAGCATTTCAACAATGTTCAAGAACTCAAAAGCCTAGCAACGAGTCATCACAGTACACCCCCTAAAAGTGAGAACAATTTCTACCATATCTTGTTTTTGGAGTATATCTATTAAACAGGTTTTCAATACTGGATGCTTTCATGGATCCAAAATCTATCTTCATTCAGTATTGACATACATCCATACCTTATATTTGAATTCATCTTTGGCCTAAAACTTAGGGATACATTTCAAGAAGCATCTGCAAACCAATTTATTAAGCACTGAATGAACTTTAAGGATGAAGTCAAAAGCGATTATCCAGGAATCCATAAATGGTTGGTGTTGTGGATAGATTGACAAGTATAGGATTGAAAGATACGAATGGAAGGAAAAACATCAACTCCACAAGATCATGAAATTTCACATATGTTACCTCATTTTTGTAAAAGTGTCAAGCATCTTTCTTCACTTTGGCACCTAAAGTTCTCCTGATACAATTTCAGGTGGAAGGCTCACATCCACAGGTTGACCACCCAGTAATAACCTCACAATGTCTTTTAGCATAATTCCTGCCACTTCAATCGAGCGCTGTGCCAAGACTACAAATCCTGGTGGTGTGTACTTGCCAAATCGCCAGTCTTTGTCAGCAATGAGCCTCAGAACTGGTGTGTCCAAACTCTCTGCAACAAGCAAGGAATTTCAATGACAGGAGCTATGCCAGACAAAGCTGCACCTGAAAATTGTGCTGTATGTTATCACAGCTTTGGAATTTTCAGTTAAGACCAAAAACAAAATGACCAAGTACAAGTTATTGATTTTGTGAGGTTCTTAATGTGTGCTTTGTTGTGTGACTGATGCATATAGTTTGTTTTAGGTATGGTGACAAATGGAAGCTTGTACTATTCAATGACACTCACCAGCCCACATTCGTTTATTCTGAGCAACCACACGACAGAATGGGCGCATGCCCCCCTTCTTCACCTCTTCTTGCAGTGTCTTCCATTCTTGATCTCGTTGCTCCCTTGTCACAACTCCAGATTTTGACACCTGTTTAAGTGGTCAACTGTGTGGGTCATGGGGCAAATGCAACTTTGCAGCCATCTTCCCAAGAAATGAGACCTCTGCTGTTCTATTGTAATGAACCAGACAGGCTCAATAGAAACTTAGTAAAATCCCCAAAAACATCCTCAACCACAAGAGAAATGACTTGAAAAAAGTTGGGATAATAAAACAATATCATGTGGGCATTGAAACCTTGCCTGCTGGTATAAGTAGTAAGATGGACGAGGAACACGGGTGAGGTTGTGACCACGGTCCACATCAACTAGACCAAACTTCGGGCAGTAACCATCTGCCCACTCCCAGTTGTCTGAGATTGTCCATTGCAGGTACCCATCAACAGGCACACCCTGCACATTAACCAACTGTGAAGTATGTTCTCATACTCTTGAAACATGAGTTTTTCCTCTCAAGACAATAGCATCCAAGTTTGACTAAAAGTGTACTATCAAAACATAGTTTATATTTTGACCAACCTGCTTAATTGCAGCATGGACAGCGAGCAGATGCTCTAATAAGTATGGCCTTCGAATCAGGTCACGAGCATCTGCAAAGCCATTTTCAGTGATAATGTAGCGAAGCTTTGGCTTGCGGATACGATATCGATCATAGAATGCAACTAAGACTTGAAAAAGCCCATCAGGATAAACCCCCCGCCCAGCCTCACTGTACTCTTCATCTGGTACCAGCATAAGGCCTGCACCTGACAACACTTCCTGTGAACACATGCACATTATCAGTACAAAAAAGCTGCTATCAGTCTCAGCCAAAGAGGGAGTTTTGTTTGTGAACTTCAATCTACTTTGCAAACTGCATGCAACCAGAACTTCAGTGTGCTGTGCTGGATACCATTGTCCTGAAGTGTAACTCAATACAAGGGCTGACTAGGTGAAAGTGAACATGAGAGGAGTGTGAGCAAAACAGCTTATGAATGACAAGAATAAAAGGCAAGGAAGAGAGACATAATAACTATGAAGCCCAAGCAGCAAAGACAAGAGAGAGAACATACCTTTCCATAGTAGTTGATTCCACAAAAGTCAAGATGATCCTGAATATCATCTATCCAGTGAAATTCTGTTAGCAAGCGAGCTGCATAAATTATAGGCAGATCCAGCAAGCCATATGGTTGTATCACTCCAACATGGTGTGCCACCCCCACAACTGCCTTCACCTCCCTGCCATGATCCATACCAAACCCCTTTGAACCAATCCTGCACTCACCACCAAGTCAAAGGTAACAGAGAGAAATTGGCAATGATAGAAATACTTAGGCAGTCTGGAAACACACCCCTCATTCAGAGCATCAAATGCAGCAATATGTGCATGGGTGATAGCATTCATAGCCTGGCCGTAGTGTCCCCAGGGTGTAAAACATAATAGTGATGCAAGAGTAGATGGCTTGTTTCCAGGAGGCCATGTTCCAGAGCAGTGTGAAAGGATAACAAAAATGTGTGGCTCATTGAATGTTATCCAGTAGTCCACATACTCCCCAAATTGTTCTTTGCAAAACCTGCAGCACATCTGGACAAATGTGAAAAGGTGCTTCAACACAAGAATGCCATAAAACTTGGAACCTTTCACTTGGCAATTTGACTGTCACTCTGATTAGATTCTAAACTTTGGCAGCAATTTTGTGCATTTACAGTATCCAAAGTTCTTGTTTTTGACAATCTAAAGAAAGTGATGAACACTGCCATACTGAAAGAATATCTTTCATAAGAATAGAGAAATCTCCATTCTCACGATGAAGAAGAAACAGCAAGGCTAACACTTCCTCAGGAAGCCACAGAAAGAACCAAACAAGGGGAGACAAAAAACAAAAAACAAAAAAAAACACACACACCGGTATGAACAAAAGTGCCAGTCTCACACCTGTTCAGGGACCATCAACAGTAGTATGTATGATAGTGACTTAACTATCACAACTTCCCCACTGACTTCATCAGCTCCCTACA
>Ga0116227_10012416_pt1 | contig 13865 bp, 13 predicted proteins | sample S1TSphgellanicum_FD_89693 | JGI IMG/M metagenome (GOLD analysis project Ga0116227, IMG submission 89693) | Host-associated microbial communities from peat moss isolated from Minnesota, USA - S1T2_Fb - Sphagnum magellanicum MG | ecosystem: Host-associated > Plants > Peat moss > Unclassified...
GATCCTTCGGGACCAGATTTAAAAATTGGCTTTCCTACATACTTATTTGTTTTTGGATCTGTTCTGCCGCTGGCAAAAATTACTTTTTTATCTGAATCATATCGGATGTAATCGGCATCTAATTCAAAGTCGCCATAAAGCACTCTTGCATTTCCGTATAAATAAACAACACTCTTGTTTTTATTGAATTTTACAGAGTCTGCTTTGTACTCTACTTTTTGATCAAGACCACTATTATTTTTGGCTACTTTTTTTGAAGTATCCTTTTTGGAAGTATCTTGTTGAATGATTTGCTGCAATGAAAAACGAGAAAACGCGTTAGCTTTACTAACACCATGTGTTAATAAAATGACAGAAATTAGTAAAATAGAACCCTTAAGAAGTTTCAAATTCGTATTTGAATGTTATTTTTGCACAGATGTTTAATCAGAAACGTTCAAAATTAGTGAAAAATATACCATTGATGTATCTTAAAACCATTTTAACATTTATTATTTATTTTGTTCTTAATAATGCCATTGATAATCAAGCAATTGCACAAGAATATAAAATTAAAACAATTGTAATAGATGCCGGCCACGGTGGCAAGGACGGCGCTACACACGGTGTTTATTCAAAAGAAAAAGACGTTGCTTTAAGAACAGCCTTAAATTTAGGTCAGGCACTTCAGGATAGTATAAAAGATATTAAGGTGGTATACACCAGACAAACAGATGTTTTTATCCCACTTTATGAAAGAATCAATATTGCCAATAATGCAAAAGCAGATCTTTTCATTTCCATTCACTTAAATGATATGCCTGTAAGGGTATCACGTGTAGTAGATTATTATAAAAAAGTAAAAGGAAGAAGTGTTCCTGTTTACAGAACAATCGCTGCCAAAAGTACCTCAACAAAAGGCACAGAAACTTTTGTATCCGGAACAGGGCGTTTAGGTGAGCAGGATGAAGTAATCAAACGTGAAAATGCCGCGATGTTTTTAGAGGATAATTATCAAAAAAACTATGAAGGTTTTATCGCTAATACGCCTGAAAATGACATTATGCTTTCATTAATGAAGCAAACTAATCGTGACCGGAGTTTGAAGTTTGCATCATTGCTGCAACAGGAATATGTTAGTGCAGGCAGAATTAATCGTGGTGTACAGGAAAAAAGCTTAGCAGTACTGGCAAGGGCCGCAATGCCAGCCGTTTTAACGGAGATTGGTTTTGTGAGTAATCCAGACGAAGAAGATTATATGAATTCACCTGAAGGTCAGAAAGAAATTGTAGATGGTATTATTAAAGCAATTAAAAATTATAAACGCATAGCAGAAACATCATTCTAACATCCCATAAATGAAGATTAAACTTGCAGTAACATCAGTTTTTATCTTAACACTCTTTTCAGCTCAGATTTTATTTGCCCAAGGATATAAAATTAAAACCATTGTCATTGATCCCGGACATGGTGGAAGAAAACCCGGCGCCTCTGGAAGTTATTCAAAAGAAAAAGATATCGCACTTAAAGTTGCTTTGAAACTTGGTGCTAAACTTCAGGAAGATATGCCTGGAATTAAGGTAATATACACCCGAACAAAGGATATAGATGTTGATCTGTATCGCCGTGCTGAAATTGCCAATAATGCAAATGCTGATTTATTTATTTCTGTGCATTGTAATTCTATGCCACCTGGAAATAAACATGTAAAAGGTACGGAAACACTGGTTGCTGGTTCTCATCGGTTAAAAGAACAGGATGCAGCTATTAGAGAAAATGCGGATATTAAATTGGAAAAAAACTATAAAAGTAAATATGATGGTTATGATCCAAATAAACCCGGTACATTCATTTTAATGTCGCTACTGAAAAATACTTTTAGAGATAAAAGCATTAAATTTGCAAAACTGATACAAAACAGCTACATCAACCGAGATAACAGAGAAAGTAGAGGGGTTAAGGAACAAGGAGTTTTAGTTTTACAGCGTTGCGGAATGCCTGCAATATTAACAGAGGTTGGTTTTATTTCCAATAAGGAAGAAGAAAAATACATCAATTCCAATAGTGGGCAAAATGAAATTGCCGAATCAATTCTTGCTGCAATAATGAAGTATAAGAAAGATATAGAGATTGATTAGTTTGGCATTATAAGTGGTATTGAATAGTATTTAAAAAATTATAACAAATACCAAACAAAAACGTTGGTGCAAACATTATGTAATTATAATACCTTTGCACTACAAAAATGATAGCGCTCATGCAGATTTTGAATTAAAACCATATTTGCAGCCAATAAATAGAAACACATGAAAATTAAGAACGAAACCAAAGTCGGTATTTTAGCTGCATTCGCCATTGCTTTATTAATTATCGGATATAACTTTTTAAAAGGGAATTCCATATTCTCCAGTGAAACTACTTTATTCGCAAGATATACACGTGTTGATGGTTTAACTGTATCTAAACCGGTTTTAATTAATGGTTATCAAATTGGTCGGGTAGCTAAATTGCAATTAGAACCAGGTGGAACAATTCTAGCGACATTAAGCATCAATAGCAAATATGACATTCCAGAAAATAGTGTTGCACGCCTGGAAGGTACAGATCTTTTAGGGAGCAAGGCTATTGTAATGTCTCTTGGAAATTCAAAGAAAATTGCAGAAGATGGCTTTACCTTAAATGCTAACGTAGAAAAAGGTTTAATGGAACAAGTACAGCCTGTTCAAAAGAAAGCAGAATTAATTATCGGCAAAATGGATTCTATTTTGAGCAGCGTTAATTCTATTTTAAATCCGAATTTTCAGAAAAATGTAGATAAGAGTTTCAATAGTATTGCCGGAACCCTTGCTTCTTTGGAAACTACATCAAAAAAAGTTGATGGCTTAGTGGGATCTGAAAGTGCCCGTATCGAGGCTATTTTTAAAAATGTTGAAGGCATTACAGCCAATCTTAACAACAACAATAAAAAAATTAGTGATATTCTTACCAATATCAATACAGTGACTGATAAGTTTGCAGCAGCAAACTTTAAACAAACTTTAGACAATGCCAACAATGCTATTGCAGATTTGCAAGGTGTAATTTCAGGAATTAAGGATGGCAAAGGAAGTTTAGGTTTATTATTAAATGATGATAAAATGTATAATAACCTAAATAGTGCTTCAAAAAATCTTGATGAGTTAATGATTGATTTAAAAGCCAATCCTAAACGTTACGTGCACTTTTCCGTGTTTGGCGGTGGAAACAAAAGAGATAAGTAATTAACATTATAAATGTTAAAGCCTTGTAATTGATATTGCAAGGCTTTTTTTATGTTTTAAATTTTCTGTACGAATACTAGTAAATAAAGGAATGACTTGAAATCATAAACATTTCCTAAAGATTATAAAAAGCATCAACAGAAAATACCTGAGATTGAAAAACTTTGTAATAGAATTTAACTGAGCGGTAAACGCTGCGCAATGAACTTTCTAGTAAACTAGATTTTACGACCTACCTCTCCTGCTTAGTATTCATTTCATAAAATGTAATAAATTAAAGCTGAAAGGTTCTGCCTTCTACTGCTAATTCTGTATTCTCAAAAACTGATTGAGTTTCTTCCAAAAGCATTTGAAGTGTTTTGTAGCGAGATGAAAAGTGACCAATGAGTAATTTATTAACTCCGTTTATTTTAGCAATTTCACCCGCCTGTTTTGCGGTAGTGTGATGCGTTTCATTGGCCCTATCTAAGAGCTCATGCATGAAGGTAGCCTCATGATATAAGGTATCGCATCCTTTAATGGTTTCAAAATAGCGTTCATCATACATGGTATCTGAACAATATGCATATGATCTTGGTGGTTCGGGAGGTGTTGTAAAATCTTCACTTCTAAGAATTTCGCCATTGGCCTGCTCTACATCCTTTCCCTTTTTTAAGGCTGCATAATAAGCCATGGGTATATCTTCAGTTTTTTCTTTAATTAATTTACGTTGCCTTGGTTTTTGCTGAAAAACAAATCCTGTGGTTGGAATACGGTGATTTAATACAACTGTTTTCACAATCAAATCCTGGTTTTCAAATATTTGTTTTGATTCATCAGCCTCGATAGGAAAAAACTCAATAGGGTATCTTAAATTGGTATCAGAGTATTTAAACTGAATTTCTAAAATCTCTAAAAGTGGCCCAGGTGCAAAAATTTGCATGGGTTTGATTCGTCCATTAAGGTGGAGGCTGGATAGTAAACCAATTAAGCCGAAGTAGTGGTCGCCATGCAGATGACTGATAAAAATATGATCAATCCTTGCTGCCTTTAAATTATACTTGGTTAGCTGTTGCTGCGTTCCTTCTCCACAATCAATCAGATAATATTTTTCATTACAATTCACAAGCTGAGCAGATGGATTCCTATTAAACACAGGTGTCGCCGAACTACTTCCAAGAATAGTAACTTCAAATTTCATCATGGTATGATATAAAAAACCTCGTAGGTTTAGTAACTACGAGGCTATATTTTAATTAAAAAAAACGTTATTATTTATCGCCTCTGAACTCTTTCTCCAATTCATCCATAAAGATGAAATCGGTAGCCTCTTCTATTGTATTAACAAACGTTACAGATTGAAATATGTTTGACAATTCGATAATAGGTTCAAGCTGATCATTAATACCGGTTACAATAAATAATCCACCAGCAGATTTACAAAGCCTGTCACCAACCAAAAGGCAGCTGAGATCCTGTGCATCATTACATTCTTTTACATCACTTAAATCAACAATAATATTTTTAAACCCTTCTGCGTTAAGTAAATACAATTCAGATTTAATACCTGGAGCATTATCATTGGTAAACTTAGGTTCTTCTAATTTTAAGGTGACGTATTTATCGTGTTTATCTACTGAAAATTTCATTTTTATTCTGTTTTACTAATGTATAAAATTCATTCGAATTCTAAAGTGTTTGCAATGCGTTTGAAACATTAGCTTCAATACGTGCTGAAATGGCATCGGCTTCAGCTTTTATAAAAGCTTCACCAACAATCTGTTCATAAAGTTCAATATAACGTTCGGATATGGAACTTACAATTTCTGGAGTCATTTCCGGTACCACCTGGCCTTCTTTACCTTGAAAACCATTTTCAATTAACCACTTTCTTACAAATTCTTTAGAAAGTTGCTTCTGAGGTTCTTCAGTTTTTTGGCGCTCCTCGTAACCTTCTGCATAAAAATAGCGTGAAGAATCTGGCGTATGAATTTCATCTATTAGGTAAATTACGCCATCTGCCTTTCCAAATTCATACTTCGTATCCACTAAAATTAATCCGCTTTTTGCTGCAATTTCAGTCCCTCGCTGGTATAAATCAAAAGTATATTTTTCCAATTGTTCATAATCAGAGATGGAAACAATTCCTTTGGCTAAAATATCTTCCTTCGAAATATCCTCATCATGACCAACCGATGCTTTCGTGGTAGGCGTGATAATGGGTTGTGGCAATTTGTCGTTTTCTTTTAAACCATCTGGCAATGATACGCCACAAACTGAACGTTTCCCGGCACTATATTCCCGCCAGGCATGTCCGGCTAAATAACCTCTAATTACCATTTCAACTTTAAAAGGTTCGCAAATACGACCAATGGTAACCATCGGATCCGGAACATCTAAAACCCAGTTTGGAACAATGTCCTGCGTAGCAGATAAAAATTTAGCAGCGATTTGATTCAAAACCTGCCCCTTAAAAGGAATGGCTTCAGGTAGTACAACATCGAAGGCAGAGATGCGATCTGATACCACCATAACCATTAATTTATCGGCTATGGTATATACATCACGTACTTTACCTTTGTAAAAATTACTCTGATTTGGGAAATTAAAGTGGGTTTCTTTTAGTGCTTTCATGAGGGGATAAAAATAGGGAAAAAGTCCGAAAGTCCGAAAGTCTTTAGTCCATAGTCCCAAGTTGTTTTTGACTTAAGACTACAGACTCCCGACTTTGGACTCAGCTATTGAATATCGCCGTAGGCTTTCAGAATATCTTTCACCAATTTATGGCGAACCACATCTTCACCGCTTAAATAAATAATATCTATGCCCTTTATATCTTCCAAAATGCGTAAGCCGTTAAACAAGCCTGACATCTGTTTTTTAGGTAAATCGATCTGGGTAACATCACCGGTAACAATAAATTTCGCGGTTGGGCCCATACGCGTCAGAAACATCTTTAATTGCATATCGGTTGCATTCTGTGCCTCATCTAAAATTACAAAGCAATTATCTAAGGTACGGCCACGCATAAATGCTAAAGGTGCGATTTCAATCGTGCGGTTTTCGATGTAGAATTTCAATTTCTCAGCAGGAATCATATCATCCAATGCATCGTAAAGCGGACGTAAATACGGGTCAATTTTTTCTTTTAAATCTCCCGGCAAGAAGCCCAGGTTCTCCCCTGCCTCAACCGCCGGACGGGTTAATATTATGCGTTTAATCTCTTTGTTTTTTAATGCCCTAACGGCTAAGGCCACCGCAGTATATGTCTTTCCGGTTCCGGCTGGGCCAATTGCAAAAAGAATATCATTTTTAGCAATGCTACTCACCATTCTGCGTTGGTTTGCAGTCCTTGCTTTCACCAAAAGCCCATTGGTACCAAATACAATTACCTCACCGCCTCCACCTGTAGGCTGTTCAACATCTTTTTTTGCAACATTATTTGCTTTGGCACCTAATATAGATTCTACATCATTATTAGTTAACGAGCTATATTTTTCCAGGTGCGCCACCAGCTGATTAAATTTTTCTTCAAAAGCCTTAAGTTCCTGTTCATCACCGAGAACCTTAATCTCACTTCCTCTCGCTACCAGCTTTAACTTAGCGAAAGCACCTTTAATCATTTCGTAATTCTCATTATTTGCTCCCCAAAAGTGAGCAGGATTTACGCTATCCAGAGTTAATTTTAATTCGTTCAAACTGTAGTATTTTAAAAAGTTATCGGGGTATATTAATTAAAATTTGAATATTTGCAGACGCTTAGGCCTGTACACAAGAATAAGCAATAATAATGAATTTTTAATGGGGATAATTACTTTAACAACAGATTTAGGTTCGAAAGATTTTTACCAGAGTGCCCTTAAAGGTAGCCTGCTAAGTCTTATGCCTAATGTTAATTTGGTTGATATCACCCATGAAGTTCCTTCATTTAATATTTCCTATGCTGCATTCGTATTAAAGAATGCCTATCCTTACTTTCCAAAGAATACGGTCCACTTAATTGGGATAGATTCTGTATATAGTGAAAGTACCAAATACATTGCCATCAAACATCGTGATCACTTTTTTGTGGGTGCAGATAATGGCATATTTTCTCTACTTTTTGATGATGTTCCAGAAGATGTAGTTGAACTCAATATCATGCAGGATTTAAAATATCTTCACTTTCCATTGGTAGATATTTTTGTGAAAGCTGCTACACATCTGGCCAAGGGTGGCCGATTAAAAGACATTGGTTTACCTGTAGCTCAAATTGAACAAAAAATGCTTTTACACCCTGTAATTGAGCGTGATATCATTAGAGGAAGTGTGGTTTATATCGATACCTTTTGTAACGTAATTACCAACATTACTAAAGATCTTTTTACAAGGATTCAGAAAAATCGAGATTTCACTTTATATTTCCGAAAGAGTGAAACCATTACACAATTGAGCTGGCATTATAATGAAGTACAGGAAGGTGAAAAACTTTGCTTATTTGGTATAAGTAATCACCTCGAAATTGCAATTAATAAAGGTAAGGCCAGTGGATTATTGGGTTTGCACCTTGGTGATATTGTTAGAGTGGAGTTTCATTCTTAAGTGAGCTGAAAGCTAAAAGACTAAAGCTAAAAGACCAAAGCTGAAAGATTAAAACAGAAAGATTAAAGCAGAAAGACTAAAGCTTAAATAGCGAAACCAGAAGGCAAAATGCCAAATGAGTCACATTCTCCTCTACTAAGGTTATTATCCATTGTGCTAACTATTAAACTAGTGGCAAATGAACTAATGAACTTTCCTCCTCAAACAACTCTACTCTTTTCACGTTTATTATACATGAAAAAATACATCTATCTCCTCTTATTGTTATTTCTTCAAATTCAAGCCAAAGCTCAGCAAGATACTTCAACTTACGCAGCTCAACGTGTAAAGGTAAATGCTTTACTGGCAGAGCGAAGTGAAAAATTTGGTCAGTACGATGAAAGCCTGAATCAACGAACCGGCATATTTGGTTGGCAAACTAAAAAAGATATTAAAAATTCTAATGAAATTCTGCGTGAGGTGGTATTAACGGATAACAACATTTTTAAAGAATTGAAAATATTAATGGAATATAAAGATCTACAGAATCAGCAAAAAGTTGCTGTTGCCGATCATTCACAGGAACGGATTGAGGGCTATATGAAAACCATTAAAAAGCTACAAGATCAGAATGAAACACTTCAAAAAGAATCTAATAAAAATAGTGACGGGATATCTACTTACATCATTATTTTGCTGATTCTAACTCTGGTAGCAGTGTTTTATTTCTACAATAAGAAGATTCAAAAATATGAAAAAGGGAATATTTAAAGCTTTAGTAAAAATAAACAAGTTGGTTTTACCAAGTTTATATAAGAAAGATCCAAATAAGCTTAGCACTTTTCAGAAAGCGATATTAGGTTATCGGTATTGGGTATTAACTAAAGCTTTAAATTAATGAAATAAAAAAGCGTTACTAGCTTTTAAAAAGTTAGTAACGCTAAAATTCAATTTATTTCTTAAAATGCTCAATAATTAACGTTGCTAATTCCGTACCAATACGTTCTTGTGCTTCGTTTGTTGATGCACCGATATGAGGTGTTAAAGAGATTTTAGGATGTGTTAAAATTTCTGCTAATGGTGTAGGCTCATTATCGAAAACATCTAAACCAGCAAAAGAAACCTTACCAGAATTTAAAGCATCAATTAATGCAGGCTCGTCAATGGTTCCACCACGTGAGCAATTTACAATTCCAACACCATTCTTCATTTTGGCAAATTCTTCTGCACCTAAAATTGGCTTTTCAGCAAATGGAGTATGTAAACTAAAGAAATCACTGCCCGCAATTACCTCATCTAATGAAACTGTTTTGATTGGAATACTCACTGATTTTCCACCTTGAAATTCTAAAGTAATTTCAGATTCAGAAGGGTATAAATCATAAGCCAAAACATTCATTCCTAAACCTAAGGCTACTTTTGCTGTTGCACGACCAATTCTACCAAAACCAATAATACCAATGGTTTTACCGCTTAATTCAGTTCCTTTGGCATAAGCTTTTTTAAGGTTATTGAATTGAGTGGCCCCATCAACCGGCATTTTACGGTTTGCATCCTGCAAGAACCTGATTCCAGTAAATAAATGAGAGAAAACCAGCTCAGCAACAGATAATGAAGATGCTGCAGGTGTATTTACCACGGCAACACCCTGGCTGCGTGCATATTCCACATCAATATTATCCATACCCACGCCACCTCTGCCAATTAATTTGATATTTGGCACGGCGTCAATTAATTCTTTTCTAACCTTTGTTGCACTACGAACAGTGATGGCATCGTAGTTTTTTAAAGCTTCAGCCAACTGATCCTGAGGAATTGTTTCCGTATCAACCTGGAAACCTGCTTTTTCTAATAACTCTTTTCCAATGGGATCTATTCCATCGTTTGCTAATATCTTAATCATAATTTGATATCACTCCTTAAATTGATTACAACAGATTGCTGTGCGAATCAATTATCCGTTAAAATTAATTTAATTTGCTTTTGCTTGTTTTTCTTCGAATGATTGCATCGCATCAATCAAAGCATGAACACTTGTAATTGGTAACGCATTATACATGGATGCACGGAAACCACCAACACTTCTGTGGCCTTTAATTCCTATAATACCTTGCTCCTCTGCAAATTTCAGAAATGGTTTTTCCAATTCTGCATTCTCCATTACGAAACAAATGTTCATTTTTGAACGATCTTCAACAGTACAGGTTCCTTTGAATAACGGATTACGGTCAATTTCTCTGTATAGCGCCTCAGCTTTCTGCTTATTCTCTTTCTCAATTTCAGCAACGCCACCTTTTGACTTTAACCAGCGAAGATTTAATAAAGCAACATAAATTGAGAATACAGGTGGTGTATTGTACATTGAACCATTATCAATATGCGATTGATAGTTTAACATTGATGGAATTTTACGGTCGATTTTACCAAGAATTTCATCTTTCACAATTACAATCGTTAAACCTGCAGGTCCTATGTTTTTTTGCGCACCAGCATAAATTAAGTCGAATTGAGAAACATCAATTACCCGACTCATGATATCAGATGACATATCGCAAACTATCGGAACAGTAGTTTTAGGTGCTTCAAATAATTCAGTTCCATAAATCGTATTGTTTGATGTATAATGGAAATATGCACTATCTGCCGGAATTTCATAATCCTTAGGAATGAATGTATAGTTTGCATCTTTTGAAGAAGCAACAACATTAACATTTCCTACAAATTTGGCTTCCTTTAATGCTTTAGTAGCCCAAACACCAGAATCTAAATAACTGGCAGTTTGTCCATCTCCAAGTAAATTCATTGGAACCATTGCAAATTGTAAACTTGCACCGCCTTGTAAAAATAAAACGGAATAACCCGATGGCACGTTCAGCAACTCCTTTACCAATTTTTCAGCTTCAGCAACAACGGCCTCAAACTCGGTTGTTCTATGCGAAATTTCTAAAATTGATAATCCATCGTTAAAATCTAAAACTGCCTGTGCAGCTTGTTTAAACACTTCTTGAGGTAAAATACAAGGGCCTGCGCCAAAATTATGCTTCATCTTATTATATAATGTTTTATGGGCGTAAATGTAAAATTTTTATAGGAGTTATCTTAAAAAATCGTATCCTAAAAAATCAAATATTGTTAAAATATAACAGAAAATTGATTGATTTATTGCAGTTTTTGCAATAATATCAGTTCAGGTAAGAATATGCATTTTTGATTATTAAATAAGAAAAAAGAAGCAACTATTAGCTTGCGGTTATATTGCCATTCTCTTCAATCTTTTTCACCCGATCAGGTTTTATCAAGTACCCAAATTGTGATTTAATCAGATTTTGTTTTCAATTTGACAATTAATTTAAGATTAAATTGTCTGCCGGTTAAATAATTTGGGATGGCATATTGTACCTTATCAACATCATTTAACCATAAGTAAGAAACAGTGTTATTGATATTTAACAGATTAAAAATTTCAAAAAACAGAATCACTGAACTAAAGTTTTTATCTAAAAATTTAGGCTTATGTACTGCAACATCATCTAAAAAATCTTTAGAAAAACCAATATCAACACGCTTATAGGATGGAATGAAAAATTTATCCAAATACTTTGGTGTTTGAGGCGGTCCGATTGGTAAACGAGAGCCATATACTGCATTTAGATGCACCTTATAAGTTGGACTATTTAACAATTTATCCTGAAAGAAAAACGAAAAATTCAACCTTTGGTCAGTTGGGCGCTTTAGAAATCCGGGATAAATGGTTTTTCCATTTTGCACATAACTATCACCGATAATATCTTCGGTTGCCCGCATCACCGACATTCTAAAGTAGGATATTAAATCTTTAACAAATTCACCTCCAATACTAAAATCTGCCCCATAAGCATAACCTTTTGATACCTCATTAGCCAGATACCTGATTCTTAAGTTATCAATTTTATAAGGAATTAAACGGTCAGAATATTTAAAGTATGCTTCGGAAGTAAATTTTAAACGGGTACCAAAGGCATCAAATGCATAATCATATCCAAAAGAAGTATTGTAAGAACTTTGTGCTTTTTGATTGATATTTAATTTTCCAGAGAAATCGCGAATGGTTCTGTAAGATGGCGGCTGCTTATAAACACCAGCAGTAAATCGTAAAATCTTATTGTCTCCATTCGGTCGGTAAGCAATTAACATCCTCGGACTAATAATAAATTGCCTGCTTAAAGAATTGTAACCTGCACGTGTACCTAATTGTAACTCTGCATAATCGGAAAGTGAATAACTATCCTGAATGTAGGCGCTATAGTTTTTAATATCTATGCTATTTTCTACGTTAACTACATTTTGCAATACAACATCCTTCGGCTGATTGGCCACTATCATTCCTGTTGAATCGGCATAACTATACTCATCTAACCGATCTGCATAATGTGAGCGATCAAACTTTAAACCCCAGGAAAAAACATGATTATTAAAATTTTGGTCTACTTTAATTTCCGAAACCAAAATCTGTGTATTTAGGCTATTGTCGCCAAAATTGTAATAATTCCCTATTGCTCTATTTTTGTTATTCGCAACCAAATTTCCCAATGATGTACTTGGATCAACTTTATTAAAGATATAACTTCCATTAATATCAAACCGTTCCCGTTCGATAGTGTTAAAATAACTATTTATAAATTTAATCACCAGATTTGACTTTGGAGAATAGGTTGCGGTAACTGCTGTACCAAGTGTTTGGTAGTCATCAATTTCCTGGCCTGTATAATCAACATCCAATCGAAGTGTTGTATTTAAAGTACCAAATGCTGTTTCTCTGTTTGTTGGCACCAGCTTAAACTGCCCAAGATTTAAGTTTCCCAAAAAACTAATGTTAAACTTAGGAGAGAAATCGTATTGATACATGAATTGCCCATCAGCAAAATTTGGGCTATAACTTCCCTTGTCATCTTGTTTAATGAGCACGCTTGAATTATTTTTATATCTTAAACCTACCAGCAAAAAACTGCGTTTAAAAACCCGTTTGGCTGTTAACGAAGTATTTAAGAGACTGGTACTGATAATCGTTTGATTACTGTCTGGCTTATCATATTTAATATCCAATACCGAAGATAATTTGTCACCATATTTGGCCTCAAAGCCTCCGGCAGAAAACTTTACTTTACTAACCAGATCAGCATTAATGAAACTTAATCCTTCTTGTTGTCCATTTCGAATTAAAACTGGCCTGTTGATTTCAACATCATTAACATAGATTAAATTTTCATCGAAATTACCCCCACGAACACTATATTGTGCGCTTAGCTCATTATTTGTTGAAACGCCTGGTAGCGTTTTCAGAATGGTTTCAAAATTCCCTGATACCAGAGGCATGGACGCCACATCAGCGATATTTATGGTAGTGGTATTGCTAAGTTGATTTTGCTTGTTCGTGATATCTATTTGTTCCAGTTCATTAATATTGGTAAACAAATTTACCCGTTGCGTAATCCGTGCTCCTGAACGCTCATTAAACTTTAAAATCTGTGGCTGATAACCCAGCAAAGAATATTTAATATGGAATGACTTTGATTTGGAATAAATGGTATAAACACCAAATTCATCTGTAATAGTGGATTGAGCCTGACCTAATACAATAACCGTAACATGTGCCAAAGGAAGTTGTTGCTCATTGTAAACAATTCCTGAAATTCTAACCAATGGCTGTGCAAAAGCTAAACCACAACCGGCAATTAACAGAAAAATGATTAGCCGAATCTGGAGCATTTTTGATATCAATATAAGAGTACCAGGTATTAAGATGTTTGCACCTCATCCTAAAAACAATTTAGCAATAAAATATTTCACAAGTTAAATATTTATTGAGCTATCCATCAGGCTTTTCATATTAGAAATGATTTCAGGTGGATTTTCAGCAACAAAAATAGCGTTACCTGCTACAAAAGCATTTGCTCCTGCAGATACCAAATTGGTTATATTTTGTAAACCTACGCCACCATCAACCTGAATAATTAAATTTTCATTTACACCCTGAATCAATTGCTTTAAATCTCTTATTTTTTTATAGGTGTTATGGATAAATTGCTGCCCGCCAAAACCCGGGTTTAC
>Ga0116227_10012417_pt1 | contig 13864 bp, 10 predicted proteins | sample S1TSphgellanicum_FD_89693 | JGI IMG/M metagenome (GOLD analysis project Ga0116227, IMG submission 89693) | Host-associated microbial communities from peat moss isolated from Minnesota, USA - S1T2_Fb - Sphagnum magellanicum MG | ecosystem: Host-associated > Plants > Peat moss > Unclassified...
ACTCGTCACCGACATCGAGCACGTCGAGTCGCAATCGTTGAACGGCCTGGCCATCATCAAGATCTTCTTTCAGCCGAACGCCAACATCCCGACCGCCATGGCGCAGGTGGTGGCGGTGGAACAGCAGCAGCTGAAATCCTTGCCGCCGGGCGCGCAGCCGCCGCTGGTCATCAAGTATTCGGCCTCGTCCATCCCCGTCATTCAGCTCGGTGTTTCGAGTCCGAGCATGACCGAGGCGGCGCTGTTCGATGCGGCGTTCAATTTTTTGCGGCCGCGCCTGGTGACGATACCGGGGGCGGCGATTCCCCTGCCGTTCGGGGGCAAATCGCGCCAGATCTCGGTGGATATCGACACTGCGGCGCTGCTTGCCAAAGGGCTGACGCCCAACGACGTCGTCAATGCCGTCAATGCGCAGAACCTCATACTGCCGTCGGGTACGGCGAAGATCGGCGCCACCGAATATGCGATCCAACTGAACGGCTCACCCAATACGATCGAGGGCTTGAATCGCATACCGGTCGCCACGCGTAACGGCGCCACCACCTACCTGTCCGAGGTGGCCCACGTACGCGACGGTTTCGCGCCGCAAACCAACATCGTGCGTCAGAACGGCGAGCGTGGCGTGCTGATGTCGGTGATCAAGAACGGCGGTTCCTCGACGCTGGACATCGTCAAGTCGCTGCTGGCGGAGCTGCCGATCGCCGCGCAGCTCCTTCCCCCGGACGTGAAGATCACGCCGCTGTTCGATCAATCGGGCTTCGTGCGTGCCGCCATCGGTGGTGTGGTGCGCGAGGCGGTCATCGCCGCCTGCCTCACTGCCATGCTCATCCTGGTGTTTCTGGGGAACTGGCGCAGCACCTGCATCATCGCCGTGTCGATCCCGCTGTCCATATTGAGCTCCGTCATCGCGCTGTTCATCTGCGGCGAGACCTTGAATATCATGACGCTGGGTGGGCTGGCGCTGGCGGTGGGCATTCTCGTGGACGATGCCACCGTCACCATCGAGAACATCGAGCGGCACATTCATTTGGGCTCGGACTTGCACAAGGCCATCCTGGATGGGGCGGGCGAAATCGCCGTGCCCGCCTTGGTGTCGACGCTGTGCATCTGCATCGTGTTCGTGCCGATGTTCTTCCTGACCGGCGTGGCGCGCTATCTGTTCGCGCCCTTGGCCGAGGCGGTGGTGTTCGCCATGCTGGCGTCCTACGTGTTGTCCCGTACCTTGGTGCCGACGCTGGTCATGCTGCTGATGGATCACACGGCTGAACCCAGCGGTGGGCGCCCGAGCCTGCTGCAGCGCGTTTATCGCGCTTTCGATGCGCGCTTCGAGCAGCTGAGGGCCGGCTACACGGCCATCTTGTCGGCGGCACTGGAGAATCGCGCGCGCTTCGCCGGAACTTTCCTGGCCTTCTGCGTGCTGTCGTGTTTGCTGGTGTTCTTCCTCGGCCGCGACTTCTTTCCGACGGTCGATGCGGGTCAGATTCGTATGCACATGCGGCTGCCGTCCGGCACGCGCATCGAAGAGACGGCCCGCGTGGCGGATCAAGTCGACAGTGCAATCCGCAAGATCATACCGGCGCGCGAGCTGGGCGCGTTGTTGGACAATCTCGGTGCGCCGGTCAGCGGCATCAACAATACTTACAGCAACGCCGGAACCTTCGCGTCCTTGGACGGCGAGTTCCAACTGTCCCTCAACGAGGGTCACCGGCCGTCGGCGTTGTACATCGAGCGGCTGCGGCGTGAGCTGCCGAAGCAATTTCCCGGAGCCGAATTCTTCTTCCAGCCCGCCGACATGGTGACGCAAATCCTGAATTTCGGCCTGCCGGCTGCGATCGACGTGTTGTTCACCGGCAGCAACCTGCGTTCGGACTATGAATTCGCCGTTCAGATGATGAAGCAGATCAAGCAGATTCCCGGCGCTGTGGATACGCATATCCATCAGCGGCTCGATCTGCCCACGCTGTCGCTGCAGATGGATCGCACGCAGCTGCAATACCTGGGATTGAGCGCCAATGACGTGGCGCAGAATCTGTTGATTTCCACCGCCGGCACCACCCAGACCTCGCCGGGATTCTGGTTGGATCCGAGCAACGGCGTGGTCTACAACTTATCCGCGCAGACGCCGCAATACGACATCGACAGCGTCGATGCCTTGCTGCGCACGCCGGTTCGCCCCGCGGCGGGTGCCGCGCCGGCATCGCAGCTGCTGAGCAACCTGGTGACCGTGGAACCCGTCGCGCAGAGCGCGGTCATTTCGCGCTTCAATCTTGCGCCCGCGGTGGATGTGTACGTGGGCGTACAAGGAGCGGATTTGGGCAGCATCGCCGACAAGATAGGGAAGCTGGTTGCGGACATGCGCCCGCATCTGCCGCGCGGCGCGGCGGTCGTGATGCGCGGGCAGGCGCAAACCATGCGGGCGTCGTTCATCGAGCTCGGTGTCGGCTTGGGGTTGGCCATCGTGTTGGTGTACCTCCTCATCGTCGTGAATTTCCAATCCTGGGTCGACGCGTTCATCATCATTTCGGCGCTGCCGGCGGCGTTGGCGGGCATCTGTTGGATGTTGCTGTTGACCGGAACGACCTTGAGCGTGCCGGCCCTGACCGGGGCCATCATGACGATGGGCGTCGCCACGGCCAACAGCATCTTGATCGTGTCGTTCGCGCGTCAACGCATGAACGAGGGTCTGGATCCCGTGAATGCCGCGCGCGACGCCGGGGCCACCCGCATCCGGCCGGTGCTGATGACGGCCATGGCGATGATCATCGGCATGATCCCGATGGCCTTGGGTGTGGGCGAGGGCGCCGAACAAAACGCTCCCTTGGGTAGAGCCGTAATCGGCGGTTTGCTGTTTGCGACGGTTTCCACGTTATGCTTCGTGCCGGTGATTTTCGCAGGGGTTCACATGCGTCTGGAGCGGCGCAAGGGCGCGAATGGGATCCATTGACATGATTGATGCAAAAACGGTCGCGCCCTCGAAGGCGGTGAAGCGCGCCAAGTATCTGGTGATCGGTCTGGTCGGTCTCCTGGCTGCAGGGGCGATCGTGATCTTTGCCCTGCGTATGCTGCATGCCGCAACCCTCGCCGAGGCCATGCAAGTTCACGCCAAACAGTACGTTACGGTGATCTCGCCGTCGCCGGGCGGCGAGGGCTTGCCGCTGACGTTGCCCGGCACGCTGCAGGGCATCAACGAGGCCACCGTCTATGCCCGCAGCAGTGGCTACATCCTGCGCTGGCACAAGGACATCGGCGCACAGGTCAAGCGGGGTGAACTACTGGCCGAAATCACTGCGCCGGAGATCGATCAGGAGTACTCGCAGGCGGTGGCCGCGCAGCAATTGGCGGCGTCCAGCGAGGAGTTGACGAAGAGCACTGCGCAGCGTTGGAAGAGTCTGCGAGAGAAGGATGCGGTGACTCAACAGGATCTGGACGAGCGATTGAGCGCTTACGCCCAGGCACAGGCCAACCTGGCCGCGGCGGAGGCCAACGTCGCCAGGCTGCGCAACTTGCAGGGCTTCAATCACGTGGTGGCGCCGTTCGACGGCGTGATCACCAGCCGCAACATCGACGTGGGCGACTTGGTGGATGCAGGCAACGGCGGCGCCGGCAAGGCGCTGTTCACGATTGCGCAGGTCGATCCGCTGCGTCTCTACGTGTTCGTGCCGCAACAGTACGCCTCACAGGTGAAAGTCGGCGATGTCGTCAAGGTGTCGCTGGTGGAGAATCTGGAGGCCCAATATCAGGGAACCATTGCGCGCACCGCCCGCGCGATCGATACGGGCACACGCACCATGCAGGTGGAGATCCGCGTGCCGAATCCAAAGGGTGAGCTGATTGCGGGTTCATATGTGCAAGTGATGCTGCCCATCAAACAGAATCAGTCGGCGTTGATCGTGCCCACCAACGTGCTCCTGTTCCGTCCGGACGGCACACGCGTAGCCACCGTCGATGCCAACGGCAAGGTGAAGCTGAATGTGGTGAAACTCGGCACCGATTTCGGCAGCACGGTGGCAGTGCTCAGCGGCTTGCGGGCGTCCGACCGCGTGGTACTGAACCCGGCGGACTCTCTGGCGGACGGCGACATCGTGACCTTGGCGACGGCCCCGCCTGCAGCCGCCGCCATGGCGCCTTGAACATGTGTGCGCCGTGCACACGGGTGCCGTGCGCACAGGCGCGATGCAACCGGGCGGTGCGCAAGCGGGCGGTGCGCAAGCGGGTTTCGGCGTGCATTCTCATCGCGGCATGGCTGGCCGGCTGTGCGGTCGGGCCTGACTATGTCAAGCCGACCGCGCCGCTGGCCGACGCGTGGCAGCCCGCGGCGCCCTGGCAGCAGGCGGTGCCCGAGGATGCGCAGCTGAAGGACAAGTGGTGGGAATCGTTCACGGACCTCGAGCTCAATGCCTTGATGGAGCAGGCGCTGGCGGCCAATCAGAATTTGCGCGTCGCGGCTGCACGCCTCAACCAAGCGCGCGATCAACTCACCATCGCGCGCGCCGATTTGTACCCCAATGTGACCCTGGCGGGGTCGGCCAATCGCGGCAAGGATTCGGCCAATCGTCCGCTGTCCGTTTATACGGTGCCCAATCAATCCACCGTGCAAAACGACTTCAGATTGGGCCCTTCGGTCAATTACGAGATCGATTTGTTCGGCCGCGTGCGGCGACAAGTGGAGGGTGCGCGTGCGAACGCACAGCAGGCGGCGGCGGATTTTCAGAACGAGCGCTTGATGCTGACGGCGTTGTTGGCCTCCGATTACTTCTCGCTGCGCGAGTTGGACGCCGAAACCGACGTGGTGAGACATAGCTTGGATCTGCAGCGCGATGCTCTGGCGTTCGTGCAATCGCGACACGACTTGGGATTCGCCACCGGTTTGGACCTGGCGCAGCAGCAAGCTTTGTACGATGCCAGCGGCACACAATTGGCGCTGCTCGAGAATCAACGCGTTCAACTCGAGCATGCCATCGCCACGCTGGTCGGTACGCCTGCGCCCGGCTTCAAGGTGCCGGCGGCGGCGCCGTCAAGCCGCTTACCGTCGCCGCCGGTGGGCCTGCCTGCGGATTTGCTGCAACGTCGACCGGATGTTGCCTCGGCGGAACGTGCCATGGCGGCGGCCAATGCCCGCATCGGCGTGGCGAAGGCGGCATACTTCCCCAATATCCAGTTGTTGCCCGGGCTGGGCGCGCCGAGCGCGGGTTACGAGAGCAACGCGCTCAGCAGCCTGTTCGAGGCTCCAAGCTTGCTGTGGTCCGTGGGACTATCCGCTTCTCAGACGCTGTTCGATGCTGGCAAGACGCGAGCCAATGTGCAATTCGCGAAAGAGGATTACACCGCGGCGGTGGCCGCCTATCGCCAGACGGTCTTGAACGCCATGGAAGAAGTGGAAAACGGCATAACGGGCTTGACCTACCTCGACCGCGCCTCCGTGCAGGCGGTTGCCAGCGTGAACAGCGCGCAACGCGCCTACGACATTGCCAGCGATCGGTATAAAGGCGGCGTCGATACCTACTTGGACGTCATCACCGCGCAGCAGACGCTGCTCGACAACCAGCGTCAAGCCGTGCAGATTCAGGGTCAGCAGTTCGCCACCGCCGTGTATTTGATCAAGGCCCTGGGCGGGGGCTGGCAGGTTCCGTCCGCGGCGAGCCTGTCGCGCGACTGACGGTGGGTGCCCGCCGCTTCAGCAGTGAGTCGATCGCGATCGGCGGCGACATCGAATTCGATTGCACGAAGTCCACGCCGAGCGCGGTCAACCACTCGCGTTCCGCCGCCGTGTCGGTGCGCTTGGCCACCGTGTGCATGCCGAGCACGCGCGCCATCTGTACCACGGCGGTAATGGCGGCCTGGGAAACCTTGTCGGTGCGCATCTTGGCGGTGATCTGCGCGTCCAGCTTGACGTAGCGCACTCCCGGCAGGCGCAGCAACGCGAAGCATTCGGTACGCAGCGCGAAATCATCCAGCACCAGCGGGCAGCCGAGGCGATGCATCGCCGCTGCGACCTCGGCAATCCGCTCTGCGAGCGTCAGCGCCGTTGCGGAGTCGATCTCGAAAGCGATGGTTCCCTTGGGCAACGATGACTTGGCCAGGCACAACTCGACGAACTTGATGAAGTGCTCATCGTGCAGCGCCGTGCGGGTCAGGTTTACCGAGAACATGGCTTCATTGTCTTGACACACTTGCGGATGACGCACCAACCAGCCGATCAGTTCGGTGATGACACGGCGATCGATCATGGAGCCGAGACCGTTGTCGACCGCGGCCTTCAGCATCGCCTGTGGCGCCACGCTGGGCGCGTTCTCCGACTTCGAACGCAGCAGCACCTCGTAGCGCCTGAGCGTGCTCCCCTTGCTCAGCGGCACCAGACGCTGCACGTGCAGCGCGATCGGACTCTTGCGCAAGGCCGCGTGCAATCGATCGATCTCGGGCGTCACGCCTTTTTGCGCGCGCGATAGCGCGGCTGAGGGTGCCAGCGGCGACAGGGTTGGGGGCGCGGCGGGCCGCGGCGGCGTAGCCGGTGCGGCGCGTGCGACGGCCGCTGGAGAGGGGATCGGGTAGGAGCCGGTGGCTACGAGGCTCAATTCGGTGCTGCCCACTTCAGCACTGGGGGGCGCGCCGCGCGCGGCGGCGCTCGGGGGAACCGCAGTGTCGGTTGCCCTCGCCGGGGCGCGTCGCGTCGCGGCGAATTCCGCGAGTGCCCGCTGCAATCTGGGCGTCATCAACCTTGTCGCCCCGCGTGCGAGGGCGCGCGAGTCCATCACGATCATGACAACGCCAACCATGGTGCAGCGGTTGTCGATGGTGCGGACGATGACGGCCGAGCGCGAGTCGCCCAGATCGAATTCCAGCACCGGTGTCGCGTTGGGGTCGGCGAATGCCTCGATCGCTTCGCGCACCACATTATGTTCGTCCGGACCCATGGAGCCTTCGCTCAACCAGAGAACGTCGCCGTGCTCGTCATGAAACGAGATCGCGTGGCTGCGCGCAGGCTCCAAGGCCGCGCGCAGGATCAGGCACAGCGCGCCGTAATCGACGAGCGGCGTCGCCGATGCGGTTGAGGGTATGCCTTGATCCATAGATCCTTCAGCGGTGAGAAAGAACATTTCTACAGCACCCACCCATGTACTGGTGTGATGGTTTTCGCCAAACGGCGACAAGCAACTCGACGCGGAATCTTGGTGTTACATATGCTCGGAAATTTGTTGCGGCAGACGCTAAACTGCACGCATGAACACCGCCCCGCAAGATCGCCAGTTCCGCTATTACGACTTTGTCATGGCCGCCTATGTATGCGTGCTGCTGTGTTCCAATTTGATCGGACCGGCCAAGGAAACGACATTCGTCGTGCCCGTGATCGGCTCGGTGACGTTCCTCGCCGGCGTGCTGTTCTTTCCAATCTCTTACATATTCGGGGACATTCTCACCGAGGTTTACGGCTACGGCCGTGACCGGCGCGTCGTATGGGCCGGATTCGCCGCACTGGCGTTCGCCTCGGTGATGGCCACGGTGGTGGTGCATCTGCCGCCCTCGAGCGGTTCGATGGCCAATCAGGCGGCGGTGGAGGCCGTTTTCGGCAGCACGCCGCGAATCGTGCTGGCATCCATATTGGCGTTTCTTTGCGGAACGTTCGTCAACAGCTACGTGCTGGCGAAGATGAAAATCTGGACCAAAGGGCGCTGGCTTTGGACTCGCATCATCGGTTCGACGTTGTGCGGTGAGTTGGTCGACTCCGTCATATTCTACTGCGTCGCTTTTTACGGCCGCATGCCCGCGGCGCACCTGATCGCCATCATGTTTACGCAATACACCTTGAAGAGCGGCTGGGAGATCATCGCGGCGCCCTTGACCTATCGAGTCGTCGCCTTCTTGAAGAAGGCGGAGAACGAGGATTATTACGATGTCGGCACCAACTTCACGCCGTTCTCCCTGAAGGCCTGACGCCCGCATCGTGCGGCCGTAATTCATCGCGGCTCTGCCACGATTCGCCACAACGGCGGCCGGGTCGCGCCGCAAATCGAGCTCGTAATGTCTCCGATGAGGCGGCGGTCGCCGTCTCGCATCGGGAGCGAAGACTTTAGGAGCTGTCATGAAAACCGCATTGTCGAAAACCGCATTGTCGAAAGTGGTGTGCACGATTGGGTTGATGGGAGCGAGCGCTGCAGCCTTGGCGGGCGAGGCGAAAGCCGCGCCGCCGCAGGAGCCGGTCGGCTTGATCACCGGCGCCGTCATCGGCGGTTTCGCCGCCGGGCCGATTGGCGCGGTGGTGGGAGCCGGTCTGGGTACGTGGTTGGGTAATCGCGTGCACCGCGCCGGCGAAGCCGGCAAGGCCGAGGCGCAGGTGGCAAAGCTGCAAACTGATACCCAGAGTCTGGAGAGCGAGAAGACGGCGCTGCTCGCGGATAAGTCCGCGCTGATCGCGCAGCAAGCGAATCTGGCGGCGGTCAATCAGAGTCTCACCGCCAAGCTCAACGAGATGTCGAGCAAGGCGCAGACTCTCGGCAGCGCGCCGGAAGGCGTCGCCTCCGATGTGCTCGATGGACTGCAGGGCGATGTGTTGTTCCGCACCGGCAGTGCGCAGATCACGCCGGACATCGCGCACCAGATCCAGGTGATCGCACAGGCGGTGACGAAAACTCCGTCCTTGAAGGTGCGCTTGGATGGCTACACGGACCCGCGCGGCGGCGATGAGATCAACATGAAGCTGTCCCAGGACCGGGCAAACGCGGTGCGCGATCTGTTGCTGGCGGCCGGAGTCGGCGAGGATGCGCTCGAAGTCAACGCCTACGGGCAGACACAAAGCGTCGCCACCGACAGCGATGGTTACGCGCTCGAGCGCCGGGTTCGAGTGACCTTGCAGATGGAAAGTCCCGCGGCGGTGGCGCAAGCCGGTCCAAATGAGTGAAGACAGGTGAAAGGTGCGGACTGGGGGCGGTGCGCCCTTGAAGTCCGATGCGGCCCGGAGGTGCCACGCTTTCGGGCCGCACTTGTTTCGGCCGGCGGCCTCAGCCTACGATACGTCATGACCGAGCGCCCCAAGATCGTCGCCCTGGATCGATATCAGACCGGCGAGTCCGTCAATCCCGCGCCGGAGAACATCCTCGCCGGCATACCGCGCACGCGTGTGTCGAACCAATACACCGATGCGACGCAAGAATTCTTCTGCGGATTCTGGACCAGCACCGCGGGCAAATGGCGCGTGCGTTACACGGAGCACGAATTCTGCGTGATCGTCGAGGGGCGGGTACGCATCGAGGCGAGCAGCGGCGAGCGATACGACTTCAAAGCCGGCGATGCATTCGTGGTGCCGGCGGGCTTCGAGGGCATCTGGGAAGTCAGCGAGCCGTGCAAGAAGTGGTATTCCATCTTCGAACCCAAGACACGGTGATGGTGACCGGCCTCGTGCACCACTCCGGAGTGAGCACGGGGCCGGTCAACATGGGGGTGTGTTGGTCTTGTGATGCGCGATGGCTGATACCACGGTAAGGGGTGGAGGTATCAGGCAGTCTCGCGAATCACGCTGCCCAATGTCTCCACCAGGCGCGCGATCTGCTTGGGTTCGATGATCAGCGGCGGTGACATGGCGATGGTGTCGCCGGTCTGCCGGACCATGATGCCGCGTTCGAAACATTTCAGGAAAATTTCAAAGGCGCGGGCGCCGGGCTTGCCGCCGCGGGGTTCCAGTTCCACGGCACCGATCAGGCCGTATTTGCGGATGTCGACGACGTGCGGCAGGCCGCGCAGCGAATGCACCGCATCTTCCCACTGTGCACTCATCGATGCGGCGCGCGTGAGCAGGCCTTCCTTTTGATACACGTCGAGCGTCGCCAAAGCGGCGGCGCACGCCACGGGATGCGCCGAATAGGTGTAGCCGTGGAACAACTCGATGCTGCCCTCGGGCGCCTGCATGCAGGCATCGTAGATCTTGCGATGTGCAAACACGGCGCCCATCGGAATGGCGCCATTGGTCAGGCCCTTGGCGGTCGTCATCAGATCCGGCGTGACATCGAAGGCCAATGAAGCGAACGGCTTGCCGACGCGGCCGAAACCGGTGATGACCTCGTCGAAAATCAACAGAATGTCATTCTTGTCGCAAATCTCTCGCAGGCGCTTCAAATATCCGACGGGCGGCAGCAGCACGCCGGCGGAACCGGAGATCGGTTCGACGATGACCGCGGCGATGGTGGAGGCATCGTGCAGGGCAATCAATCTCTCCAGCTCATTGGCGAGGTGTGCACCCCACTGCGGCAGGCCGCGTGAATAGGCGTTGTGTTCGATATTCAGCGTGTGTGACAGGTGATCGACGCCCTGAAGCATGGACGCGCCGAAAGTCTTGCGATTGTTGACCATGCCGCCGACCGACATGCCGCCGAAGCCGACGCCGTGATAACCCTTCTCGCGGCCGATGAAACGGGTGCGCTGGCCCGCCCCCTTGGCGCGATGATAGGCGATCGCGATTTTCAGCGCGGTATCCACCGATTCGGATCCTGAATTGGTGAAGAACACGCGATCGAGGCCTGGCGGCGAAATGGCCGTCAAGCGATTGGCGAGTTCGAATGCAATGGGGTGGCCCATCTGAAAGGTCGGGGCGAATTCCATGGTCGAGAGCTGCTTGGTGACGGCCTCGGTGATTTCGCGGCGCCCGTGACCGGCGTTCACGCACCACAGGCCGGCGACGCCATCCAATACCTCGCGCCCGTCGGCAGTCCAATAATGCATGCCTTCGGCACGCGCCAGCAGGCGCGGATTTCCCTTGAACTGCCTATTGGCCGTGAAAGGCATCCAGAAGGCGTCGAGTTCGGTGTTCGCGGCGGGTTCGATGTTCGAGGGGACGGGATGGAGTTGCGCGTTCATGGCAGGAATCCTTAGGGGCTTTGGAGTACCGGGAGCGTTCGATGATAAAGAAAATCAACACTATCCTCAATTATTGCTTGGGTTGAGGCAAAACCGTCTAATATAATAGACAAGATGAACGTAGACGTGGGTGCTCACTTGAAGGCCGTCAGGCAGATGTACGGCATGTCGCAGCGCGAACTCGCCAAGCGCGCGGGCGTCACCAATGGCCTGATTTCGCTCATCGAGCAGAACCGCGTCAGTCCTTCCATCAGCTCGCTGAAGAAAGTGCTGGACGGCATCCCGATGGCAATGGCGGACTTTTTCACCATGGATCTCGGCGGCAAGCCGCAGGTATTCTTCCCCCGTGAGGAGTTGGTGGAGATCGGCAGCGGCAGCGTCGAGCTGCGCCTGGTCGGGGGCCGTTTGGCGAAGCGCAACATGTCGATCCTGCACGAGCGCTATGCGCCGGACGCCGATACCGGCGAGGCCATGCTCGCGCATGCCGGCGAGGAAGGCGGCGTGGTGGTGAAGGGCAGCATAGAACTGACCGTGGGCGGCGAATCGCGCATTCTCGGCCCCGGCGATGCTTACTATTTCAAGAGCTCCTTGCCGCACCGGTTCCGCAACCTCGGCCGCGAGGAATGCGAGATCGTCAGCGCCAGTTCGCCGCCTACTTTTTGAGCTGCGCGCGTGTAGCATGGCACCCATGAGCACAGTCACGGTGGCGGCCACGCAAATGGCCTGCAGTTGGGATCGCGAGGCCAATGTCGCGCGCGGCGAGCGGCTGATTCGCCAGGCGGCGGCGCGCGGCGCGCAAATCATTTTGCTGCAGGAACTGTTCGAAACGCCGTATTTCTGCCAGGACCACGATGCACGGCATCTGGAATTGGCGAAACCGCTCGAGGGTCACCCGGCGGTTGAACACTTTCGCAAGCTGGCCCGCGAGCTGCAAGTCGTGCTGCCGATCAGCGTGTTCGAACGCGAGCACAACGCATTCTTCAATTCTCTGGCCATGATCGACGCAGACGGTACCGTGCTCGGCACCTACCGCAAATCCCATATCCCCGAAAGCCCGGGTTATCACGAGAAGTTCTATTTCTCGCCGGGCGACACCGGTTTCAAGGTGTTCGCTACCCGCTACGCGAAGCTCGGCGTCGCGATCTGCTGGGACCAGTGGTTCCCGGAGGCTGCACGCTGCATGGCGCTGCTCGGTGCGGAAATACTGATGTACCCCACGGCCATCGGTTCGGAGCCGCAGGATAGCAGCATCGACTCCAGCGGCCATTGGCAGCGCACCATGCAGGGACATGCCGCCGCCAATGTGATGCCGCTGGTGGCATCGAATCGCATCGGCACCGAAAAGGGCGATAAGTACTCGCTGACTTTCTATGGCTCGTCCTTCATCGCAGCGGCGACCGGCGAAAAGGTCGCCGAAGCGGACCGCAGCAGTGAGACGGTGCTCACCGCGGCCTTCGACCTGGAGGAAATCCGGCGCTATCGCCAAGCGTGGGGCGTATTTCGCGATCGGCGGCCCGAACTCTACCATCCGCTGCTATCCCTCGATGGACGAGGCTGACCGGGCCGTGAGCGCCGCGGCGTCGCCGCCGCAGAATCTGGTTTTCGTCGATCTGGAAACCACCGGCGCCAATCCGGCCCATGGCCGCATCATCGAAGTGGGATTGGTGCGCGTCGAGAACGGCGTGCAGCTGGAGCAATGGAGCACATTGGTCGACCCCGAAGTGCCGATTCCGCAGAGCATCCAATCCTTCACCGGCATCAGCAATGAGATGGTGAGGGGTGCTCCCTCGTTCGCCGCGATCGCGGGGGAGGTTTTCGAAAAGTTGCGCGGCGCGGTTTTCGTGGCGCACAACGCACGCTTCGACTACTCGTTCTTGCACCGTGAATTCCTGCGGGTCGGCCTGCACCTGAACGCGCCGGTCCTGTGCACCGTCAAGTTGTCGCGGCGTCTCTATCCTGAGCACGTGCGTCACAATCTGGACGCCGTCATGGAACGTCACGGCATCGTGTGTCGGGCACGCCATCGTGCGCTCGGCGACGCGCTGGTGCTGTGCGATCTATGGCGCGAGCTGCAGGCGCAATGGCCGGCGCCGGTGCTGGGCGAGGCAGCCGCAAAATCCATGCTGGGCAGTGCGAAGCTGCCGGCCCAACTGCCGCCGGAACTGGCCGACGAGTTGCCGGAGGGCCCCGGGGTGTACCGGTATTTCGCGGCGGATGATGCGCTGCTGTATGTCGGCCGGAGCAACTCGCTGCGTTCGCGAATCCTTGCGCAACTCGGGGAACCGCGGGCCGGCTCGCGCGATGCCTTGCTGGCGAGCGAGGTGCGCCGCGTCGAGTGGTCGCAGACCGCGGGGGAACTCGGCGCAATGCTGCGGGAAGCGCAGCTCATCCGGCTCGGCAAGCCGCGCTACAACCGCGGCGCCAAGGAGGGTGCGGCATCGGTGACCTTGCGGCCGCGTTCCGACAAGTCCGGCCGCGTCGACATATTGAGCATCGCCGAACTCGCGGCGCGCGAACTCACGGAGTGTTTCGGCGTATTCCGCTCGGAGAAGGACGCGCGCAAGGCTCTCATCGACCTGGCGCGGGCGCACGATCTGTGCCTCAAGGTGCTCGGCATCGAGGACGGCGCCGGCTCGTGCCTGGCCTTGCAGGTGGGCAAGTGCCGGGGTGCGTGCGCCGGCAAGGAGCCCCCGCTGCTGCATGACGTGCGGCTGCGGTTGGCGCTATCGAGATTGAAGATCAAGAGCTGGCCCTTCGCCGGATGCATCGCGTTGCGCGAGCGGTCGCGCGATATCGAGGAGTTCCACGTGCTCGATCACTGGGTTTACATGGGCAGCGCGCGCTCGTTGGAGGAACTGGCGGCGCTCGGCGCACGCGAAGCCGCGCCGGGCCGCGATGCGGCGACCAATTTCGACGCCGACGTTTACAGGATTCTGCTGCGGCATTTTTCCAATCACAGCAAGCTCGACTGGCATGAATTGCGCGAACCGGCACTCCTGAACTGACACCTCACGCCATGAGC
>Ga0116227_10012418_pt1 | contig 13861 bp, 8 predicted proteins | sample S1TSphgellanicum_FD_89693 | JGI IMG/M metagenome (GOLD analysis project Ga0116227, IMG submission 89693) | Host-associated microbial communities from peat moss isolated from Minnesota, USA - S1T2_Fb - Sphagnum magellanicum MG | ecosystem: Host-associated > Plants > Peat moss > Unclassified...
GCCGTCTCCGGGTCGAGCGAGAGATTAAACTGGTCCTCCCAACGAAATTCGAACCGCGCGCGCGAGAGCACGTCGTCCCAATGCCGCGCGCCCGGATGACCCTTCGCCACGTCGGCCGCGTGCGCCGCGATCTTATAGGCGATCACGCCGTCCTTGACGTCTTGCTTATCCGGTAAGCCGAGATGTTCTTTCGGCGTCACGTAGCACAGCATTGCCGTGCCGTACCAGCCGATCATCGCCGCGCCGATGGCGCTTGTGATATGGTCGTAGCCGGGGGCGATGTCGGTCGTGAGCGGTCCGAGCGTGTAAAACGGCGCTTCGTGACAGACCGCGAGTTGGCGGTCCATGTTCTCTTTGATCAAGTGCATCGGCACGTGACCGGGTCCTTCGATCATCACCTGAACGTCGTGCTTCCACGCGATCTGGGTGAGCTCGCCGAGCGTGTCGAGTTCGCCAAACTGTGCCTCGTCGTTCGCATCGGCCAGACAGCCCGGACGCAAACCGTCGCCGAGCGAAAACGTGACGTCGTACGCCTTCATGATCTCGCAGATTTCTTCGAAGTGCGTGTAGAGAAAATTCTCCGCGTGGTGCGAGAGACACCATTTCGCAAGGATCGAACCGCCCCGGGAAACGATGCCCGTAACCCGCTTGGCGGTCAACGGCACGTAGCGCAGCAAGACGCCCGCATGGATCGTGAAGTAATCGACGCCCTGTTCCGCCTGTTCGATCAGCGTGTCACGGTACAATTCCCACGTGAGATCTTCAGCCTTCCCGTTAACCTTCTCGAGCGCCTGATAGATCGGTACCGTACCGATCGGAACGGCGGAATTGCGTAAAATCCACTCGCGCGTCTCGTGGATGTTTTTGCCGGTCGAGAGATCCATCACGGTGTCCGCGCCCCAGCGCGTCGCCCAGGTCATCTTCTCGACTTCTTCTTCGATCGTCGAGGCAACGGCGGAATTGCCGATGTTCGCGTTGATCTTTACGAGAAAGTTGCGGCCGATGATCTGCGGTTCGAGCTCGGGGTGATTGACGTTTGCCGTGAGCACCGCTCGGCCGCGGGCGATTTCGTCGCGCACGAATTCGGGCCGGGCGTTCTCGCGAATTGCGACGAACTCCATCTCCGGCGTGATTTCGCCGCGCCGCGCATAGTGGAGCTGGGTGACGTTCGCGCCCGGCTTCGCGCGACGCGGCTTGCGACCCGCCGCGAAACGAATCCCGTCGAGTTCGGGCATCGCTTCACGACCCAAACGATAGATCGACGATGCTCGCTCGAGTTCGACCGTGTCGTTGCGCCGCGCGATCCACGGCGCGCGGAGCGGCGCGAGACCTTGGCGCACGTCGGTCGCGACCGCCGGATCGCTGTAGGGTCCGCTCGTGTCGTAGAGGACGTGCGTCTCGCCGTTCGTGAGCGTGATCTCGCGCATCGGCACCCGAATCGACGAATCGCTGCCGAGCGCGTACACCTTTTTCGCGCTGCCTTTTTTCCCGAGTCCCTCGACGGTTGCGGCCACGTGCAGATACTCCCGTTCCGTCGCGACCGCTCTCCCTACGCCGGTATGACCCGGATCAGGTTCGGCGGTCGGCGACAACATCGCCCTCTCAGTTCGTCAAAGCGAACTCCCGCGAGGATGGGTGAAGGATACGGCGGATACGCCCCCGTGTCAACGAACTGCCAAGCGATGCCCGCCCTTCGCTTGCTCGCAGCGCAATTCGCAATTGGGGCCGCTGCGATCTTCGCGCGCTTCGCGCTTGCCGGCACGGGCCCGGTCGCGGTGGCCGCGCTCCGTCTCGGAATTGCAGCCTTCGTCTGCCTCGCGATCGTCGGACGCTTCGCGCGGCTCGGCCGCCGCCGAGAATTCGCCTTTGCCGGCGCGGGCCTGGCTCTGGCCGTCCACTTCGCGACCTGGTTCGGGTCGTTGCTCTACACGTCGGTCGCGGTTTCGACGTTGCTCGTGACGACCACGCCGCTTTGGACCGAACTCTACGACATCGCGCGCGAGCGCCGCCCGCCGGCGGGTTCGTTTCTCGGCGCGCTCGCACTGGCACTGACGGGCGTCGCACTCATCGCCCTTGCCCGGCCGGCAAGCCCCGCACCGGTCGCCGGTCAGGCGCTCGCGGGCGACGCGTTGGCGCTCGCCGGAAGCATCGCGATCGGCGCCTACCTGCTCATCGTCCGGGACGCCGGCGAAAACGGCGATGGCTCGCGTCTGGGAACGCGCCAGGTCGTCGCGCGAACCTATGCGTGGAGCGCGCTCGCGCTCGCCGCGGGCTCGTTCGCCACGCATCAGTTTCCGCCGCCAATCTCGAACTATGCGGCGTGGAGCGGAATCCTCGTGATGGCGCTCGTCTCGCAACTTCTCGGGCACACGGCCCTCAACGCCGCGCTGCACGACTTTTCACCGACAACGGTCGCGATGACGACACTGCTCGAACCGCTCGTCGCTGCCGTCTTCGCCGCCTGGATCTTTCACGAAACGCTGTCGTGGCAAGCGGCCCTCGGCGGCGTTCTCGTGCTCGGCGCAATCGCGGTCACTCTGCGCTCGTCGGGACGCGCGGCCTCGGCCGCGGCGGCGCCGTCATAAAGGCCCGGTCCGCCGCTGCCGAGGCGATAAGGGAATTGCGTCTTCCCGGCGTCACGCCGGCTACGCTTCGATATGCGGCGATGAACGCGCTGAGCGAAGCGTAGCCGGACGCGAGACCCGCCTCCGTGATCGACGCGCCGAAGGCGAGCGCGAGCGCGGCCGCGCGCAGCCGCGCGCGCTGCAGCCACGCGCGAGGCGTCATGCCAGTCTCGTGCGCGAAGTGCCGCTCGAACGTGCGTAGCGTCAGGCCCGCAATCGCGGCGAGTTCCGCGACCGACGGCATCGCATCCGGGCGGGCCACGGCGCGTTCGAGGGCCGCCCGCAAACGAACGTCGCGCGGCAACGGGAGCTCGAAGGCCTCCGACGCCGGCTCGAGCGCCGCGACCTCGTCAGCGGCCACCGCGAGCAGCCGCGCATCGCGGCCGTTCGCGGGATCGAGATACCCGCAGACGACGGCGCGCTCGACGATCTCGCGGAGTACCCCGCTCGCGACGACCGCGCCGAACGGCCGGTCCGGCACGAAACCCGCCGCGAAATACCCGATCCGCAGATCGCACCGCCCGCCCGATTCGACTCCGAACTCAACACCCCGCGGCACCCAGACGGCCGTAGCCCGGCAGGCGTGGGCGATGCGGCCCTCCGTCCGCACCGTGACCGCTCCCGAACGCGTCCACACGAGCACCGACCAGCCCAACGGCTGCGGCGGCAAAAACGCGACGCGGCCGATCTCCAGCCCAAACGAGCGAAGCGGTCCGTCCGTTTGCGGATCCTGGGACGGAAGCGTTAAAAGGTACGGTGCCGTAACGTTCCTCCCGTGCGGACCGCGGTGTCGCAATCGCGACGGTCCCCGTCGCTTACGAGCAAGACGAAAGCGAATACTTCGGCTACAATCGGCCAATGATTCCGCTTGATCCTCCTCACGGCGCGATCGCGCACGTCGCTATCAATGCCGACGATCTCGTCCGCTCGCGGGCATTTTACGAAGGGCTCTTCGGCTGGACGTTTACGCCCTGGGGGCCGCCGGGGTTCTTTCAAATCGACACGCCGGGCAATCCGAAAGTCATCGCCGCACTGCAACAGCGCCGCGAACTCATGACGGGCACGAAGACGATCGGTTTCGAGTGCACGGTCGCGGTCGACGACGTTGCGGCGGCGGCGGCAAAGGCCGTCGAACTCGGCGGCCGCGTCGTGATGGAACCCGTCACGATTCCGACGGTCTGCGAACTGGCATTCATCGAGGACCCCGGGGGAAATGTCCTGGGCATCGCGCGGTACGGCATTACCTGAAGGCCCTCCGGACGGCCGAGCGGATGACCTGAGGCCGCCGGACGGCGGACCCTTGACGCGAGCGGTGGAATCATGCTTAACTGCCGTCATGTTCTTTCGTCCGCGTCCGCGACCGCCGACACCGCCCGTGCTTCACGCATCGGGTGCCGGCTCGCGCATGTAGCCGGCACGGAGACGCGAAACACGGGCGCGCTGTATCGACAGCGCGCTTTTTTATTCTGTAAAGGACCGACGGGTAAATGAAATCCGCCACCTACGAAGTGCTCGCCGCAAGGAGCTCCGACGCTGCGGCGCTCGCGCGGCTGCGCGCCCAGAGCCTGATCGAACTCGGCTTGCTCGCGCCGGCCGAGTCGGCTTCGTTCGAACGGACGGCGACTGCCGAACTTGCCGCGCTCTTCGCGCTGGACCATTTGGAGTCGCGGCTGCTCGTATGCGAAGGAATCATCGCCGGTTGCGCGTCGGCGCTCTTTTGGCAAAGGCTGCCGTATCCGCACACCTCACTTCACGCCGAACTCGCAGGCGTCTACGTCGCGCCACCGTATCGGCGGCGCGGATTTGCCGGCGAACTCTGCGCGGCGATCGTCGCCGCAGCGCGCGCCCGCGGCGTCCGGCGCATCGTCGTGCATCCGAGCGCCGCGGGACTCTCGCTCTATTCCAAACTCGGCTTCACCGAGAGCGGTCAGCTTCGACTCACGCCGCCATCCTGCGCCTGAGACGCGTCGCCAAAAGCCCGTGGATGAGCGGGCGCGACCCGCGCGGAACCGCCACCACATGGACTGGAACCCCGAGCGCGCACGCGTCGAGGCCGAAGCAAGCCGCACCGAACATTGGGCACACTTTGGACCGTATCTGAGCGACCGCCAATGGGGTACCGTGCGCGAAGATTACAGCGCGACGGGGGAAGCGTGGTCGTACTTCCCCTTTGAGCACGCGCGGTCGCGCGCGTACCGCTGGGGCGAGGACGGCATCTTCGGAATCTCCGACGACAAGCAGCGCATCTGTTTCGCGCCCGCGTTCTGGAACGGCAACGATCCGATCCTCAAAGAACGTTTTTTCGGCCTCAGCGGCCCGCAAGGCAATCACGGTGAGGACGTCAAGGAGTGCTACTACTTCCTCGACAACGTGCCGTCGCACGCCTACATGAAGGCGCTCTATAAGTATCCGCACGGCGCGTTTCCTTACGCGCAGCTCGTCGCGGAAAACGCCCGGCGCGGCAAGGCCGACTCGGAATACGAACTCGTCGATACCGGAATCTTCGACGACGACGCCTACTTCGACATCGAAGTCGAGTATGCGAAACGCGCGCCTACCGACACGCTCATCAAAATCACGGCGACCAATCGCGCGGCGAAGCCCGCGACATTGCACGTCATTCCGCAGCTTTGGTTCCGCAACACGTGGTCGTGGTCGCCGGATCAACCACGCGGCTCGATCGCGCCGAAGAGCGGCGTCACGGGAGCGCTCGAGGCGCTGCACCCCGAAATCGGCGCCTTCACCTTACACTACGACGGCGAAGCCGGCGTTCTCGCCGTCGAGAACGAAACGAATTTTGAAGCGCTTTACGGAACCCCCAACGCCCAGCCGTACGTCAAAGACGGCATCGACCGCGCGATCGTCCGCGGCGAACGCGACGCCGTCAACCCGCAGATGCGCGGCTCGAAAGTCGCGTTGCACTACGCCTTCACCCTCGAAGCCGGAGAAGCGCGCAGCATTCGGCTGCGCCTCACCGACATGCAGCCGCTCGGCGAACCCACCGGGCCCGAGTTCGAAGCGATCCGCAGCGAGCGGCTCTTCGAAGCCGACCGATTCTACGCGGCGCTCAACCCGTTTCCCGCGTCGAGCGAAGAACACCGCGTGCAACGCGCGGCCTTCGCGGGCATGTTGTGGTCGAAGCAATTCTACTTCTACGTCGTGCGCGATTGGCTACGCGGCGATCCGCTGCAGCCGCCACCGCCGGCGGCGCGCGCGGGCGGCCGCAATCACGACTGGCCGCATCTCTTCAACGAAGACGTGCTCTCGATGCCCGATACCTGGGAGTACCCCTGGTATGCCGCTTGGGATCTCGCGTTCCATACCGTCGTGCTCTCGCTCGTCGATCCGAGTTTTGCGAAACGCCAGCTGATTACGCTGACGCGCGAATGGTACATGAATCCGAGCGGCCAGATCCCGGCATACGAGTGGGCCTTCGGCGACGTCAATCCACCCGTGCACGCCTGGGCCGCCTATCGCATCTTTCAAATCGAACATAAGATGTACGGCGTCGCGGACTACCTCTTCCTCGAACGCGTCTTCCAGAAGCTGCTGCTCAACTTCACCTGGTGGGTGAACCGCGAAGATCCGCAGGGAGCCAACGTCTTCACGGGCGGCTTCCTCGGCCTCGACAACATCGGCATCTTCGACCGCAGCGCCGAATTGCCGACCGGCGGCCAGATCGTACAATCCGACGCGACGAGCTGGATGGCGGTCTACGCGCTCGACATGATGGCAATTGCGCTCGAACTCGCGCAGCACAACGCGTCCTACGAAGACATCGCCTCGAAGTTCTTCGAGCACTTCCTCTACATCGCGACTGCGATCAACGAGGACGACGGGGGCGAAGGGCTCTGGGACGAGCCCGACGGCTTCTACTACGACCGCCTCGTTCTACCCGACGGCCGCCACTATCCCATGCGCGTGCGCTCGCTCGTCGGGCTGCTGCCGCTCTTGGCGGTCGAAACGCTGCAACCGCAACTCCTCGACCGTCTCCCCGATTTCAAGCGCCGGATGCAATGGTTCATCGACAACCGCCCGGAGCTCAGCAAGAACATCGCGAGCCTCAAAGCGGACGGCATGGAGGAGCGCCGCCTTCTCGCGCTACTCGACGGCGAACGCTTGGGCCGGCTGTTGCACGTGATGCTCGATGAAGCGGAGTTCTTGAGCCCGCACGGGATTCGTTCGTTATCGAAGTATCATCAGGCGCATCCGCTCGCGATCCAGTACCAGGGTATGGAATTCCGCGTCGATTACGATCCCGCCGAGTCGCGCAGCGCTCTGTTCGGCGGAAACTCGAATTGGCGCGGACCCGTGTGGTTTCCGCTCAACTTTCTCTTGATCGAAGCGCTGCAGAATTTTCATTTCTTCTACGGTGACTCGTACCGGGTCGAGTTTCCCGCGGGATCGGGAACGCTTGCGACGCTTTGGGACGTCGCCACGGATCTCTCGAATCGCCTCATCGGGCTTTTTCTCCCGGACAAGGATGGCACGCGTCCCTTCAACGGAGGTCTATCGCTCGAGCGCAGTCCCCACTTTCGCGACCATCTGCTCTTCTACGAATATTTCCACGGCGACACGGGCGCAGGTCTCGGGGCCGCCCATCAAACCGGCTGGACCGGGCTCGTCGCAAAACTGATCCAGCAGGTGAGCGAGTACGAGAACGCCGGCAAATCGCCGCTCGAGTGGCAGTACGATGCGATGCCGAGCGCGCAAACCGTGGAAACGCTATGATCGGCGTGCGCGGACCCGTGATCGAGGCGGGCGCGCCGTATCCGCTCGGCGCTTCGTGGGACGGGGTCGGCGTGAACTTCGCGCTCTTCTCCGAGCACGCCGAACGCGTCGATCTCTGCCTCTTCGACGCGCGCGGCCGGCGCGAATTGCATCGGCTGCAGTTGCCGGGCTACACCGACGGCGTGTGGCACGGCTACGTGCCCGACGCGCGCCCCGGCGTCAAGTACGGCTACCGCGTCCACGGTCCGTACGACCCCGCCCGCGGGCATCGCTTCAACGCGCACAAACTGTTGCTCGACCCCTACGCGCGCCAGCTTTCCGGCTCGATTCGGTGGAGCGACGCGCACTTCGGGTATCGGATCGGCACGCCGCGCGGCGACCTCTCGTTCGACCGGCGCGACGATGCCTCGGGGATGCCCAAAGCCGTCGTCGTCGATACCGCCTTTACGTGGGGTGACGACCGTCCGCCGCGCACGCCGTGGCGCGATACCGTCATCTACGAAGTGCACACGCGCGGCTTCACGATGCTCTATCCCGGCATACCGGCGCCGCTGCGCGGCACATTCCTCGCACTCTCTTCACCGCCGGTCATCGAGCATCTCCGCAACCTCGGCATCACCGCCGTCGAACTCTTACCGGTGCACGCGTTCGTCGACGACCGGGTACTCGTCGAACGGCGGCTGCGCAATTATTGGGGTTACAACAGCATCGCCTTTTTCGCGCCGCACTCGCTCTATTTCAACGAATCGATCGGCGAGTTCAAGACGATGGTCAAGCAGTTTCACGAAGCGGGCATCGAAGTACTGCTCGACGTCGTCTACAACCATACGGCCGAAGGCAATCAAGAAGGGCCGACGCTATCGTTCCGCGGCATCGATAACGCCTCGTATTACAAGCTCGCCGAAGATCGACGCTTCTACGACGATTCGACCGGTTGCGGAAATTCGCTCGATCTCGAACATCCGCGCGTACTGCAGCTCGTGATGGATTCGCTGCGCTATTGGGTCGAAGAAATGCACGTCGACGGCTTTCGTTTCGATCTCGCGCCGGCGCTCGCACGCACCGCGAAAGGCTTCGATCCGCGCGCGGGCTTTCTGCAAGCGGTGCGCCAGGATCCGGCGCTGGCGCGCGTCAAGCTGATCGCCGAGCCGTGGGACCTCGGTCTCGGCGGCTATCGCGTCGGCGCTTTTCCGCCGGGTTGGTCGGAGTGGAACGATCAGTATCGCGACGTGGTTCGTCGCTTCTGGCAAGGCATGGACGGCATCGTTCCGGAGCTCGCCTCACGTCTGACCGGGTCGAGCGAGCTCTACGACCGGGGCGGCCGCCACGTTCGCACCTCGATCAATTTCGTCACCGCGCACGACGGTTTCACGCTCGCCGACCTCGTAAGTTACAACGACAAGCACAACGACCAAAACGGCGAAGGCAACCGCGACGGCACCGACTCGAACAACAGTTGGAACTGCGGCAGCGAGGGCCCAACCGGCGATGAAGAGATTCTCGCTTTGCGTGCCCGGCAGCAGCGTAACTTACTTGCGACCCTGCTGCTCTCGCAAGGCACGCCGATGCTGCTCGCCGGCGACGAACTCGGCAAGAGCCAGTTGGGAAACAACAACCCCTATTGCCAAGATTCGCCGCTCACGTGGATCGATTGGTCCGCGCCCGGCGATCCGGCCCTGCGCGATTTCGTCGCCGGCTTATTGTGGCTGCGACGCGGCTGCAAGTCCTTCCGGCGCGAGCGCTTTTTCACTGGAACGAGTTTGCGCGGCTTCGCGCGCAAGGACATCACCTGGCTGCGTCCCGACGGCCATGAAATGAACGAAGCCGATTGGCACGACGGCGGCCGGCGCGTCATCGGGCTGATGTTCGGCGACGAAGAACCGCCGCCCGACGACCCGCTCTTCCTCATGTTTCTGAGCGCCCACGATCACGACATCACAATCGAGCTGCCCGAACACGCGCGCGGATGGGACCTCTACATCGACACCGCCGGCGACCCGCGCGGCAACGTTCGGGCGCCGCTGCCGGCCGGCGCCGCGCACGCGCTGCGCGCGCGTTCGCTCGTCCTCTTTCGCACGCGCGCCGGTACGCCGGCCTGATGGCGGCCGAACGCGCCTATCTTCCGCCGGCGCTCGAACGCGGCCGGGCGTGGGGCTTCGGCGTCAACCTCTACGGTCTGCGCTCGCGCCGCAATTGGGGCATCGGAGACTTCACGGATTTACGCGATTTCGTTCGCTTAGCGGCGACGCTCGGTGCGGACACGGTCGGCGTCAATCCGCTGCACGCGCTTCACTACGTCGATCCCGAGGCCGCAAGCCCCTACGCACCGACGAGCCGCTTTTACCGCAACCCGATCTACATCGACGTCGAAGCGATTCCGGAGTTCGCGGCCGACGATCCGAAGGCGGCGGCGCTGCGGGAACGCGTTTCGTCGCCGCCCTTCGTCAGCGCGCTCGATCGGCTGCGCGACGCGCCGACCGTGCAATACGCCCGGGTCGCGCGGGCCAAGTGGTCCGCGCTCGACGAACTCTACGCCGTCATGCGGGAACGGCGCGGGCCGCGGCTTGCGGCATTTCGGGCCTTCGCCGAACGCGGCGGCGAACGGCTCGAACGATTCGCCACCTACGAAGCGCTCACGGAAGCCTTTGCGACGGACGACGGCCGCGTTCGCGGCTGGCTGACCTGGGACGAGCGATATCGCGACGCCGCCGCGCAAGGAGTGCGCGAATGGGCCGCGCGCCGCCGCCGGCGCGTCGACTACTTCAAATATCTGCAGTTCGTTGCCGACGAACAGCTCGCGCACGTCGCCGAAGCGGCGCAAGCGCTTGCGATCGGGCTCTACCTCGACGTCGCGGTCGGTGTGGACCTCAACAGCGCCGACGTGTGGGCGAGCCCGGCCGCCTACGTGCTCGACGAAACGGTCGGCGCGCCGCCCGACGCGCTCGGACCGCAAGGCCAGAATTGGGGCTTGCCGCCTCAGGTCCCCGAGGCGATGGTCGCGGGAGGCGCGGCGGGCTTCGCCGATTTGCTCGCCGCCAACATGGCGCACGCCGGGGCGCTGCGGCTCGACCACGCGATGGCATTGATGCGGCTCTTTCGCATTCCGCGCGGAAAGGTCGCCGCCGACGGCGCGTACGTGCCGTACCCGTTCGAAGAACTGCTGCGGGTTGCGACCGAAGCCAGCCTGCGGTCGGCCTGTCTCGTGGTCGGGGAAGATCTCGGCACGGTGCCCGAAGGGTTTCGCGAACGCATGGAGCGCGCCGCGATCCTCTCGTACCGCGTGCTGCTGTTCGAGCGCGACCCCGCAGGCTTCGCGACGCCGGACCGCTATCCCGAATTGGCGCTTGCGACCGGCACGACGCACGACATTCCGACCCTCGTCGGCTGGTTCGCCGCCCGCGACGTCGCGACGCGCGCGCGTATCGGGCTCCTCGGCCCCGCGGAAGCGGAACGCGACGAGCGCGCGCGCCGGGTCGACGTGACGCGGCTCCTCGACGCCTTTGCGGCCGCCGGCGAAATCGGCGGCAGCGGCGGCGACTACGATACGTTGCACCGCATCATCGACGCCAAGCCCGACGATTCGCGCGCCTACGACCCGCTCGTGCGCGCCGCATACCGGTACCTCGCAGCTTCGCCCGCCAAACTGGTGCTGATTTCGCTCGACGATGCGCTCGGAGAGTTTGAGCAGGTCAACGTACCGGGAACCTTCGTGGAGTACCCGAACTGGCGCCGGAAGAATTGCATCGGTCTCGAGGACATTGCGAGCGACCCTCGCATCGCGGCGCTGGCGGCCGACGTCGACGCGCGGGTAAAGAAGGGAGCCCCGATATGAAAGCCGTGGTGATGGCGGGAGGCGAAGGCTCGCGTTTGCGGCCGCTCACGTCCCGGCGCCCCAAGCCACTCGCGCCCGTCGCAAATAAGCCCGTGATGGAGCACATCGTCAACCTGCTGCGCAAGCACGGGTTCACCGAGATCGTGGCGACCCTGCACTATCTCGCCGACGAAATCGAGAGCTACTTCGGCGACGGCTCGGCATTCGGCGTGACCATGCACTACGTCGTTGAAGATACGCCGCTCGGGACGGCCGGGGCGGTGAAGCTCGCCGCGGACCTGCTCGGAGACGAAGCGTTCATCGTCATTTCGGGCGACGCGCTGACCGACATCGACCTCGCAGCGCTCGTCGCCGACCATCGCCGCAGCGGCGCCGCGGCGACCATCACCTTGCAGCGCGTCACGAACCCGCTCGAATTCGGCGTCGTCATCACCGACGACGAGCAGCGCATCACGCGCTTTCTCGAAAAGCCGTCGTGGGGCGAGATCTTTTCGGATACGATCAACACCGGCATCTACGTTCTCGAGCCGATCGTACTCGACTACATGGAACGCGGCAAGTCGTACGACTTCTCGCGCGACATCTTTCCGCGGCTGCTGCACGAACAAAAGATCGTCTCGGGTTACGTCGCGACCGAGTACTGGACCGACATCGGCAACCTGCAACAATATCAGCAGGCGAACTACGACGCGTTGCTCGGCAAGGTGCGCGTCGAAATCGAAGGCAGCGAGATCACGCCCGGGATTTGGGCCGGCGAAGGCTGTCGCCTCGATCCCGCGGCAACGCTGATCGCGCCGCTCGTACTCGGCCGCAACGTCGTCGTGGAAGCGGGGGCCAGCATCGGGGGTGAAACCGTCCTCGGTAACGCGACGATCGTGGCGCGCAACGCCGCGATCTCGCGCACGATCGCGTGGGATGACTGCTATTTCGGCGAATCCTCGCAGGTCGCCGGAGCGACGGTCGCCGACCGCAATATCATCAAGGACCACGTCACGATCGGCGACGGCTCCGTCATCGGCGCGAGCTGCACCCTCGGCAGCGGCGCCGTCGTGCGGCCCAATCTCAAGCTCTGGCCGGATAAGTCGGTGAGTTCGGGCGCGATCGTTTCGATGTCGTTGATCTACGGCATCAAGTGGCCGGATTCGCTGTTCGGCGCGGTCGGCGTGAGCGGCATCGCGAACGTTGAGATCACCCCGGAGTTCGCGCTCAAATTGGGCCAGGCGTTCGGCTCGTCGCTCAAACCGGGCCAAACCGTGATGACGAGCCGCGACGCGCATCCGGCAGCACGGGTGATGAATCGCTGCGTCATTTCCGGGCTGCTCTCGGTGGGCATTCTCGTGCAAGACTTGCGCGCGATCCCCTTGCCCTTGGCCCGCTATGCGACCCGCATGGGCGGCGACGCGTCGGTCCACACCCGCGTCGACCCGGAAGATCCCAATGCCGTGCTCATCGAGCTGATGGATTCGAGCGGCGTCAACGTCGATAAGGCGACCGAACGGAAGATCGAGAACCTCTTCTTCCGCGAAGACTTCCGGCGCACCGGCATGGACGAGGTCGGCCTCTTGTCGTTCCCCGCGCGAACGCTCGAATTGTATACGAGTGAAATGCTGGTATCGCTCAAATCGAAGGCGCTGCGGACCGCGAAATTCAAAATCGTCGTCGACTACGGGTACGGCAACGCATCGGTCGTGATGCCGCAAGTGCTCGCGAATCTCGGCGTCGACATCGTCGCGCTCGACGCCTATTACGACGAAGCCAAGTCTCGCACGTTCCGCGAGGATCGCGAGCGATACATCGAACAGTTGCGGACGGTGACGCTCACGCTCGGCGCCGACGTGGGCGTGCTCGTCGATCACGACGGCGAATCGTTCGCGCTCGTCGACGATCTCGGCCGGGTGATCGCGGGCAATCGGCTGCTCGCGCTCATTTCGCTGATGGTCTGCCGCGCGCAGCCGGGCGCGCGCATCGCAATCCCGATCACGACGCCGCGGGCGATCGAAGTGCTCATCGGTTCGCTCGGCGGCCGGGTGACGCGCACCAAGAGCGACCGCCGTTCGATGATGGCGCTCGCGGCCAACGAGCGCGACACGCTCGCCTACGGCAGCGGCTTCAAGCAAGAGCCGATCTTTCCCGAATTCCAGCCCGCCTTCGATGCGCTCTACGCGATCGTCAAAGTGCTCGAGATGCTCGCGGCGGAAGGCCGGCGGCTGCACGAACTCAACGACATGTTGCCGAGCTGGTTCTTCCGTCATCGGGCGATTCCGTGCCCGTGGGAACGCAAGGGCGAGGTGATGCGAACGATCGCCGACGATTATGCCGACCGCGACATCGAGATGTTCGACGGCGTGCGCGTCAGCGCAAACGGGGGCTGGTTCCTCGTACTGCCCGACGCTTCGGATCCGACGGTCAACGTCTATGCCGAAGGCAACTCGAACGAGGAAGCCGACCATCTGCTTTCGGAGGTCACCGCGAAGATCGAGCATTTGGTCGAGGCGTGAAGTCGGGACATCGTCGACTCAATAGGTTGCGCCTCTGAGCATCGGGTCGCGGTCGGGGTCAGCGTCACGTAGGGCGCCACGAATCGAACTGCGCGCGCTGTCGCTACCGGATCGCGGCTCGCCCTGAGTGCTCTCTGAGCTTGCATAGTTACAAAATTTGACATTTGTAACTTGGA
>Ga0116227_10012419_pt1 | contig 13860 bp, 6 predicted proteins | sample S1TSphgellanicum_FD_89693 | JGI IMG/M metagenome (GOLD analysis project Ga0116227, IMG submission 89693) | Host-associated microbial communities from peat moss isolated from Minnesota, USA - S1T2_Fb - Sphagnum magellanicum MG | ecosystem: Host-associated > Plants > Peat moss > Unclassified...
CAAGCAACATCATAATTGAGTCTTCCTGTTGATTCTGGAAATGAGACAAAAGTCTGGACACAAGTGCTTCTGTCTTTGTTTGCCCTAAATTTTAAGTTGAAAACGTACAGTTTAGTATTAGTAAAGATTATGATTGATACTTTGTCAGTAAAACTCACAATGTTATGACTGCACTCATCTTGTTGTGTATGTTTTGATTTGGTTGGAACTGATGCAACGGTTAGCATTATAGTATTATTTTAGGGCTTTATCTGAAATTGTATAGATATTCTGTGACTATACCAAGGAAGATGGTCTTGACTGTCCTGTTGTGGTGATGCTCCAGCTGGGATTCCAAACATCAAGTGGTTTGGGATAGAGGGGGACTACAATGTTTTGGTTCTTGATTTGTTGGGGTGAAGTCTTGAAGACCTCTTCAACTTTTGCAGTCAGAAATTATCCTTGAAAACTATGCTCATGTTGGCAGACCAGCTTGCAGCAGTCTCTTTACTTCTATCTCAATCCTGTGATGATTAGTTCCTTTATACATTTTTGGTAGCCTGGTTGTCCTAGAATTGTTTGGCATTTCCTTGGGTCTGCATCAAGTTGCAACTTTTATTTGTTGAAATTTTAAGCCAATGCTTGTAGAGAAATCGGAGGGTTAAATTTTAGCATCTGAACCGGCAGAGTAGTAGGTCTAAAGTGCTGTTTCCCTTGCAGATCAACAGGGTGGAGTATGTTCACTCAAAAAAATTCCTTCACTGAGATATCAAACCTGATAATTTCCTGATGGGGCCTGGGAGGTGAGCAAATCAGGTTGCACTGGCTGAAGTATCAAATAAAGCATCGTCCATTGGTTATATTCAGTCCTATAATTTGAGTTGGTATTAGAATGGGAGTCTGGGCAGCTGGGTGGGCGCACTCCTGTTAGTTGCTGAGAACTGGTTTTTTTGCAGGTTTATGTCATTGATTTTGGTCTTGCCAAAAAGCATCATGATCCAAGAACACATCAACACATACCTTACAAGTTAGGGTTATTTCGAGGTTAATTGCAAATTGCTATTTGGTAGAACTTGTCTGATGACTTCACTGATGATATAGGCAGCTTTTGCCTATGGATTTTGCTGCATTTGAATGTTCACATTATGTTCATCGACATGTAACATTTCTGGTTGAACTATAGCTTGGGCAATACTTATTTCTGTTCCCGGTGTGTTGGTTATAATTAATTAAGTTTAGCTGCATGTTTCCAAGGAGAACAAGAACTTAACAAGAACCGCCCGCTATGCCAGCATCAATACACATCTTGGGATTGGTCAGTTGGAACCATGTAGAACTTGTTCCAAATGTTCTTTTTTTCTGGCTGAATAATAGTCTTCTTTGAGGAACTTGTTGTATGATTGAGAATGATGTTCTCTGTGAACTGACAAGTTTCGCCTCAATTTATCCATACCGGATGCTTATATGTTTCTCAGAACAGAGCAGAAAGGATGACTTGGAGTCTCTGGGCTATGTGCTCATGTACCTCTTGCGGGGCAGGTTAGTGTGTTCCAAGTTTTTTTCTTCTAATTTCAATCTAAGATGTTGATTTTATTGCAATGATGGATGTTTTCTCTGAAACATTTTTACTGCTGTTGGTTGTGCCAGTCTATCCTGGCAAGGGTTAAAAGGCAGGGACTAAGAAGCAGAAATATGAGAAGATCACTGAGAAGAAAATGTCAACTCCAATTGAGGCACTGAAGTGGTTGGATATTTGTCAATTCTGCCAGTATCATTCTGTTATTTTCTGTTTCCTGGAGTTCCTTTTGAGGCCTTTATTTCAGTGGGCAGAACTTATAGCTTTGGGATTTCATGCCCCTCTTACAGGAGAATCTAAGCATTAATGGGTTTACCAATCCTGCAAGTGCTTTGCAAATCATACCCATCAGATTTTGCATCATACTTCCATAACTGTCGCTCCTTGCGCTTTGATGACAAGTCATATCTGGCACCTGGTGCTTGCTTTAGTAGTACAGACTGAACATGAGTTAGTTCCTGGTGGCTTTCACTTGTGAAAGGACATTCGTAAATTGTCCTGGTTCCTTCCAATTGCTGTTGGAATCTCTGGTAAAAGAACATTATGTACTAGTAAGGCCACATTGGGTACTAGTTATGGCTCCTTGTGAGCGAAAAAGTGAGCCATTTGGTGAACTAGGAGCCATAACTGGCACCCAGTGTTGGACTGAATGTGCCGTTAGGTAGGTCTTAAAGCAGTTTAGGTAGGTAGGAGAAGGCGAATCTGTATTGTGGCCGTTTATGAAAAATAGCAATGCCTGAAAACCTACCGAATCAGCAAGGCCAGTCCTTCATGATGGGGAAACCTTCTTTCCCAACTCTCACTATGTTCTTGGGCTAATGCCATTTGTCCTCATACATAGTGAAGGCCTGTGGAAGAATACTTTCCATTACACAAAAATAAAAATACCATTCTATAAATGTCCAGAATGTGCCATTTCACTCCAAAAAATAGTATCTGACCGTACACAGTTTCTCTAGACGACATATTCTATCATAATTATTTTTTTAATTTTCTAATGTAGCATCAAATTAATGATCATCCCAAAAAAGATTTAGCATTAATTGGAGACATGAAGTGTGTAGAAATCTATCCACACAGTAGAAAATTGATGAAGATTTGCTCAAAAATAAAAAAATGTGACCAATTTTTCAAAAAACAATTCTCCTGGGAAATTGGGTGAAAAACCTCCCCCCAAAAATGGGAATTTGTAACAGAATATTCCATTTTAGTTGTTGACATCACAATTTTTTATGCCAAAATTCGTCACAAAAGGAATAATTGGCTATACAATGTAAATGTTTAAACAGAAAAAAAACTAGTATCCCCATCAGCGTTTTTTTTTTTGGCAAAATTTCGCCAAAGTGTGAAATCTAAAAATGTTGTGCAAACCTCTGAAAGGGTTTTTTTGGAGATTTTTCAAAAAATTCGCCAGGAAGGTAGAGGGAAAAGGTTGAGTTTGCCAGAGCTAGACTATCTCCTCCTACATGTAGCTAAAAGTAGCAGAATTTTGAAAAAAAGTTACCTTCCTGTCTGTCCTGTAGCCAAACTTGGTTACATCCTCCTATGGATGGTTGCCAGTGTGGCAACATCACAAAATTAAAAAAAAAAACACTGAGATTCCCCATTAGGTGTAATTTTGCTAAAAAAACATAGCCACCCCTACACATTACTGCAATATATTGCTAGTCAAAGCAACTCTTGTACCATGTAAATCGAAAAATAAAATAAAAATTAGCTCTACTAGGCACATCCCGTAGTATCAAATGGTCAACCCTATGAAGCTCGTTCCATAGTAAGTATGGGCTGGCTCTATGACGCTTCGTTCCATAGTATGTAAGCATCAGCCCTATGAAGCTCGGCCCTCTGAAGCTTGTTCCATAGTACATAAGGGCTAGCCCAACCAGCCCCATTCCACAGTACATAAGGGCTAGGCCTACCAAGCCCATTCTACATGTATGTAAGGGCTGCTGGCCCGAGGAGGCCTGTTGTGTTAGAAACACTAAGCCTGTTGTGTTTCGCCTGTCCACAGATGATGGCCAGCATCTAGACTCTCAACAACACCTCAACTGAGTACCCATGTTGAACCTACTGTTTATGCAGGAAAAACAAACATGCAATGATTTTGGCTATGGCCTTAGCTAGTCCACATTCACACATGTATTTGGAGCGTCATCAAGAGTTCAATGCATGTGGACCTAGCATATGTTGGACATCTCACAACTTAAGGATTTAAAAGCTTCATATTTTATTGTGTCCCACATGGGAATGAGTGGTTTGGTCTTCTGCATGCTACCTCAATATTGTGGACAAGAAAGTCAAGCCATTGTTTTTCCACCAATTTTTCCCTCCCCCAAAAGCAAGAGTAAAAATGTAAATGGAAATAATCATCAAACGCACCTCAAATAGATCAATGCTTAGATCAATGCTCTGAATGGGAATATATAGATAAAATATGTCACATATAACTGATTAATTTACTAATGCCCTAAACCCAATTAACTAGAGATTTTTCAATAATTATTTTAATAATGTTAAAAAAACAAACCTAGTAAACAAATTTCACCTTTAGTAAACATTTACACCATATAGTGAACCATTTTCATCAATGAAGGTAAGGGCAGTGAAATTATAGTGAACTTAATTCACTTTTATGGTTGCATAGTGAAATAGCTTAGTGAACTACACCACACTTTCCTAGTAATGTTTAGAACTATTATAATATTTTAAATATAATTATGAAATAATTTATAATGTCCAATTTGTACGTTTGGATGATTTTAGATTATGACACTTGGCTCAATCAACATGTGTCACATGACATATTAATTAAATTTGTTCAAAATCAATTTAAGTAGGTAGGTATGTAAATAGGTCAAACAAGGTAGGTAGGTAAAAACGATCTACTTACCTATTTACTTGAATTAAATACCTACCTACCTAATTAAGTTAAATATTGAATTAGGTACATAGATAGGCAAATAGTTACATTGGGAAATAGTAAAGGAGGTAAATATTTAAGCGGTAGGTACATAATTTATTTATTTTGAGTTAATCCTTTTTAATTGGTTCATCCCATATGGTTCATGTTTTTGAATATGCAAATCTAAAACAAAATACCTTCCTTATATACTTTCCAAAATGAAAATGAAAGATAAAACTTATGGGATAAATTTTGGAGTTGAATTTTAATTGCAACAATTGGCCTGTGCATGTGGTTGATGGTAGAAGATTATCTTCACCATTTCAAGTTGTGTATACATTTGTCTAATTGAGAATTGAGTTAAACAATTTCATTTAATGGATCAATGGTGGTTTGGGTTTCCAAGATTGTCTTTTGGTTTATACCCACTTGGATATTTACAAAATGTGTAATCAATTTAGGACTTAAGGTTAAGTAGGATACGATATTAAAAAAAAAACTATATAACAAGATTGAATAATAAAACATTAACAAAATATGGCCAAGGTGATTTTGAGTTCTTGGCATTTTGCCATTTGCTTGTGGGGGTAATTGCTTATAAATCTTCCATTCCATTGGAGAATCTTCATGATTTTGTTCACTGTTAAAATTTTTAAAACCTATGCATGTGGCATGTATGCACATTCAACTTCAATTACCCATGCCCTTCCATGTCGAACATCCTTTGTCCACACCAAGTCCATAATGTTGAAGGGTGACTTCCTTGGGTTTTGGATTTCAATAAATTGAGATTTTGAAACACAACCCATGTTTGAAACTAAATGTGAGTTGATTATATAATAAAAGACAATAAATTGATGTCAATGTCCAAAAATTTATACTTGCGATACTTTCAATTACATGTTAATTATCATATTCCATATTAATGCAAATGTACATGTTCCAAGTACTTGATTTGTATCTTTCATCTAAGCCTTATACGATCACACACGCAATACCCTAAATGTTAATTTTATAAAATATATGATATGATCTATGGACATAATGAAAAATTTGAAATTTCAATTTTCGCAAGTCTATTTTAAATCCATATTATTTGTAACTAATTTAAACTCACATGATGGTCAACAAATCACACTATTTATGCAAAGGAAAATGTAATACTTACATGAACATTTAAACAAACACACTGTATGTGTGGGCAAAATGCATTATGATTTTAATCCACATTATATATGGGAAAAGAAAATGTAATACTTACATGAAAATTTAAACATGCACACTATATCTGGGGGCAAAATGTAATACTCACATTATGACCCTAAACCCACACTATATATGGGAAGGAAAATGTAATACCTACATGATAATTCAAACATGCACACTATATGTGGGTGGCAAACTGTAATATTCGCATTATGACCCTAAATCCACACTATCTAGGTGAAAGGAAATTGCAATACCTACATGATAATTTAAACATGCACATTATATATGGGTGACAAGATGCAATGCTTACATTATGACCCTAAATCCACATTATCTAGTTGAAAGGAAAATGTAATACCTACAAACAATTTAAACATGTACATTATATGTGGGTGGTAAAATGTAATATTTGCATTATGATTTTAAATCCACATTATCTATGGGAGGCCAAAATGCAAAACCCATATGTCAAACATGGAATATTGTTAGTGGAATTTGATGACCGTGTTAAATCCATCCATGGAGATGATTGCTTAAATTAGAAACAAAACAACAACAAAACAAAAGAAGATTAAAAAGAAGTCGAGGTTTAATTAGAAAGTACAAAAGTTTTGAAAAGACATAAATGGTAAAGGTTTAGTTAAGAAAAAATATAAGTTGTTAATCATTAAAAGGTTTAACCAAGAAAAAATAAAGGTTTTGTTTAAGAGTAAAGGTTTAATCTACATATGTAAAGGTTTTTGCCAAGTGGTTTAGCTAAGGAAAAAAAATGTTTAATCAAGAAAATATAAAATTTTTGTCGAGAAATAAAGGTTTAGTAAGGGAATAGAAAGATTTTGTTACAACGTAAAAATTTAGCCAAAAAGTAGAAAGATTTTGCCAAGAAATAAAGGTTTAGCCAAAATGTTGTGTGATAGATAAAGGTTTAGTCATGGAGTAGAAAGGAGTTGTTGATAGCTAAAGGTTTAGCCAAGAAATAAAAAGGTTTGTTGAGAGATAAAAATTTAGTCAAGAAGAACAACATTTTGCCAAGTGATAGAGATTTAGATAGAGATTTAGCCAGGAAAGGATAGAGAGTATGTAGGTAAAGGGGTTTATTATAGTTGGCAGGTAGGGGGAAAATGTAGCTAGGTGGGAGGGTATGGAGGTCAGGGCTGAGAAAAAGATGGCCAGGACCAAAAGAAAAACTAAAGGTCAACAACCAAAAACTGTTGACTGTGGTACCATGTTGGTTAACTGAGGGTCAAGAGCAGGATGAAAAAAGGCAGCCCATCCTATGGACAGAACGGTCAACTGGTGCACTCATGGGGGCTGGTTCAGTCTCGCCCTGATCTAGTCCTTGCTACCGTCCTCGGCGCACTTTGCTTCTACACGTCAACCACTACTTTGTTGGGGCCCACTTGACTGACCCTGTACATTAAACCGTACATTGTGTAGTCGGTAGTACGTAAGCGGCCTGCAATAATGCGGTGGCCTCTAACTTTTTGTTCAGATTATTTAAGCGACAAAGCGCATTCATACTGGCTATGATAGCACGTCAGGATAGTGGAAAGGGGGGCGGGCAGGATCCCCCTCCTCCGCCCCGGCCCCCAATGATAATTAATCTATATTATTTGAACTTAATATTCTCGTACTTGAAATATCAAGTTGTGCAATTTGGCATATGTATGACATTTGAATGAGAATTATTTTAATACTTAACAAGGAAATCGGTACATTAGTTGTTCCAGAAATTTTATTATATTCACGGTAAATTGTTCTTTATAGGATAGGAAAACATTGGGAAGGGGTTCAACTCCATCAGCCTGGCCTGGAGCCATGACCATGATCTTATACATATTCTTGACTTTCATTGCTGCCTCTATCCCTTCCATACTCCCTTTGCTATGCACAGATATATGGATATCATGATAAAGGGTTTGCCTCAAATGAAGTCTTGTGGCTTGTCACTTCTGAATTTTATTTAAACAAGAGCTTCGATTATATCAACACACTTGATTTTGTATTTGTATCATCTTAAAAACTTTTATATTAAAGTCAGGAGTTTGGATTCATCCATTAAAAGTCACAAACCACTATGTATCATTTTTATGAAAAGGCTGAGACATGGCCCAAAAGTTTCTCCACTGGGAAATTCTTAAGGATTGAAGGCAGATCAATATAACAACCATTTTTTCAAATCTCAAAATTAGACTAATTTTGCATTCGTCCATGCACTATTTTTTCCCAAAGAAGTTAAATTGTAATTACCAAGGTTTGCAACATTATTCTTCATTTCGAAAAGGGCTTTCCACCTTTTCTTCTTTTAAGTTCAACCTTACTTTTTGCATAGTTGTTTCTTTTAGACATGGTCTTCAAGTTCATCAAGTTGCTTCCAAAAGGTTGAAAACCAAAGGATGAAGATCATGAAAGGTATGAAATTGGAGGGTGCTTGCAAGTACATTGTTGTTCACATCCTTTTAAATCCAACCATTACTATGATTCCTATAGTGGTACTTTCTTTTTGTTGAGATGATGTAAGTCCATACCAAATTATGGTCACATGCATTTGGATCCACAGCATGTTGATATAGTTCATTTGATAACACAATATATCTTTCTATGCCAACCTTAGGTGTGAGGTTTAACATGCATACTTTGGGAAAACATTTAAAGAGGAAAGAACCCTATGGAAGGTGTGAAATGCACCAATGTGAAGCCTATTAAGTGCTCATTGTGATTGCTAACATAATAATATTAACATTCTGGCAACACAAACATTTTTAGTATTCCAATAATGTGATGGCACTGAAAGGTTTCTTGACTACATCAAGCACATGCATGCATGTAAAATTGATTAATAAAAAGTAAAGAACAAAGTCCAAGCCATAAGAGGCAATACATATACACCCAAGAGATAATCAATTTCAACTGAACTAAGAACCTACCAAAACTAACCGGTCGGTACCACTTGAAACATACTAACTACAGACTATCTAAATAGAGATCAGTACCTAGGATATAGTCCAGATGGCAAGGACAAATCCCAACATGCACAATATTTTGGAACATCATGTAACTCGTATTGCTTCTTGTTGCACGAAAAAGATATAATGTGCAACAAGTAGCTTACCTAAGGTTAGTTTTGTCATCAAATAATCCTCAAAATAGGGAAATGAAAATTTTTGAGAATATGAAATTGACATGTTGAAAATCATCATAATTATCATAGGCTATACTCTGAATCATTTCATTACTAATATCTCAATATTCTAATAGATTATGAAAAAAATAATAATTCCAAGATTTAAAAACAAATTCACTTTCTGAAAAAAAAAATTATTCATTTTGTCAATGTGGAAATTGACCCTAGGCTATGGTAATATAATTAACATGTTGGACACATATGTTGTAATTTTTGTTGTGAAGTCCATAGTGATGTATACAATATTATATCACAAATGTAAGTCACTTGTAACAATCTTGATGAATCATAAGTACACATGCTTGATATTTTTTTGAAAGTTTTACAACACGTCATGCACCCAATAATATTTGTTTAAACTCAAATTTGTAAGCATGTGATCTTCACATTTAAGAAGTTATTTCAAACCACTTTTATGCATATTATGAATGCCCTCATAATGGCCTTGGTTTGGTTTTAGAGCATAATGAACTTGATTTGCAACATCACTGGTGAAAATCAAAATTTAAGGGTGATGTAAAAGCAACATATGGATCCCACAAAAGGGACATCCTTAGCACATTTTTAGGACATTAACATCTTGACCCAAGGTTAATGAATTAATTTTTTGTTTCTTTTCGAATTGATGGTTGTTTGAAGCCTGAGAGAACGTAGTGTCATCTGTAAATCAGATTGCCCCTGATTTTTAAAAAGACAATTCACAATGCTACCTGAAGCTCCCCCTTTGAACTTTTCTGATCTTCTTAGCCCAGTTTTTTTTTTTTTGGGGGGGTGTTTTGTTTACTTGATGGCTGTTTCAATCCTCGCCTTTTGAAATTCATTCAGGCTCTTCTCAGTTTTGAGGGACTCCTTTAACCTTCAAAGAGCCATTAAGTAATTGTTTTTACAAACACAAAGAAAATAGGGAGTGAAGGGAAGAAGAAAGGGTGACATAACAAAAAAGACTAAGGTCATCAGAAAAAGAAAATCTAGCAATGAAACCCTTTGGAAAGTGTCTACTTATGTTTAACATTGTGTGTGAATGAATTTAATTTGAATTATTAATGTGAACTTAATATGTTAGTGATAAGTTAGAGAATGTATTTTCAAATACAACATTTCAGTTGGACAAAAGAATTGTTGGTTATTTTTGCATATCTCTATAAATTGGTCAATTAAGCTCGATGTGTATTTTCCAAAATTCATAACTTATTTATGCCAACTTAAAAAAGTATGAGACAAATTTTCAATGATTTTTTTGTGCAATTATCTATAAGTTACGGATGGTTACACAATTACTAGTGTTGGGTGTTGATGACTTCTCACAAATAGGGTCAGTTTTCAAACTGGTTATCAAGTCCATTCTTTTGATGAGAATTGAGAATTGACGTTTCTAGTTTATGTGAGAATCAGCTCCCCAAGAATTGTCCGATGTATCATATGGAGGCTCCAATTCTGATATGAGGGGTGCTGATGGGGTGAACCACTAGGTCTAGTTTACAAATTTCAGAGTCATGACTAGTTACATTGCTACTGTAGATCTGTTCTCACAGATAGGGTCAATTCTCAGGCTCCTTATCAGGTCTGTACTTTCAATGAAAATAGGCAGTTCTTGTTCATGTGAAAACTAGTTCCTTGAGAATTGCATAGGGTATCATATGGCCCTAATTCTGATACCCAAGATGATTATGGGGTGAACCACTGAGTTTGCTTTTCAACTTACTAGAGAATAATTTTTTTGGAAGATTGAGCAAATAGACATAGTCGTTATAAAGTGGAAAATCAAACCCAAGACCTTCTTGAGATAAAGAGTTCAATTATAATTAGGTTACACCTTTATTTGTGTAAAATACAACATGATATTTTTATTAAAAAATTTAATACACCACTTTAAAAACAGTGGCGCATGTGTGATTTTAAAATAAAAGTAATCATAAATCTCTTCTCACATATGAAAGTGTAGCTTAACAATAAAAATTATATCCCTCCATAGAAGGTTGTGGGATCTCAAACCCTTTTGAAATAAATAGGAGCCAAGAACCGGTTTTGGTTAAGAACCCTAGAGTATCATGATTCATGTGGCCAGATCACATGGTGGCCACTAATATTCACTGTCCATCACCGATCAGGTATTATAGTCTGGGTGCAACAGGTTCCAAAGTTTGTCACTCTGACCAGTTTTTCTGTGGACAATGTTTGTAGAGAGGAATTCATCATGCTGGATGTTGGAAATTCATCACAGTGTTGAGATTTAATCAAATGTGTTTACTTTGCGGATACCACTGAAAGAGGGGATAGGGGGTGTAATGAGGCCCAAAGACAGGGTCAAGACAGGGTTACTTTATGGATAACTGGTACAAATTTTAATTCATCACATGCTGGATATCCAGCTAAATTAAATGGGTCTGCAATTGCCCATGTCTACTCTCAAAAGTAGCTGGGCCTGGGTATGTTGGATAGTGAAGTAAGTTAGCTTGGGTATATTAGTGCTTTCCAAAGGACCAAAAAATGTATTGTAGTATATTGTTCTCCAAAGAAAACAATGCCCATAAGAGACAGGAAAGAAGAATGGTTCTTCTAGACAAGTTGATCATGATGTGAATACCTTGTGTGAAACCCACGTGGATCTGCAACCAAATGTCCTTGTTGGATTGGACATAAGACTTTGGGAGGGGTCCAGAGTGTGGGCCCTTTTTTTGTTGTCAAGACACGTTGTTGTTTAAAATATTTTAGTCAACAAGTGAGAGTTAGATAACAGTCGGTATGCATTCCTTTCCCCTCCAAAAGGTGGTTGCTCCAAAAGTGAAGTCGCCTCATTGGCTTACAGTTTGCTAGCTGGGACCTTCTGATTCCTAAACGTGTTAAGATTTTGATTCCCCCAGCCTTATGATGTTATCAAGCATGTCACTGATTCTTTTTGAAGTACGGACAGGAAGAAAATTTGGCTCATGTAGTAAATAGACTTGTACATCCCCTATACCCCTGCGCCACTCCCACAGGAGCGTACTTGCCAAAGTAGTTTCCGCTACCCAACTTTGCTGGAAAAGGTTTGTCCTTAGTTCGTGGTCTGGAGTAGAAATGAAATAGTCTACTGAACATGAGAACCTGGGCTGAAAACTGCACTTGAACATGGGGCCCCCCTACCCAAGGGTAAAGCACTGCCTCCATTTTTCCTTTGTATTTTCAACTCCCTTACCTGCCTGAAGAAACCTATTTCCAGCAAGCGGGATCTTCTGCGGTGGAAGGTACCAGCCAGGCTCTACTCGGATGTTCTGACCAGCGGAAGGTGCCAGCCAGCCTGTCACTATTTCTACAACGTTAAAACCTCCGAGATCAACTTTAGGGAGGAAAAGGACCTGAGTACAGGCCCTTCTGTGACATCCGACCTATTACCTGGGCCTACCGGTGCGGGCACATATCTCTCCTATACATAATGTCCTGCTCTATGCCGGCGTGAAATGACTTTGAGTATTTGCAATGTTGGCAATGTTCCCCAATTTGCACTGTTAAACCTAGGGTTCAAGTTCTTGTGGCCCATGCCCAAACTCCCATCTTTTTGGTGAATCTGTTATAAGAATTGAAAAAAAAACTAGCCTTTTGTTGGCTTTGTCCTACATGTCTTATGGAGGCATCATTGTGGGAACTTAGTCCGAGGGCGTATAAAGGCCAGAGAATCAAAAGTCAGCTTAATAAATAAGGTTAAAGTCTTGGTGTAGGTTTTTTCTTTTCTTAAGTTGAAGGGTTTAAAGGTGAAAATTTAAATAGAGAGGAGGGGAGAGTTGAGGTTTTTTTCCCCCTTCTTATGAGGAGTTGTTTCTGAGGTTGGGTGGGGTGGAGTGGAGTGAGGTGATTTTTTCCCCTTTTTCTCCCCCTTTCCAAAGGGGACGAGAGGAATGTTTAGGGAGAGTTGGGGATTTCTTTTCTGCTTTCAAAATGGTTTTTTCTTTCGTGGCATTGGGAAGAGGGTGCTTTGGTTATTTCTAACAAGGGGGATGGGCCAAGGCTTAATGTTTTTGAAAGGCACCTTTTTTTTATTGGATGCAATTTGTTTTCAAGATCAATTTTGTGCAATTTTGTGACACAATTTTATTTTGCTTGGCCCCCTCCTTGTGAAGCTAATGAACTGTAAACCCATTAACTTGATTTAATGAAAAATATTATTTTTAGGATGAAACTCTTGTGAAACCATGAAAAACAACTCTTGAAGTTAATTTTAGTTTGTTTAAGTAAGCAAGTTGAACTTTTTTCAAAAGTTGACAATTAACTTAACTTTAAATCAAACATGACTAGTTTTAATTTGATGTAAGACTCACTACATGTACAATTGCCAAGTTTGTTTTTTAGGGTTAAACTTCATACTTATACAATCTCCAACATTGGAGAGTGTGTAGTGTATATAAATGGAACTAAACTTTGGTTTTCAAACTGGACTCAAAAGTTTTTAAACCAAAACAACAAGATTTGTGAATTTGTAGAATCTAATGATAATTTCCTTATAACGGGGTTTTTTTTCCTAGGATGCAACTTTGATTGTTCATTTTAATGCACTTCTTCAATCATAGAACTAAGAACCTTCTATATTTTGGCTACACTAAAAAACAAAGAAAATCTGGCAGTTTTTACTAGTTTTTTCCCTCACTTGTGGTGGTGCAAAACCTCCAATATCACTTCATTTTTCTATGTTGAATTTTGAATTTCTTTTTTGACAAGATTTTGCTTTATAAAAACTGGCTGGTGCTGGTTCACTTGCAGGCAACTCAGATCCCATGACATTTCTTTTGTGCACAATAAGTAAGGACTGGGGGTGACCGTATGTGAACAGTGAACCCAATTTTTTGTTATTGAAGATACCCTCAATACACTTGAATTATATACTTCCATCAACGGTCATTGTGGAGGAAGCAGTGGCAAAAATGCTCACAAAATTAAGGTCATTGTCCACACAGAAATTTTCTATGAACTAGCTATGAACTGGCAACTTTTAGAATCATGAAGTTGAGGGGTACATGTTTGGGTTATCACCATTGGAGG
>Ga0116227_10012421_pt1 | contig 13858 bp, 9 predicted proteins | sample S1TSphgellanicum_FD_89693 | JGI IMG/M metagenome (GOLD analysis project Ga0116227, IMG submission 89693) | Host-associated microbial communities from peat moss isolated from Minnesota, USA - S1T2_Fb - Sphagnum magellanicum MG | ecosystem: Host-associated > Plants > Peat moss > Unclassified...
CTGCGGCCGGTGGTGCGCCTGACCAACGCCAAGGGCAAGGAGGTGACCTTCGCCAACACCGACATTCCCGCGGTCTATGCGTTGCCCGCGGGCGCCATTGTCAGCCTGGAGGACGGCTCCAAGGTGTCGGTGGGCGACGTCATTGCACGCATCCCCCAGGAGTCTTCCAAGACTCGCGACATCACCGGCGGTCTGCCGCGCGTGGCCGACTTGTTCGAAGCCAGGAAGCCGAAGGATTCCGCGATTTTGGCGGAACGCAGCGGTACCGTGAGCTTCGGCAAGGAAACCAAGGGCAAGCGCCGCTTGATCATCACCAACGAAGGCACGGATAAGTACGAGGAATTGATCCCGAAGTGGCGCAACCTCAATGTGTTCGAGGGCGAGCAGGTCGACAAGGGCGAAGTGATCGCCGACGGCGAACCTAACCCGCACGATATCTTGAGACTACGCGGCGTCGAGGCCCTGGCGAACTACCTGGTGCGAGAAATCCAGGACGTGTACCGGTTGCAGGGCGTGAAGATCAACGACAAGCATATCGAAGTCATCGTGCGGCAGATGTTACGTAAAATCGAAGTGCTGGATGCCGGGGATTCTGCCCTGTTGCGCGGCGAACAGATGGATCGCGGCCGGCTGCTGGACGTCATTGCCCGGCAGAAGGCCGAGGGCAAGCATCAATCGACGTGGGAGCCGATGCTTCTGGGCATCACCAAGGCGTCTTTGGCGACTGAATCCTTCATTTCGGCGGCTTCGTTCCAAGAGACCACCCGCGTCCTCACCGAGGCAGCGGTGCGCGGCCTGAAGGACGACCTGCGCGGTCTTAAGGAAAACGTCATCGTCGGCAGATTGATTCCCGCGGGCACCGGCTTCGCGTATCATGCGCGGCGTCGGCGAGCGTTTGACGACAGCCGTCGCCGCAGCTTCATGGATGTGAGCGGTGGCATGGGCGACTCAGACGATGCAGTACCGGCGGGGGACACAGAGTCGGCAGAATAAAACAATAAGAAGTATTCAAAGATATGGCCTCAGACTGGAAACGGTTTGGGGCCTTTTTTGTGGGGTACTGTCAGAGACGCAGCCCCTCCGTTTGGCCGATCCTCTGACAGACCCAGTGCGGTCGTGCGATCACGCTGGTGTTCCATTACTCATGCGGAACAGCCATGCAAGACATCGATGAGACACCCTATTTGATCGCCATTCCCCCGGAAGCGAGCGACATCCCGTCGACAGGAACCATTGACGATGATGATGAGCCCGAAGATGAGTCCGAGGACGAGAATGAGGCCCCGATCCGAGAAGTACGCGACTCCACCGAAGCTCCCGAAGAGTTTGAAAAAGACGACGAAGATCCCGAATAGACGCTAAGCCGTGTGGCGCGATGGCAGGAATCGCCGCAGCCGTGAAACCGATCACGCTTTCAGAGCGCGGCCTCATTATTCTTGAGGCCATGTTGCTGCTTGCCGCCATTCACCGCATCTGGACTCCTCGCGAAACCGAAGCCAACGATCTGTTGGCAGCGCCGCGCGCCGCTCTCGGCCATCTGGGCCTCACGGTCATTGCGCTGGTGTTCGTTTTGCTCACCTTCTGGAAGAGCTGAGCGCCGGCCGTTCGCAATAACTGCCTGTCCTGCTAGTCTTACGGGCGCGCATGCCGCGCCCCACGGGACAGCCGATGATCGAATTCTCCGGACTTTCCAAGACCTACGGATCGTTTCGCGCCTTGGCGCCTTTGAATCTATCCGTGCCGCGCGGCGAAATGTTCGGATTTTTGGGCCCAAACGGCGCCGGTAAAACCACCACCATTCGAATGATGATGGGCATTCTCGTACCCAGCGGTGGCGAGGTGCGGATCGCGGGTTTCGACTGCCATCGGGAAGGTCCGGACGTCAAACGGCGGGTCGGCTACCTGCCCGACAGTCCGATTTTCTACGATTATCTTCGAGGTCGGGAAATCATCCAATTCATCGGCGAGATGCATGGGCTGTCAGGCGCCGAATCGCATGCGCGTACCGGACAACTGATGGCGGAATTCGGGTTGGAAGAGGTGTCCGAAGAATATGCCGTCAATTATTCGATGGGCATGAAGAAAAAACTCGGGTTGGCCTGCGCGCTGATCCACCGTCCGTCGGTGCTGATTCTCGACGAGCCGACCAACGGACTCGACCCTCGCGCCTCGCGCGATGTGCAGCAACGCTTGCGCCGAAGCGCCGATGAAGGCATGACGATCTTCTTGTCCACCCATATCCTGGATATGGCTGAACGCCTGTGCAGCCGTATAGGCATCATTCATCACGGCGAATTGGTCGCCACCGGCAGTCCGCAGGCGCTGAAAGAAGAAGTCACGGCCGGAGGTACCCTCGAGGAGGTGTTTCTCGCCGTCACCGAAGAATCGTCTTCGGCATGAGTTCTTTGGGCGCCGTAGCGTCCGGCGCCATAGCACCGCTGCGTGCCATCTGGCTGTTGACCGCGCTGCGCATGCTGCGCGTCGGCAATATGCTGTCCGCCGGCTACCATCGGCGGCGCGCCTTGGGCAGAGGTCGAGCGGCGCCGCTGCGGCAGGCAACCTCCGGTAAACGGCGCAATCGGTGGATCTTCAGCTCGATCGTCGGCATTTTCATGCTTGCGATCTACGGCAACATCGCGCGGCAGAGTTTCATCAATTTGCACGGCGTTCTCGATCATGTCGGACGCGTGCGTCATGCGGCCCCGACCGGCGCGCTGAGTGAGGCGATGCTGCGCGGCCTGTCGATGGAGTTTTCGCTGCTGCTGTTCGTGGCGTTCCTCGGCGCCCTGGCCAGCCGTGAATTGTCGCAGCCCGATTGGGATCTCGAATGGCTGGCGACCTTGCCGATCCGCACGCCCCTGCTGCTCTGGAGCCGGATCATCGAGCGGTCGGTGGCGACACCGATCGGCCTTCTGACCATGCTGCCCACCAATACCATGCTGGCGTGGATCTGCGGATACCGCTGGAGCGCCGTTTTGGTCGGCGTTGGGGCCTCGCTGCCGCTGCTGATGTTGGCGGCGGTGGCGCGCACGCTGATCGATACCGGATTGCGCATGTCGTTGAGCGCCGCGAAATTGCGCAATCTTCAAGCGGCATTATCGATCGTCAGCGTCATCATGCTGTATGTGGTTGCCTCGTTGGGAATAATGTCCCCGATGGCCTTCTTGCTCGATTGGGCGCGTAATTTTCCGGGCTGGGCCAGCTGGCTGGCGCCGGGATTGGTCGTTCGAGCGATCAACGCGCAGCAGCTGTCGACGCAACTGCTGTACGCCGCCGCGCTGCTGGCACAGGTCGGTGTCATCCTCTGTGCAGGGATTGGGATCCTCACCTATCAGCTGCGCAACGGGGTGGTGGTCTCGAGTTCGCGCGAAACCGGGCGCAGGCCGGTGGCGGCCCATGCGGTGACACCTACCACCGCGCTGCGCGGCCTTAAGCGGATCGTGAGCGTCGTACAGCGTCGCGAGCTGCGTCTGCTGATGCGCGATCGGACCTTCATGGTTCAAACCTTGGTATTGCCGGTGGTCATCGTTGGCAGCCAGATTTTTTTCCAGGGCCGGATTTTCAACGGGTCTTTAGCGGGGGCCAGCAACTCGGCCGTGGCCACCCTGGCCTTCGTGATTGCCTCCTACACCTTGATGATGTCTGCCTTTCAAACGTTGAATGCCGAGGGTGGCTCGCTGTGGCTGCTGTACACGGTGCCACGTTCCCTGGAAAGCGTGCTGCTCGAGAAGGCGCGGCTATGGGCGGTGCTGACCTTGATATACCCCTTGGCGGTGTTTGGGATCGCCGTCGCCTTGAAGCAAAGGCTCGATGTCGAAATGATCGGGCTTGCAGCCATCGTCCTGCTGGGAGTGCCCATATACACCCTCATCGCCGTTTCCCTGGGAATCTATGGCTGCGACCCCTTGGCCCAGGAGGCGGGCGCGAAGCTGCGGCCGACCTTCATGTACTTGTATCTGATGCTGGCAGGGCTGTACACGTACGCCATCTATGCCAGCCTCTGGTCGCAACGGCTGGTGCTCATCGTGTTGAGCGGCTTGTTGGGACTTGCCCTATGGCAGAAAGCGCGCGACGAGTTGCCGTACCTTTTGGATCCCGCGGCATCGCCGCAGTCCCGCGTATCGACTTCCGACGGCATCATCGCAGCCATGATTTTTTTCGTCGTACAAGGTGTGATCGCGGCGATCGTCATTCAGACCGAGCAGCGGTTGTCGGGTCCGGCGCTGATCGTTGCATACTCCATGGGCGGCGCAACCGCCTTCGGCTTGTTGAGATACATTTACTGGCGCTCGAAAACCCAGGGAGTTCCGCGGGTATGGGGGACCGAGGTGCCCAAATCGCTGGGTGTGGGAGCGGCCGCGGGGATCGCGGCGGGCGCCTTGGGCGTTCTCTATCTATTCGTCCTGCAACGGCTCGGCCTGCAGCAGGAACTGCTGCGCGACGGGAGTCCCAGCATCTTGGGAGACATCTGGATCCCATTGCTGGCAGTAGCGGCGGCACCGATCTTCGAGGAGTTCATTTTCCGAGGTTTGATCTTCGGCGGCCTGCGCCGTTCGATGGGAGCGCTGCCGGCGATTCTTGCCAGCGCCGCCGTATTTGCCATCGTGCACCCGCCGGTCTCGGTCATTCCGGTGTTTGGATTGGGAGTTTGCGCCGCAATCGCCTATGAACGTTCCAAGATCCTGATCGCGCCCATGTTGGCGCACGCCCTCTACAACGCTGCTGTGCTCGCGTATCAAAGCCTCACATAGTGTGTGTATCATTCGCCGGTGCAACTGCCTCTGCAAGTCATCCGCAAGTGCGAGTTCGAGTCCGTGCCCTGGAAGAATGGCGGCGGCATCACCCATGAAGCGATGCGCGTGCCGCAGGCGGGCGACCCGTTTCGATGGCGTGTAAGCGTCGCGCAGATCGATGCCTCCGGTCCTTTTTCCAACTTCTCCGGTTATCTTCGGCGCATGGTGCTATTGCGCGGCACCGGCGTTACTCTGAAATTCGATGCCGGTGAATCGCGCGAGCTGCTGAAGATCGGCGAGTTGGTCGAATTCGACGGCGGCCGGCAGATCTATTGCGAATTGCTGGATGGGCCCTGCGTCGATTTGAACTTGATGGTCGCCGAGTCGATCGCGGTGCAGGCGAGCGTGGCGCGGCTCGATGCCGGGGTCGCGGTGGCTGCCGGAAAAGATCAATCGACGCTGATCTTCGGCATCGATGATCCCTTGCTGCTGGAGAGCGACTCTGGAGAAACGGTCACGCTGCAACCTTGGGACTTGGCGGTGCTGCGCGGCAGCGGTGCGCGCCTAAACCGCGTGGCGAGCGGCAATATTCCTACCGTGGGTTCGGTGTTCATCGCGACCGTGAATGCATGACTCGAGGCTTATGAGCAGCGAACTGCAGACTTTGCGTGAAGATATACGCCAGGCTGGCAACGCGTCGGAGAGCGGGGCCGTCACCCGGCTGCTGCACTCGCTGGAGCTGACGGGCGGCGCCCGGCATCGCGCTGTGGCGGCTGCCATGGCCATGGTTGCCGGCGCGCGTGCGCGGCGCGATGAGCGCCCGTTCTTGGACGCGTTTTTGCAGGAGTTTGGCCTGTCGAATCAGGAGGGTATCGCCCTCATGTGCATTGCCGAGGCCTTGCTGCGCATCCCCGACGATGCCACCGCCGATCGTCTGATCGCCGAGAAATTAGCGACCGGGGATTGGTCCTCGCACGCCGGCCAATCCGAATCCACCTTCGTCAATGCCTCGACCTGGGGGCTGATGCTGACCGGTGGCATCCTCGAGTTGGATCCCTCGATCAAAGGAGACGCCAACGGATGGATGCGCAAGCTGACCCGCAAGGCCGGCGAGCCCTTGGTGCGTCTCGCGGTGCGCCGTGCCATGCGCATCATTGGCGGTGAGTTCGTCGTTGGCCGCAGCATAGAGGAAGCCTTGGAGCGCAGCGCCCGCGAACCGAATCTGGCCGTCTGTTCATTCGACATGCTGGGCGAGGGAGCGCGCACGCTGCAAGACGCCGACCGTTACCTCAAGTCCTATCAACACGCGATCGATGTGATCGGCACGGCCGCCGCCGGGCGGCCTGCCCACCAGGCTTCGAGCATCTCCATCAAACTGTCTGCTCTGGAACCGCGCTACACGCTGTTGCAGCGTGATCGGGTGCTGAGGCGACTGGGTCCGCGGGTGCTGGATCTGGCTCGACGTGCGGCGCGGTGGGGAATTCAATTCACGATCGACGCGGAGGAGGCCGACCGCCTCGATCTGTCGCTGGATGTGATCGAGGAGTTGTGCCGCGATCCGGCGACGCGAGCCTGGCCGGGGCTTGGGCTCGCTGTCCAGGCTTACGGCAAAAGAGCTCAGGATGTCATCGAATGGGTGGCGGCCGCGGCCCGTCTGTACGAACGCCGTATCGCGGTGAGACTGGTCAAAGGAGCGTACTGGGATTCGGAGATCAAACGCAGCCAGGAGCGGGGTCTTCACGGCTATCCTGTCTACACGCGCAAGCTCACGACTGACGTATCCTATCTGGCGTGCGCCGGCCGGCTGTTCAAGCATCACGATGTGATCTATCCGCAATTTGCCACGCACAATGCGCACAGCATTGCGGCTATTTTGGAGCTGGCGCCGCCGGAGGCCAGCTTTGAATTTCAACGTCTGCACGGCATGGGGGGATTGCTGTATGCGGAAGCTGCGCGGCAGGTCGCCCGCTTTCCGCAGGTCCGCGTGTACGCACCCGTTGGCGAGCACAAGGATCTGCTGGCATACCTGGTGCGGCGGCTGCTCGAAAACGGAGCGAACACATCTTTCGTGAACCGGTTCATGGATGAGCAGGTACCCGTGGCCGAGATCGTGCGCGATCCCATTTCGGAATTGGAGCGTCTGGACTCATTCGCCCATGCGCGTTTGCCGCTCCCCGCTGCCCTCTACTCCGATCGGCGCAATTCCAGCGGCGTTGACTTCGGCGATCCCAATCAAGTGCAGAGCTTGCGCAGTCAGTTGGCACGTGACCCCAAGGGGCGCGACGCCGCCGAGGTTGCCGGTCCGATCATCAGCGGCAAGTTATTGCCGGGCGATACTCGACCCGTGGCCAACCCAGCCGATCACAGCGATGTTGTCGGTGTCTCTCGCGATGCCTCGGCGAAGGAGATCGCCCTGGCATTTACCGAGGCTCAGGCCGCGGCAATTTCGTGGAATGCCGCCGGCGGTGCAGCCCGAGCCGCTTGCCTGGAAGGTGCCGCCGATCTGCTCGAGGCGCGACGCACGCAGTTTCACCAAATATTGGTGCGCGAGGCCGGTAAGACGATCACCGATGCGGTCGCGGAGGTGCGCGAGGCCGTGGATTTCTGCCGCTACTACGCGCTGCAGGCACGCCGGCAGTTTGGCGCACCGCTGCGACTCGAAGGTCCCACCGGCGAGTTGAACGAGTTATCGCTGCAGGGTCGCGGCGTGTTTGCCTGCATCAGTCCTTGGAATTTTCCTCTGGCGATTTTTGCCGGCCAGGTGACCGCAGCCTTGGCGGCCGGCAATTCGGTGGTTGCCAAGCCTGCCGAACCGACTCCGCTGGTCGCCGCGCGTTTCGTCCGGTTGCTGCATGAAGCCGGGGTGCCGCCACAGGTCTTGCACTTGACGCCCTGCGCAGGCCGGGTGTTCGGCGACGCGGCCTTCGCGCACGAAGCGTTGGCGGGCGTCGCCATGACCGGCTCGACGGCGACGGCGCTGACCATCAATCGCACGCTGGCCGCGCGCAGCGGCGCCATAGTGCCCCTCATAGCGGAAACCGGCGGACTGAATGCCATGATCGTGGATTCCACCGCGCTGCCCGAGCAGGTGGCCGACGACGTGGTGAGCTCCGCATTCATGAGCGCAGGCCAGCGATGTTCCGCGCTGCGCCTGTTGTTTCTGCAGGAGGAGATCGCGGACGGGGTGTTGGACATGATTGCCGGCGCCATGGATGAATTGTGCATCGGAGATCCCGCGGATCTGGCCGTCGATATCGGACCGGTGATCACCGCGGCTGCCGTGGAGGGATTGCAACGGCATGTCGAGCACATGCGCCGCGAAGCCAAGATATTGAAGGTTTGCCCCTTGAGCGAACCGCAGACGCACGGCAGCTTTTTTGCGCCTCATTTGATTGAATTGCGCAGCGCGGCGCAATTGTCGCGCGAAGAGTTCGGACCGATCCTGCATGTGGTTCGTTATCGATCCGCCGACGTGCAGCAGGTCTTGCGCGACATCCGCGCGACCCACTATGGCTTGACGTTGGGTGTCCAGACCCGGCTCGAGTCCTTCTGGCAACAGGTGTTCGCCGCGACCGCCATCGGCAACACCTATGTGAATCGCAACATGATCGGCGCGGTGGTTGGCGTGCAGCCCTTTGGCGGGACCGGCTTGTCGGGCACGGGTCCCAAAGCCGGCGGCCCGCATTATTTGCCGCGCTTCGCCAATGAACGCACCCTCACCGTGAATACGACGGCGACCGGCGGAAATGCGGCGCTGCTGAATCTGGGGACTTAAGGGCCGGGCGCGTCGCCGCTGTCAGCCAATTCCTACACCCGCCTACTGTGCCGAGCGCGATAGGCGCACCGGTTCTTTCCTCGTAGAATTTTGGGGTGAACGCTACCTCGCCAAGCTCGACGGGTCTCGCGCGTTCTGCCCTGCCGATGCCTTTGAAGACCCTGCTGGGATTCTTGTTGGCGTTTCTCGCCGTGGTGATGGTTGCCCTCTTGAGCTATCAGTCGCTGCAAAACACGGTGGGCAGCTCGCAAAATCTCGCCAGAACCATTGAAGTACTGGCGCAGTTGGACGGTCTGTTGTCGACGTTGAAGGACGCCGAAACCGGCCAACGTGGTTTTCTGCTCACCGACAACGATGCTTACCTCGAGCCCTACACGGATGCCAAAGCGGCGTTGCCGGCCGAATTCCGCACTCTGCGCCCCCTGCTTCACGACCGGCCAGAGCAATCGCGGCGCTTGGATGCGTTGGAGAATCTAGCCGGCATAAAAATGTCCGAATTGGAGTCGACGGTCCTGGCCGAACAGGCCGGTCAGCACGACAAGGCACTCGCTTTGGTGAACACTGGCCGCGGCAAGGTCTACATGGATCGCATCCGCGCTGCGGTGGCCGAGATGGCGGGCGCGGAACGCCAGCTCGTCACGCAGCGCGGCCTCGAGTCTCAGGCGGCCGCGACGTTGTCGCTGGCCGTGACGTGGGGCGGATCCGCCTTACTGATGGTGTTGATTGCCCTTGCGATGCTGGTTGCTGCGCGCGACTTTCGCGCAGGCGAGGCGCAGGCTTTCATTCGCGCCGGCCAGATGGGGTTGAGCGAAACCCTGCAGGGCGATCAGCCGCTGGATAAATTGGGCGGCAACCTGCTGGCCTTCCTGGCCGCATTCACGGAGGCGCAGGTGGGCGCCGTGTATATCGCCGAAGGCGGGCGATTCCGACGCTTTGGCGGCTATGCGATTGCTCCCGGCTCCCTCGATGAGTTGCGATCGGGGGATGGGTTGCTGGGTCAGGCGGTGCGCGACAACCGCTCACTGCGTGTTCGCGATGTGCCGCCCGATTATCTGCCGGTTGCGTCGGCCGTCGGGCGGGGCACCCCGGCGGAGCTGTTGGTGGTGCCCGCCAGTGTCGATGGCGTGGTTCACGCGGTTTTGGAATTGGGTTTTTTCGGGGCAACGCGCCAAGAGCAGCGGGATCTGCTGTCGCGTGCGTCGGAATACATCGCGGTGGCGGTGCGAGCCGCCAAGGATCGCCAGCGCCTGCAAGAGCTGCTGCAGGAAACCCAGCAGCAGGCCGAGGAGTTGCAGGCGGGGCAGGAAGAGCTGCGGGTCAGCAACGAGGAGTTGGAGGAGCAGGGGCGCGCGCTGCGCGAGTCGCAGGCCAACTTGGAGACCCAGCAAGCCGAACTCGAGCAGATCAACTCGCAGCTCGAACAGCAGACTCGGTTGCTCGAGCAACAACGGGACGAACTGCAGAAAGCCAACGAGTACAAGAACGAATTCCTCGCCAACATGAGCCATGAGCTGCGTACGCCACTCAACAGCACACTGATCCTCGCCAAGCTGCTGGCGGACAACAAGGATGGCAATCTTACCGATCAGCAGGTGAAATTCGCGCAGACGATTTCCTCCGCCGGCAACGATCTGCTGATGCTCATCAACGATGTGCTGGATTTGTCGAGGATAGAGGCCGGCAAGGTCGAACTCTCGATCGAGCGCACTTCGATGGCATCGATAGTCGACTCGGTATTGAAGGCTTTCCAACCCATCAGTTCGCAAAAGCAAATCGGCTTCGATTGGACCATCGATCCGGGTGTGCCGGACACGATCGAGACCGATCCGCAGAAATTGGGCCAGATCCTCAAGAACTTGTTGTCGAATGCGTTCAAATTCACGGAGCGGGGCGAAGTCGGGTTCAGAGTGTCGTCAGCGGCGCCCGATTCGGTGTCATTCGCGGTACGCGATACCGGAGTCGGCATACCCGCTCATCAACAGGAAGTGATCTTCGAGGCGTTCAGACAGGCGGACGGCAGTATCCACCGGAGATTCGGCGGCACCGGACTGGGTTTGTCCATCTCCCGCGATTTGGCGGGTCTGTTGGGCGGCAGCATCGCTGTGCAGAGCGAACCGGGCGTGGGCAGTCTGTTCACGCTGACCGTGAAATCCCGGGTGGATGCGCTGCAGTCCGTCGGTGCCGCGCAGGCGCAGGCGCAGCCGCCGGCTCCGGCGCCCCTGCCGCGCGTGCTGCCGCCGGGAAGCGTTGCGGATGATAGAGACTCGTTATCCTCCGCCAGCCGCGTCATTCTGCTCGTGGAGGATGATCCGGCATTTGCCATGATCGTGAGGGACCTGGTGCGCGAAATGGGATTCCAATGCGTTGCCACCGGCACGGCCAACGATGGGCTGGCTGCCGCCGCGCACTATCTGCCCAGCGCCATATTGCTCGATCTGAACCTGCCCGATGGATCCGGCCTGGGCGTGCTCGACAGTTTGAAGCGCAACCCTGGGACGCGGCATATCCCGGTGCACGTCATCTCAGGTGCCGACTACAAGCGCGAGGCCTTGGAGTTGGGGGCCGTGGGTTATGCGCTCAAGCCCGCCAAGCGCGAAGAACTGATCGAAGCGCTGCGGCGGCTCGAGGCCAAGTTCTCGCAGAGCATGCGTCGCGTGCTCATTGTGGAAGACGACGCGCGCCAGCGCGACAGCATCCGGCAGCTGCTGACTCATGGCGATGTACAGATCACCGCGGTCGCCACGGCCGGCGAAGCGCTGACGCATCTGCAGGCTTCGACGTTCGATTGCATGGTGGTTGATTTCAATCTGCCGGATTTGAGCGGCCATGATCTGCTGGAAAAAATGTCGCAGCAGGAAGACGTGGCGTTCCCGCCGGTCATCATATACACCGGCCGGGCTCTGACGCGCGAGGAAGAGCAGCGGCTGCGCCGTTACTCGAAGTCCATCATCATCAAAGACGCGCGATCGCCTGAAAGGCTGCTGGACGAAGTCACGCTGTTCCTGCACCAGGTTGAATCCAAGCTGCCGCCTGAACGCCAACAGATGCTGAAGACATCGCGCAACCGGGAAAGCCTGCTGGAAGGCCGGCGCATCCTGGTGGTCGAAGATGACGTGCGCAACATTTTCGCGCTTTGCAGCGTACTCGAGCCCAAGGGCCTGTCGATTGTCATCGCGCGCAATGGACGGGAGGCGCTCGAGGCACTCGCTCGCGCTGCCCAGCAGAGTTCCGCTGCCATTGATCTGGTACTGATGGATATCATGATGCCGGAGATGGACGGTCTCACCGCCATGCGCGAGATCCGCAAGAACGCCAGGTGGAAGAACTTGCCCATCATCGCCCTCACCGCCAAAGCCATGGCGGATGATCACGATACATGCCTGGAGGCAGGGGCCAATGACTACATCGCGAAGCCGCTGGATGTGGAGAAACTGCTGTCGCTGGTGCGCGTATGGATGCCGAAGTAACCGGCGGGGCGGCCAGAGGCCGCGAATTCGACATCGAGTTCGACCTGATCATCGCTGCCATCTACCGTCTGTATCACTATGACTTCCGCGACTATGCGGCGGCGTCATTGCGTCGCCGCCTGCGCGCGGCGATGACGCGGTTCGAGTGCCGCACGCTGTCGCAATTGCAGGATCGCATTTTGCATGAGCCGGACATGTTTCGGCCGTTGCTGGATTTCCTGACGGTACAGGTCAGCGAGATGTTTCGGGATCCCGGCTATTTTCGCGCGCTTCGCGAGCAGGTGATTCCGATATTGCGCACCTATCCATCCTTGAAAGTATGGGTGGCGGGCTGCAGCAGCGGCGAGGAGGCCTATTCACTGGCCATTCTGCTGCATGAGGAAGGGCTGCTCAACAAGACCATGGTGTACGCCACCGACATCAATCCGCAAACCCTGCAAACCGCCGCAGCGGGGGTCTACGATCTCTCCAGAATCGCCGGCTTTACGGCCAATCATCATAAGTCCGGCGCCCGCTCTTCGCTCTCGGACTACTACACCGCCGCGTACGGACGCGCTGTATTCGACAAGTCGCTGAAGGACCACATTGTGTTCTCGGATCACAGTCTGGCAACCGACAGTGTGTTTGCCGAAGTGCAATTGGTATCCTGCCGCAATGTCCTGATTTACTTCAATCGAACCCTCCAGGATCGGGCGCTGGCATTGTTTCGCGAGGCGCTGTGCCGGCAGGGTTTTCTCGGCATCGGCGCCAGAGAGTCCTTGCGTTTCTCCTCCGAGGCCGAAAGGTTTTTGAACTTCGTGCCCGAGGAGAGAATCTATCAGAAGCGTTGACGCATGCGCTCGCTAGAGCAGATCGAGGCGGTCGTGATCGGCGCGTCGGCGGGCGGGATAGAGGCGTTGTCCGTGGTTTTGCCCGCGCTGCCGCCCACCGTAGGTGTGCCAGTGTTCATCGTGGTGCATCTGCCACGGGACAAGCCGAGCGTGCTGGCCGACATCTTTGGCCGTAAATGCGCACTGCCGGTCCGCGAGGCGCAGGACAAAGAAGCAGTGGCCGGCGGCACGATTTACTTTGCGCCCGCCAACTATCATTTGCTGCTGGATGCCGGTCCGCAGCTGGCTTTATCCGCCGACGACCCCGTGCACCACTCGCGCCCGTCGGTCGACGTGCTGTTCGAATCGGCGGCGGAGATCTACAAGGACCGCCTGTTGGGAATCATCTTGACAGGCGCCAATGAAGACGGGGCCTTGGGGCTTGCGGCGGTTCACGATGCGGGCGGCATCACCATGGTACAGGAGCCGGCCACGGCGACAGCGCCCAGTATGGTGCTCGCTGCGATGAAACTGCGCCCGGTCGACTGGGTATTGCCGCTGGAGAAAATTGCCGATGTGTTGCGAACCTTGAACTGAACCATGATCGATCCCTCTGTGATACCTCCGGTCAAATGCCTGTTGGTGGACGATCTCGAAGAGAATCTGCTGGCCCTGTCAGCGCTGCTCGAGCGCCCCGACGTCGAACTGCTCACCGCCCGATCGGGCCGGGAGGCTCTGGAGCTGCTGCTGGTGCATGACGTGGCGCTGGCGTTCTTGGACGTGCAAATGCCGGACATGGACGGCTTTCAGCTGGCCGAGCTGCTGCGAGGCAGCGAGCGCACCCGCCATATTCCGCTGATTTTCGTCACTGCCGGGGCGCGCGAACCGACTCGCGTTTTCAAGGGCTACGAGTCGGGCGCCGTGGATTTCATCTATAAGCCGATTGAACCGCACATCTTGCAAAACAAGGCGGAGATTTTTTTCCAACTCTATCGCCAACGGCAGCAACTGGCGCTCGAACTGCATGAACGGACCGAGACGCTGCGTCTCAATGAAATGTTCAGCGCATTGCTC
>Ga0116227_10012423_pt1 | contig 13857 bp, 8 predicted proteins | sample S1TSphgellanicum_FD_89693 | JGI IMG/M metagenome (GOLD analysis project Ga0116227, IMG submission 89693) | Host-associated microbial communities from peat moss isolated from Minnesota, USA - S1T2_Fb - Sphagnum magellanicum MG | ecosystem: Host-associated > Plants > Peat moss > Unclassified...
CATCCGCACCGGTTTCGCAATGTCGCCAACCAGAAGAGCCGCATCATTAGCGCGGTGACGCCGCCGAGCTATTAGATTGCTGGATATTATTCTCACCATCCGCCGGTGAAAATTGATGAATGCAACGCAATCATGTAGCGCTCGCCTACCTTATATGCGGCTGGCCGATGGGTAATGTGGCGCGCTTTTCTACCACGCGGGATGGGCTCAGCCAAAATTGCCGCGCCATTAAGCAGAAAATAGCCTGCCTCCCCAGCCGCGACAGAGCTTCGCACGTCTCGCAACACGGGAAGATCGTGCGCGACTGTTGCGAGGGCTACAGGTTTGCCGAATGAGGCGGTAATTATTATTAATTCGGGTTTGGAAAATGCTTCTAACCCGTTAGCTGATATGCTTCTGTTGCACGGCGGAATAAGTGTCGTTTCGCAGCAGTGGGAAGGATGTTTTCTATCGTGATCAAGCTGTTCGGCCATACAGCCTATGCGGTATCCGGCGTTATTCCCAGCGCGCGCAGACCCCGATTCGCGGCCGAGATATTGCGGTGGCCGCTTCACACCAGCCTGAAGGCGGCGCTGATTGGAACAGCCGCTTTGCTGGCCTATGGCCCCGCGCTGGCGGCCGATACCGGTACGGCACAGCTGCCGGCCGGAACCACCCAGGCCGGCGCCGCCTTGGCCCGCCAGTCGGAGGAAATAACCGTTACCACCCGGAAACGCACCGAAAAGCTTCTCAAGGTACCCGCCTCAATCACCGCTTTGTCGAAGGCCGACCTTAGCCGCTATAATATCCAGAAATTCAATGACTACGCTTCGCAGGTTCCCTCGCTCTCCTTCATCACCGGTGGCGGGTCGGCCTATGGGCTGGCATCTTCCAGGGCCATCGCAATCCGCGGCGTTGTTGGCAATAACACCACCGGCTTCTATATCGACGATACGCCGGTGCCGGCCACGATCGATCCACGGGTGGTCGATCTGCAGCGAATCGAGGTGCTGAAAGGCCCGCAAGGCACGCTCTATGGCTCCGAATCGGAAGGCGGCAATATTCGCCTGATCAGCAACCCGCCCGCCTACGACAAAAGCACCTACGATCTTACCGCCAACGCGGGCGCCACCTCGCATGGCGGCAGCCCCGATTACGGCGACAGCATCATTGCCAATCTTGTGCTGGTGCCCGATCAGACTGCGCTGCGCCTGGTGCAATACGATAATCACGAGGCGGGCTTTCTCAACCGCACCTACCCCAATCCAGCCGATCCGGCCACCAGGATCGACGTTGGCAACCAGGGGCAGATCACCACCACAGGCTATTCCGCCGCGCTGAGCGACCGCGTTACCGAGGATCTGACAGCGACGCTGCGCATGCTGTTTCAGAATTCCTATGATTATGGCTGGCCTACGGCCTACGCGCCGGCCGATGATTTTACCGTGCATTCGTATACTTTGGACCGCGACCACAATAACCAGGAAAAATCCAAGGATATCTGGTATCTGCCAAGCTTCGTGCTGAATTATACAGGCGCCGGCTACACCATCACTTCCTCGACCAGCTATTTCGACCGCTCCACCCACGATGTGGAGGATGGCACGGAGCCGGTGACCGAACAGTTGCAAGGCACCTTCGGTTATTCCGGCCCAGAACAGAATTCGCTGTGGGATCTGAACGAAACCGACAACATCTTTACCCAGGAAACGCGCATCGCCTTCGATCCGATCTATCATGTCAGCGGTGTCGCAGGACTGTATTTTTCATCCGAGCGCTTCGTGCTGCTGCAGCCACCCTCCATCTATGACGGCATCACATCGCTTTATGGCGACGATAATATCTACGGCGGACGGTCCAGCTTGTACACCCGCAATGCGGCGGCTTTCGGCGAGCTCTATATCCATATCCTGCCGAGCCTGACCCTTACCCTGGGCGCGCGCGAATATCTGCTGCACCAGGAAGGCGACGCCTATTCCAATGGTATTTTCGGCAGCCCTGCCCCAGGCCATACCGACACCTATTCCGACGGCTTGCTGCCGAAATTCGCCATCTCCTATCAGGTAACGCCGGACGACCTTATTTACGCGTCGAGCTCCAAAGGCTTCCGGCCAGGCGGTGGCGGCACGCCGGTGCCTTCAACCTGCGATGCCGACCTTTACAAGCTGGGGCTGAACACGAGCTCGCCCTTGAGCTTTCAGGCGGATTCCGACTGGAACTATGAGACTGGTTTCAAATCCTCTCTTCTGGATCATCGCCTCTCTGTCACCGGGGCGGCGTTTCAGATCGATTGGAAAAATATCCAGCAGACCATCAACCTTGCCGATTGCGGCGCGACCTTTGAAGGCAACGCCGGTGCGGCGCGCATCCGCGGCGGCGAGCTGGAGGTGCGTAGCGACCCCTTCCTGGGCGTGCATTTCCGTGCTGGCCTGAGCTATAATGACGCCCACATCACCAGCCAGGGTGCCGGCGTTCAGGCGGTAGGTCAGCGGATCAATGGCGTACCCACATGGGAAGCAAGCGCCGGCGCCGAATACGATCACGCCATCACGCCGAAGGTGGAGGGCTTTATATCGGGTGATTTCTCGTTCACCGGTGATAGCACATCCGCCGATAACAGCGCCGGGAACCCGCTGATCCGCAAGGCCTACGAAGTGGGGAACGCGCGCGCTGGCGTCAGGTTCGGCTCCACGGAACTGGCATTCTACATAAACAACTTTACCAATACCAAAGCCAATTTGGGCGATTTGCAGGCAATCTCGATTGTCCGTATCATAACCAATGCTGGTGGCACAACGAACGACCTTCGCGTTACCTTGCTGAATCCGCTCGAAGCGGGCATCCAACTCAAACAGTCATTCTAGAACGGCCCAGTATACGCCAGGCCGTTCTAGCTCTGTGTCTTGGCGCGTATTTTTATCAGCCTGTGGACAGCGTGGACGCGCGTGGTGCTTGCAGTCAGGCTGATAATGCTCCAATTTTAACGTAGAAAGGTTTTTAGGATAGTTTTCAACAAGGCTGGGGTTTTGGTTTTGCCACGCCCCAGCCTCCTTTTATCCGGCCTCAAGCCTGATCAGCGACTTGCCGAAATTGCCGCCAGTTAGAACCTTCGCCAAAGCCAGGGGCGCCTGGGCCAAACCTTCATGAACATCCTCGGCATAGGCGAAACTGCCGTTCATGATCCGCGGCGCGATCAGCCGTTCGTATTCCGGCATCAAATGCAAATAATCGAACACGCGCAAGCCATATACGGTTAGAGCGCGCGCAATGATCACGCCCCAGTTGGGTCCAGGCGGGGAGATCGCATGGTTATACTGGTCGATCAGGCCGGACATCACCACGCGTCCGTTATAGACCATCAGTGGCAGGATAGCGGCCAGCACAGCGCCGCCAACATGCTCAAAATTGATATCGATCCCGCGGGGACAGGCGGCGGCCAGTTCCTCCGCAAAACCATTCGATTTGTAGGAGACGCAGGCATCGAAGCCGGCTTTCTCTACCGCCCAGACACATTTTTCCGGCGCGCCGGCAATGCCGACTGCGCGCAAACCCATGATACGTGCCAATTGTCCGGCAGTGGCCCCGACACAGCCGCCGGCGGACGAAACGAGGAAGGTTTCGCCCGGCCGCGGCCTGGCATGCGCCATCAATCCGGCATAAGCGGTCAGGCCAGGATTGCCGGCCACGCCCAAGGCGGTGGATAGCGGTAATCCGCCTGCGCCGAAAATCTCCTTTGAGAGAACACGCACGTCGCGGCCATGCACGGCAGCGTAGTCCTGCATGTCGCCCAGCAAGGTGGTGACATGACTGCCGACGGGTACCAGCGGATCGCGGCTTTCCACCACTTCCCCGAGGGTCACCGCCATCATCACGTCACCAGGGTGGCGGAAGCGTGTGCCGAGAAATCGTGGGCCGAGAGCGTGGCGGTAATACGGATCGATGGACAGGTATAAGTTACGTATCAGAACCTGTGCATCACCAGGCTCCGGCATAGGCCCATCAACGAGCTCGAAATCCTCCGGGCGGGGAAGCCCATCGGGCCAGTGTTTGACGAGGAGCTGTCGGTTGCCGTGTGCCATCGTTGTCATGTCGCATAATGCGAGACGTTGTTAAGCGGGGCCGCATCTTCTATCCGCAATGCGGCCAGGCTAGAGCGGCTTCAGCCTGGCTGGAAACGGCCCCGTGTCCGTCAGGCCGCTCTAGATCTTTGTTTTGGCGGGCATTTTTATCAGCCTTTGGCCATTTTGGACCGGCGTGGCAATTCCAGTCAGGCTGATAGTGCCCTATTCGGCGCCTCATGGTCCAGAGCGCGTTCGCCGCCGTTGAGATCACCGAACATTTCGCGTGGGGGGTTCAATCGTGATTTTATGTGCTGGACGGGCGTGGGTGGCCGACCGACGACAAGAACCTTGCTGCATTGCGGGCAACTCGCCTCGGAATAGCGGGCCGAGCAGACGGGGGTCGAGATACTGGACGATGAAGGTGACGTCGTCGATGCGGTTTTCCTGCGGCGGGGGCCGTGGTCAAGTTTCTTGCGGTGATGGGGCCAAGCGAGGCGCCTCCGACAAGCAATCACGTTCATCCGATTTGCCTGCTAGAGCATGATCCGGCACTATGCGGTCAGCTGCCGGATGAACATGCTCGCCAAAACAAAGAACTAGAGCGGGATGCGACACTAGACAACGATTCGATCAGATCGCATCCCGCTCTAGTTGGGGCTTGCAGTCTTTCCTTTTGCTGCGCCGCACCCTAAGTCCGGGCTTTGCCCGGAGCCGTTGTCCTGTGAGCCTTCTGATCGTCTCCGGCGTTACCCTGCGCATGGGTGGCCGCACTTTGCTGGAAGGTGCGGATCTTACCGTCGATGCCGGGCGGCGGATCGGCCTGGTGGGGCGGAATGGCGCCGGCAAATCCACCTTGCTGAAAGCAATTTCCGGCGACATCGCGCTGGATGGCGGCGATATCCGCCTCTCCTCCCGTGCGCGCATGGCGCAGGTGAAACAGACCGCGCCCTCCGGCCCGCAAAGCCTGCTCGACACCGTGCTGGAAGGCGACCAGGAGCGCCTGGCCCTGCTGGCCGAAGCCGCCCGCGCCGAAGCCGGCCACGTGCCGCCGGAGAAGGTGGCCGCTATCTACGACCGGCTGCACACCATCGATGCCGATAGCGCCCCCGCCCGCGCCGCCACCATCCTGGCCGGCCTCGGCTTCGATGCTGAAGCGCAGGCCCGCCCGGTGGATAGTTTTTCCGGCGGCTGGCGGATGCGCGTGGCGCTGGCCACCGTGCTGTTCTCCGCCCCCGACCTGCTGCTGCTGGATGAGCCGACCAACCATCTCGATCTTGAAGCCACCATGTGGCTGGAAAGCTGGCTCGCCCGCTTTACCGGTGCCGCCCTGGTGGTGAGCCACGACCAGGGGCTGCTCGATCGCTGCGTTCAGGCAATCGCGCATCTGGATCAGCGTCGGCTGAACGTGACGCCGGGCGGCTACGCCGAATTCGTGCGCATCCGCACAGAACAGGCGATGCAGCAGGCAAAGGCGGCGGAGAAGATCACCGCGCAGCGCGCCCATATGCAGGCCTTTGTCGATCGCTTCCGCGCCAGCGCCAGCAAGGCGCGCCAGGCGCAAAGCCGACTCCGCGCGCTGGAAAAGCTGCCGGTGATCGACAGCGTGATCGAGGAAGCCGCCACCCGCTTCGCCTTCCCCGAACCTGGCCGGCTGCCGCCGCCTATTCTCTCGCTGGAAAATGTTTCGGTGGGTTATGGCGAGACGCCGGTTCTCTCCAACGTGTCGATGAACCTGGAAATGGGCGACCGGATTGCCCTGCTGGGCGCGAACGGCAACGGCAAATCCACTTTTGCCAAGCTGCTTGCGGGGCGGCTGGAACCGATGGAAGGCAGATTGCGCCGGCCGGGCAAATTGCGCGTGGGCTACTTCGCCCAGCATCAGGAAGCCGAGCTGAACCCCGCCGAGTCGGCGCTGGACCATATCGGCCGCGCATTGCCGCAAGCGCCGCCCACCCATTTGCGCAGCCAGCTCGCCCGCTTCGGCCTGGATCGTGACCGCGCCAACACCCCCACCGGCAGCCTTTCCGGCGGTGAACGCGCGCGCCTGCTGCTGGCGCTGGCCACCCGCGATGCCCCGCAATTGCTGATCCTGGACGAACCGACCAACCATCTGGACATCGACGCCTGCGATGCGCTGGTGCGCGCGCTGAATGAATTTTCCGGCGCCGTGCTGTTGATTACCCACGATCCGCATCTGGTCGAACTGGTCGCGGATCGGTTGTGGATTGTCGATGGCGGCACGGTGGCGCCCTACGAGGGCGACATGGACGATTACCGCGTCCTGCTGCTCAAACGCGGCAAGCCAGCGAAACAGCCTGGCGGCAACAGCAAAAAAGACGAACGCAGGGCCCGCGCCGCGGCACGGCTGGCGGCGCAATAACGTAGCCCCGATGAATCCAGCTTCTCCTGTCGCAAGGCGGTAAACAGCCATAACCGTAGGATGGCTGAGCGCAGCGCTACCCATCACTTTCGATGATATGGAACGTAAATAAAATTCCGGTCTTCTCTGGCCTAGCTGGAAGAATGATGGGTGGCGCCTCCTACATCTTATTGAGGGAGACGCCGTCTTTCGAGATTGTCGTGAGACGCAGATCGCGGTTCCAAACGGCCACCAACTGCCCCGGTTGCGTCTGCCGCGCATCGCCGTCAAAGCTGTAGCTCATGATTGGTGCCGGCCCGGCATCGCAGATAAACCGGCCCAGGCGGGGATCATTGCCTTCGCCGCCGCCGCGGAAAAAGTAGAATGATCCTGCCGGACGCTTGGCAAATACCAGTTTCAAACCCGCTTGCATGGGCGTGCCGCAATAGCGGGACAGCACATGATAGCCGGCCGACACGCGCTGTGCCTCGCTGAGTATTTCCGCGCTTGCGCCGCCCGCCCAAAATTCATCGAACCGCCCGACGGCAAAGCCGATCCCCAACACGCAGACCAGGCCGTGCACGGCCGCCCGCACCCCCATGCCGAATGGGCGTGCGACCACCAGAACGCTGGCGATCCAGCCGAGAACGGCCCAGTCGGTGATCATAAGGTAGTAATCCGAAGGATATTGCGCCTTCAGAACAAGGGTGAGGCTGGCCGCGCATATCACCGCAAAATATAGTGTCGCCGATAGGCTTCGTCGTTCGGGCCTGCGCACCAGCATATATATCGACACCGCGAGAAGCCCCGTGGCCGCACATATCACCGGCGGAGAAGCGGGCCGGCTGCCAGAGAGCGTTTCGGCATAATAGCCAATATTGGTTCCGATATCGCCCGATAGAACATGCTGGTGCCACACTCCGCCGAGATGCCACAAATACGCGCCCGTATAGGCGGCCGCATAAGCCACCGGCACAGCATACACCGCGCCCGCCGCCACTCTGGCCCGAAAACCTGCACCGGGCGCAAACAGCAGGATTTGCGCGATCGCTGCGGCCGGCAGGAAGAAGGCAATCTCCTTCGAATTGATCGCCAGGACAAACAACATTGTTACACCCAGGCTTGCGGCCAGGCGAGCTGGAAGGGAGCCGCCGCCCAAGGCCCGCAACCCAAGCGAGAGGGCGGCAAATGCAAACAGGAAGGCCAGCTTGTCGTGCTGGGTCGCCTGCCAGAATCCGGCCATGAACACCGGCGGGGAGAGGGCCCACACCAGCATGCAGCAGGCAACGATCAAGGGCCGCCCAAGCAATTGATGCAGATGCAGCGTGCCGAGCGCAAAGCAGCCGAGCAATTCGGCAATCTGGATCGTGTTCAGGCATGGCGCGCTAAAGCCGCACCCATCGCGCGACAGGGAAAACACGACCATGCTGACCAGGCGCTGGTTGGTTCCCGCCGGATAGATCAGGCTCGACCAACGCCCGATATCTGCCAGATAGCCGTGGAAATAGACATAGTCGCGTGCTTCGGTATTGATCGGAATGTTGAGAAATACGCTGAAGAGATAGATCGCGCACAGCAAGGCCGCGGCTACGTATGGAATGGCAGCATGCCTCTGACAATACCGCGTCAGCACGCGATAGCGCGCATATGTCATTCCCTCGAATGTGGACATCCTGACAGCCAAGCATGTTCGATACTATAACGCAATGTGTTTTCTGGCCTCTCGCCTCATACCTTCAACGCGTCCATCGTCCGTTTCACCACCAGTTCTTCGCAGAACAGGGTTTCCGCACGCACCCGGCCAGCTGCGCCGAAAATCCGGCGCAGCTGCGGATCTTCGGCCAGCTTGCGCAACGCTGCCGCCAGCGGGGCCACCGAGGCGGCGGGAACCAGAAATCCCGTCTCGCCCTGCACCACCTGCTCGCGTGGGCCGCGTATGTCGGTTGCCACCACCGGCAAGCCGCATAGCATCGCCTCGATCACCGACATTGGCAGACCCTCGAAATGACTGGGCAAAACAAAAATGTCGGAGGCCGCAAGGATGGCCGCAACATCGCTGCGGTAGCCAAGCCGCCGCAAACGATCGCCTAGCCCGGAGGCGGCGAAATAGGGTTCCATATCCTCGCCGTGATCCGATGCCAGGCGCTCGCCCACCACCCATAACTCCGCTGGCACATCGCGCATCGCGGCGAGCAATTCCGGATAGCCCTTATGCCGCACCAGGCGCGACAGCGCGGTGACCACCACGCGGTCTGCCGGCACCCCAAGCGCCCCACGCAGCCGCACCCGAGCCTGAGGATCAGGATGAAACACCGCCGGATCGCGGCCATTACCGACGGCAACCGGGGCCGCAAAGATGCGCAGGCGCCGCGCATCCGCCGCTTCCTCCTGCGAGACGGTGAGGAACTCATCCGTCACCCGGCCAGCCAAAAACTCCATCGCCAAGCTGGCCGCGCGGCGCAGCCAGGGGGCCGGCTGATTGAACAGAAATCCGTGGCAGGTATAGGCCACGCGCGGCACCCCGGCTGCCCGCGCCGCCAGCCGCGCCAGAAACCCGCTGATCGGCATATGCGCATGCACCAGATCGGGCTTTTCCGCCCGAAACAGCCGATACAACGCCAGAAACGCCCGCGCCTGCGCCAGCGGCGAAAGGCCGCGCACCAAAGGCAGCGTTTCCACCCGAAAACCCTCCATGCGCACATCGCCCAGCAGCGCGCCATCGGCGCACACACCCACAACCTCGTGGCCGCGCGCGCGCAATCCGCGCATCAGCGGCAGCAGGAAGTGACGAAGCGAGAAATCGACGTTGGTGACTTCGATAATGCGCAATCGGTGCGCTTCACCCGACCTTGGTGATGGCCCACTTAACATGCTGGGCCCCATCCTGCATCCCGGTCAGCACCACCTGCTCGCTGCGCCGCGGCTCCGAGCCGCCAAGATAAATGCTCTCTTCGAGCGACACCTTCGCCCCCTCCGCCCGCAGCCGCCAGCCGCCGGAGGGCAGGCGCAACAGTACCGCCTCGCCATCCTGAACCATGCTGGCGATCACCGAAGGGTGCAGATGGAAGCGTATGGTGAAGGGTTGCGGGCTGGCCGCTTCGATCACATCCTCGCCGCGAATATCCTCGCCGCTTTCGGCCATATACAGGCGCCGCCGGTGGATGGCGCCGAACGGCTTTTTCCAGCCATCATGGCTTGCTTCCAGCCAATGCGCGCCATTGGCCTCGTTGCGCTCCACCGTCACCCGGGTCGGCCGTCGCCCCAGACCAACCGGTTTCAATTCCGAGGAACTGGTATCGGCGATCACCAGGGTGGAATGTGCCGCGGTGGCGCGCGCCGCATCCACCCAGGCGGCCGCCCCAATTGGCGCCGCCCCGCAATTCACCACCAGCCGCTCGCGCCCCATCGAAAGCTCGAAGCTGAGCGTGCCGGCATGAGAAAGCCGGTCCAGCCCCGGCGCGGGCGGTGCGCCCGCATCGACGATCAGCACCGTGCGGCCTGTATTGAGGCGGTGAAACCCGGCATCCGGCAACGAGGCCGGTGCCCGGCTGGCGCGGCCCGCCTGGGTGAGCACCTGCTCCACCACCGTTGCCTGCTCGTCTCGCGTGCCGTTGAACAAGGCCAGCCCGCCATCGCCATGCCGCAGCGTGCGCAGCCCCAATGAAAGCCGGTCGATCGCGGCGCCAATCGCCGCCGGCGTATCGGTGGCGGCTGCCACATGCAGCAGGCCGCGTATCTCGATCAGGTTTTTCAGCGCGTCCAGATGCGCCGTCGGGCTGCGTTCGATATGGCCGCCATCCGGCAGCACCTGCCGCCCGATCTCCTGCAGAAGGAATTTCAACGCCCTGCTCAGATAGGGCGCATGATCCGGCACGGCGATGGCGGCGGCGATCAGGCCTTTCAGCGCTGTCAGCGCCCGGCCGTCCTGGTCCTCGGCGGGCAAGGCGGCCGAGAGCAGGCGGGCATCGCTCACCACCCGCCACATCATCCGCTGGCGGAATGCGTCATCGGCGGAGGCGGCAAAAAAATCGTAATGGCCAAGCCACGCGGCGAGCCGGGCGCCCGCCACATCCGCAAGCTGGCCGATAGGGTCGGTGGCGCCGGTCTCTATCCAGTCACCCACCAGGGCACGGGCGCGCATGCGCGCCGCATCGGTGCCGATCATCCGCAGGTCGCGCAACCAGGTGAACCCATGGGCGTGCGCCCGCATTGCCGGGTTGCCGCTGGTATCCGCCCAGGCGCCGGGCTTCAACACCCGGATGGCACCGAAATAGCTCAGCTCGCCCTTCAGCAGCCGCGCCCCGCGGGCCGGGTCGCCGAGCCAAGGGTCACGCACCGGCACCGCCGGCGCATCGGGCACGCTCATCCGCAAGGTCGGCAGGCGCGCCAGCCGCAGGCGCATGCTCCGGAGAAGGCTCACGCCTTGGGGCCGCGTATGGCTGCGATGGCAGCGGCGTAATCCGCCGACCCAAATACGGCTGTACCAGCAACAAAGCTGTCTGCCCCAGCGGCGATGCAGAGCGGCGCGGTGTGCGCATCGATTCCGCCATCCACTTCCAACCGGATCATGTGTGTACCAGCGTCGATCAAATGACGCAGTTCCTTAATACGGCCCAATTGGGACTCGAGAAATTTTTGTCCGCCGAACCCCGGATTCACCGACATCACCAGAATAATGTCCAGCATATCCAGCAGCGGCACCGCGTGGGCGATCGGCGTGCCGGGATTCAGCACCAGCCCGGCCTTCTTCCCAAGCGCGCGAATCGCCTGCAACGACCGGTGCACATGCGGGCCGGCCTCCGGGTGGATCAGAATATGGTCGGCGCCGGCTTCGGCGAAGGCGGCGAGATACGGATCGGCCGGCGCGATCATCAGATGCACATCGAAAGGCAGTTTCGTCCGCGGCCGCAACGCCTTCAGCACGGCGGGGCCAAAGCTGATATTCGGCACGAAATGGCCGTCCATGATGTCCAGATGCAGCCAGTCGGCGCCGGCGCGCTCGATGGCGGCCACCTCCTCGCCAAGCCGGGTGAAATCTGCCGCCAACAGGCTGGGCGCGACGATGACGGGGTTTTTGGCCATCCCCGGTTCTAGAGGCCCGCCCGCATCCGGGGCAAGCACGCAACCACCGCGACACCGGGCCAACCGTACACGCCTCTAAATTTTCTTGAATCGCGCACAGAAAAATCCGTCCAATCCGCCGTGATCTGGCCACATCGAAGGGTCGGTCTTCAGCCAGCCGCCCGCATAGGCTTGCGGAATTGCGCTGAGCTCGTCGGGCGTGAACGGCTCCGGTTGCAGCCCGAATCGCGGGCTGACCCGCCCAGGCCCTTCCTCGCTCTGCAGCGAGCACACCGCATAGATCAGCCGCCCGCCCGGCCGCAGCATGGCGCTTGCGGCCTCGATCAGCCTGTCCTGGCCGGCAGTGAGGGCGGGAATATCCTGCGGCCGCTTCAGATGCGGCAAGTCGGGATGCCGCCTGATGGTGCCGGTGGCCGAGCATGGCGCATCCAGCAGAATCGCGTCGAACAGCTCGGCCGGGCGCCATTCGGTGGCATCCGCCTGCACGATCTCTGCCTCAAGCCCCAGCCGATCCAGATTTTCCCGCAGCCGAGGCAGGCGCCGCTCGGCGCTCTCCACCGCCGTCACCCGTGCCCCGGCGGCGGCCAGTTGCGCTGTCTTGCCGCCAGGCGCCGCGCATAGATCGGCAACGCGCTCGCCCGGTTGCGCCGCCAGAAGCCGCGCCGGCAGGGCGGCCGCCGCGTCCTGAACCCAGATTTCGCCCGCGGCGAATCCGGCCAGATCGGCCACCCGCGTTCCCGCCGGCAGCCGCACCGAGCCGGTTGGCAGCACCACCCCGCCCTCGGGCACCGCCGCCCCTGGCTTTACCGACAGATCGAGCGGTGCCGCGATCTGATGCGCGGTGGCAATCGCGCGCGCGCGATTGCCCCAGCTCGCCCAGAGCCAGCCGGGCGTATCCAACCGCGGCGAATCCAGCTCCGCCAGCACCCCAGCGCCGCCTTCCGCCACCCGGCGCAGCACCGCATTCACCAGCCCGGCAAAGGGCGCCAGCTTCTGCGACCGCGCCAGATCGACCGCGGTCCCTACCGCCGCATGCGCGGGCGTTTCCAGGAACAGCAGCCCGGCCGCCCCGATCCGCAAAATCCACCGCACCGCATCCGGCGGCGCCCGCTTCAGATGCGGCTCCAGCACCGCATCCAACGTGCCTGCGCGGCGCAGCACCGTCGCCGCCAGCCGGTGCGCCGCCGCCCTGTCACGGAGATCGGCGCTCGCCGGCAAACGGTCCAGCGCCTCGTCCAATGGCCGATGCTGGTCGAGAACCGCGCGCAGAAGCTGCAGGGCGAAGAGGCGGGTAGGATCCATCTGCGGGTTAATGGCGCAGCTAGGGCCAGCGTGATAGGGGCCCGATATGCAGGCAAACAAGATTGGGGGAGCAGTGCCTGCCCCCCCAACCCCCCCGTCATTTCTGGCCGGGCCAACCTATCGAACAATCCTGATTCTATTCGCATTGGCCATCGCCGTGCCAGGGCTGTTCAGCCTGCCGCCGGGCGACCGGGATGAAAGCCGCTTCGCGCAAGCGACCAAGCAGATGACCGAGACCGGCGACTATATGCGCATCCTCAATGGCACCGAATCCCGCAACAAGAAGCCGATCGGCATACACTGGCTGCAAGCGCCCTTCGTTCTGGCCGCTGGCCCCAACCTGCAAAACCCGATCTGGCCCTACCGGATACCCTCCATCCTCGGCGGCATGGCTGCCGTTCTCGCGGTGTTTGAAACCGGCCTTCTGCTGACCGCCAGCGCCCGCATCGGCGCGCTGGCGGGCGCCATGCTCGCCGGCTCGGTGATTTTCGCGGTCGAAACCCATATCGCCAAAACCGATTCTGCCCTGCTTGGCGCCACCACCATCGCCATGGCCGTGCTCGCCCGCGCCTGGCTGGGGGCGCCGATCAAACGCTGGCAGGCCGCCTTGTTCTGGTTTGCTGCCGCCGCGGGCATTCTGCTCAAAGGTCCGATCACCCCCATGGTGCTTGGCCTCACCAGCCTCACTTTGTGTCTGTGGGAACGCCGCTTCGCCTGGCTGCAAGCCCTTCGCCCGGCCTGGGGCGTTCCGCTGATGCTGCTGGCCGTGCTGCCGTGGTTTGTCGCCATCGGCCTGGCTACACATGGCGCCTTTTTCGCCCAGGCTATCGGCGGCGATCTCGGCCGCAAGCTCGCCGGTGGCGCCGAAGCCCATGGCGGCTTCCCCGGCCTGCATCTGCTGCTGATCCCGCTTCTGGCGTTCCCCTCTACCCTGCCTGTCCTGTGGTCATTGCCAGGCGCCTGGGCCGGCCGGCATTCCCGAGCCACGCGCTTTCTGCTCGCCTGGCTGATCCCATCCTGGCTGGTTTTCGAGGCGGTGCCGACCAAGCTGCCGCATTACACCCTGCCGCTCTA
>Ga0116227_10012424_pt1 | contig 13855 bp, 6 predicted proteins | sample S1TSphgellanicum_FD_89693 | JGI IMG/M metagenome (GOLD analysis project Ga0116227, IMG submission 89693) | Host-associated microbial communities from peat moss isolated from Minnesota, USA - S1T2_Fb - Sphagnum magellanicum MG | ecosystem: Host-associated > Plants > Peat moss > Unclassified...
AAATTTTTGTTGTGCAACAATTTCTGTATTTGATATACTGACCTTTTAAAAAATCCATAGAGCTTCACATATCACTGAACACTCTTTGTTGTTATGCAGGACGTGGGCAAGCATCTTCCAGCTCGAGAGCTGTGTTGTGATCTGAAGAAAGATGGCATCAAATAGTCAAGACACGTGTATAGATGCCTATCCTCAAGCCATAGTCAGCAACTATGACGAGCCATTTGGACAGCTTCACTTGTTTAATGTTGCTCAAAAACAGCTGCTTCAAGCGATATGTGATGGTGCCAGTGACGCCGGTTTAAGATCACATCTCCACTCCACACTCCTGAAGATCACAGATGGTGCAAATGAAGAACAAGGAGACTTCGCAGAACTCTCCAGGGAAGAGCGAGAGAATGGAAAAGCTAGGCTGAGCCCTGAATCGCCTGATATGCTGGCTCGAGGTCGGGTATATGAGAAGGCGTTAGGAGGGGCAAGACACAAGCCACGGATAGAGAAGTTCTTGGTGATGGAGCTTGAGAAAGATGCAAATTTAACTGAGTATTTGAGCTTGAATTTGCCGAAAGGTCGTCGCCTAAAGATTGCGCGCTGGGCTGCGACATGTAATTTTGTGCACATGGTGATGGCCCTGATACACTACTCCAGAGACGAAGGCGATCGTGAATTCTTGTACCGGGTCCTGACAATTGCTGTCGAGTTGGGGTATGTCGAATTGGTTAAGCGCCTCACCGAACTGGAGGAATTTGATGTAAACAGAGGAAGGTTAACACCTCTTAATTTAGCTGCTAAATTGGGGAATTTAGAAATGGTAAACACTTTTTTAGCATGTAAGAGAAATGAGAGGGCACTTTCACCAGAAGGCTATTGGGCGCTTCATTGGGCTGCAAAAATGGAGCTTGCTGAAGTGGTCAACGCAATACTTCGCAACAAGGATGTGAATGCAGCCGTCTTAATGTCTGTGGAGAAATCGCTAATTGAGGATAGATTGTCAAATGGTTTTGATACCTCATTTGATTGGTCCGATGGGTCAGATATTGGACCTTTCTATAAAGTTTCTTTGACTCCACTGCAGTTGGCTTCATTATATGGCGACGAAACTGTCGTGAAGCTCCTAAAAGAACGCCTAGAAGCTACGATTGAAGACGACACAGGAGTACAAACTCTTGAAATTGAAACGAAGATGAGGAGGGACGAAATACTCAAAATTTTAAATGATATACCTGAGGTTGAAAAGGATTTGAAAAGATTGTACACCGAGAGGAAGGAGTATGTTGCTGCAGCAAATACTATTCTTGTTGTAGCTGCCTTAATTGCAACTGTGACATTCGCAGGATGGCTCACACCGCCTTTAGGGTATTCTCCGTTCTTTGGAAGTGCAAGCCTTGATGCGGGAGCTCCAACCCCGTCTGGCATGTACCCATCATTTATTTCCGTTGAAGGTCATCCAACCATAAAAATATTTTGGGTGTTCAACTCTTTGTCCTTCTTCTATGCTATTTCGGCCCTCCTGGTGGGAGTTAGTGTTGCACGACCCTCAAAGAAAGAGATAGCTATTCGAAAAGTGATGTTGTCTTTGCAACTGAAACTTATACTCGCTTATAACTGTTTGATTATGTCAGTTGTATTTGCGATGGGTGGATTTATATGTGCTGGCTTTGTAGTGTTACCTCCAATTCACAGCTATACCGTTGCTATGGCAGTGACAGTTGGCATAGGTATGATTCCGGCATTCTATGCATTGATGCACGTTGTTGCCATGTTGCAGGATGTACCACTCCCTATTGTATTTTCAAATTTTTTAAATTTTAGTACCTAGATTGACTATTTGTTAATTTGCTACACAATGGGAGTTGAGCACAAGAAACGTTATATGGTGGTATGAGATTTTTCCATAGATACATGGGTACTTTTGGTAATGGGATAAACATGTTGGTAAGGTATATTGTATGTTTTCCTCAACCTTACTAGAAGTGGCCAATATTCTACAATATGTTTAGCATTTTCAAAAATAGTATGTACAATTTTGGCATAACAAGAATTTGAATATGATATGATTATATTTGTGATGGGATGTGATGTTATTGAGTCATAAGATCATATTTAAGATTGTTACAAATTAGTGTAACATCAATTTTTACCTTGAAACAAGTTAAGCAAGTCACCAAAATGACGAGATTTTATGGGTAAACAATTGTAGTTTGAAATTACAATATCTTTCTATGTAGACACATTAATGGTCCATAATTGGATTGAAAAAATCAACAAATGATAACATATTGTCACTTGCAGTGAATGTTTATGTCACAACTAGTATTACATAGTTGGTTGATTTTTTAAATAATTAACGAATTTTTTTTTTTATAAATTTCAAATTTGAACAATTGTAGTGTAACCAAGGTTATTGAATCTATTACTTGAACCAAATTGTAGCTTGTTGAATTACAAAAACCTTCATATTTGCAATGGCATAAGAATTTTTTTACAACCTTTCACAATGATGGATGCTGTCAACAAAATTTGGAATGGATTGAATCTTAAATAAAAACCAACCCAAGTCTTCATTTAGTTGCAAACTTAAGTTTATTTTAACAACCAATAGCATGTGACAAATTAGATGTCATAGGAAATAATGGAAAAATTTGGTGGTTATGATTTTTTTAATGGATGAAGTTTAAATCTTTGAAGAAAAATTGATACTCATTGTTTGATAAATGTGCTAATAATTGGTGGTTATGTGAGATGACTTTCTGTCCCTCTACTCATGTTTAATGAGGTGACTATATTTGTAAATACATATGCTACCGGTGAAAAAAATAAAATGCAAATGTATTTTTGGATGTTAAAGCACGTTTGTAGTTGAAACCAAGTAGTTCACCTCATATGCATCATTTACGATATAGAATTGATAGATATAATTTTCCAAGGTTAAACATTCTAAATCCTAGAATTTTATATCAAGTTGTCATTCATTTAAACCAACTTTTAAAGGCTTAACACCATGTTCAACTTATTAGCAGACCTTTAGTCACTTATAATATTATTTCTATCACATACATTACTCGAATTTAACTTGTTTTAGCTCCTTAAAAAGGTAACTACAAAGCACACCTCTTTACCAAATCCTAAGTTCTGCAGCTAAACCAGTAATAAGTTGTGCTACCAAACTTGAGAGGCTTTTACGAAGGTACGAAATTCAACTTGGTTGAAAACCACCAATCATTTAAAATATTATTCCTAACACATACATTATTCAAATACGACTTGCTTTAGCTCTTTAAAAAGGTAATTATAAGGCATACCTCCATACCAAATCTTAAGCTCTACAACTAAACCAATAGTAAGTTGTGCTACCAAACCTAAGAAGGTTTTATGAAGGTACGAAGTTCAATTTGGCTATAGACCACCAATCACTTGAAAACTATTATTCCTAACACATACGTTATTCAAATATGGCTTATTTGAATTCATTAGAAAAATTAACTGCAAGGCGCACCTCCCTACCAAATCCTAAGCTCTACAGCTAAACTAGTAAGAAGTTGTGCTACCAAACTTAAGAGGGTTTGTAAAATTTCTTTAAGACTTCAAATTCGAAACACTATCCCTACCCACCTCCATTCTTTCAAAAGTACTATTCACGTCCATTCTATTTTCCTTTTTTTTCCTACTAAAGAAGGTTGTGAGAATAAATATTTTTCAAAATTTGAATTGAAAATTATCTTTAAAAAAAAAGAACTCCAAATGATCTAAATTTGCCCTTTTGAAGAGAAGTAAAAGGAAGGAGGTGAAAAAAAATTGCAACTCAAAGGCCAATAGAAGGTTCTAATGCTTAGTGGTCAATGGAAGGTTTCAATGTTTGGTGACCAATGGAACAAAAAGCAAAAGCACCTTTTCACCTCTTCCCATTTTCCCCAAAATTTTTTACTTAAACCTTCATTTTACTTAAACCATTTGTGAAAATTGTTACAAAATTAAAAATAATTTTAATTTTGCATGGTTTTCAATTCGCAACGTTGGACATTATCGTTGGTTGCATGATCTGATTCATGAACTACTTCCTAATAACAAGGTAGACTATTTAGTTCACACCATTTGACGCATCTTAGATTTCCTATAATTATGAATTATCATTATGGCATAACCTAAAATTCATCATGTAATTGTAACTCCTCATTGAACTATTTTATAATCTAAATAAATATCTCATTCATTATAAAACATGTCACCATTGCCACTCTATCACCAAGTTTATTTAATCATTAAGTTGTTTTGAATTAATCTTATGTTTATACGGCTTAAAGCTTGTTCTATCTCTATTGGACATTTCATTGACAACTTTCAACTATTTTTTGAATTTCAAACGTCTTTGCTACTCACTAAATACTAGAATTAGACCAATGCTTCGTTGAACACCATGAATTTTGGTGTCTTTTTCTACCCGCAACTCTCTCAAAAATTTCACTTCTAATTTCGTAACTGAGGTTTTAAAACTATGATTACTAACTTTTTGTTGAAGAAAAGAACTAACCCAGTGCTTTATTCACCAATATCATATCCCGAAAAAAGAAAACAATCCCCCATGCAACCATGCACACTCATTTTTCCCTATTCTAACACGAAGTTGCTAATAACCCTTAATAACCTTACCCCATTCGAATAACTTTGACACAACTCTTCAAAATTAAGGCTACTGAACATGGCTATATCATATGGTTCACAATAACATGTGACAAATTAGATGTCATAAGAAATAATGAAAATTTGGTGGTTATCATTTTTTTAATGGATGAAGTTTGGATCTTTGAAAAAAAATTGATATTCATTGTTTGATAAATGTGCTAATGATTGAGAAAATGGGCCCTTAAAACTTCTAGTGTCCCAACTTAATTTGTTAATGCAAATATTTAAAAATCTATTTGGTTGTTTATGGAAGCAACCAAAGACTTATGTTTACTAAAATGAAAAGTTAATTTCCTAGATGTTGGCTTTGAAGATTGCATTCTTCTTGTGTTTAAATTGTGATTTATGAGTTCTTTTTATACCTGAATAATTATTATTATTCCAATGTGATGATGATGATATTTTTGAATTTATTTAACCCTTCTTAAAAAGGTTGATGTCAACAAATGTACATTGCAAACAAATTGGAATGTTGATGTTGGGAAAATTTTAATTTGTTCTTAAACCTCATGGAAATGAATTTTTTGCAGAACAATATATGGGGAAAATTCATAATTAATTACGTTATAGCTAAGTCGTTTGGCCAAAATTTTAATTCAAATCTTAAATCTCATGAAAATCAATTTTATCAAATAATATATGGGGGAGAACTGACAATTAGTTACATGTTAGCTAAATCATTTGCTCAAAAAATTGATTCAAATCTTAAACCACATTGAAATTAATTTTGTGTGGAACAATGTACCAAAAGTATCAACAATTAATTACATGTTAACCAAATCATTTGCCCAAAAAACTAATTCAAATTTTTAAAAAAAGGGAAATTAATTGTTCACAAAATTGTAACTCCAAGTTGCTTCTAAGGTTTAAAGGTGTCAACCTAGAGTTTACATTTTAAGTTCAAAAAACAACTAGTGCAAGGGTAATGCTATAAAATCTTATATAATTAAATATGTAAATTGATACATGTATGAAAATTGGATGTTAAAATGATGATGAAAACAATGAATGAAATGTTGTGAATAATTTTAAACCCGAAGAAAAGACACAAAACCACCCTCTTTGAATTCAAAGTCAAAAGATCAAAATAAAAAATAAAAAGTAAAAAATTATGAGCATCCCCACAAAATATCTAAATGTAATCAATAAATTACACACATCTCTTAGTTCCTTATAGTCTTGTGAAACCTTATGGAAGATGTTCATGCTTTACAATAGGTGACAATTGAAACACTTACCCCCTTGATTAAATGGTTTTCCAAATTGACAACTCATAATCGATTGATACAAAATTTATCCCTACCCATTGGTGTGGAAGCAAAAGTGTATGCCCAATTCATGTGTACTCATAGATTTGTTACTTGTGTGTTAAATGAAGTGAATACATGAACACCTATTAAATCAATGGGTTGATTACAAACACATTAACCAAGCCTAACCATCAATGTCTAGAGGAATCCAAATTTCTTTCCAAAAGCATTAAACTATAAATAATATGTGGGATTACAAGCCTACTTATGAACCAAGTACTTGCACTTAGACCCAAATGTGAAATAATTGTAGCTCAATGACCAACCAAAATTTCATGTCAAAAAATAATGGATCAAATGTAATTGTGCAAACATTTTTAATTTATTTAAAAACTTGAATTAATATAAATATGAACTAAGGTAGTAGAAGATGTAAAATTAACAGCAAATGTTATTCTTATTGGGGCTACCTTGATTACAAGTGTGATGTTTGCTGGATGCCTCTAATCGCCTTTAAGATATTTTCTATTCTTTAGAAGTGCAAGCTTGGATGTGAAAACCCCAACCTTGTTTAGTATGTACCCATCATTTGTTTCTATTGAAGGTCATCCAATCATGAAAATATTTTGGGTTTCCAACTCCTTGTCCTTCTTTTTTACTATTGTGATCCTCATGGTGGGAGCTCCTACTACACAGCCCCCAAAGAAAGACACATATATTGGAGAAATTGTGCAATCTTTGCGGATGCCACTTCGTTTAGCTTATGCGTTTCTAATTGTTTTAGTTACATGTGTGATGGGTGCATTTGCAAGTGCCAAATTTGTAGTGTTGCTTCCAATTCATAGCTATACCATTGTTATGCAAGCCAAGGTTGGTGTAGGTGTGATGGTGGTATTCCTAGCATGGACATCATCTATAGTGCCCAAGGTTCTATTCAAAGTTCTAACCAGAATTTAGGATGTAGGATGTAAGAGATCCATTATCAATATGATTCCATATTAGACCTAATAAACAAAATTCGTTTCAATTTTGTCAATGATGTCTAAATAGACAAATAGTACGTTGGGAATGGGTACCTTTGGGAATGAAATAAATATTTTGATATATTGTGTGTTTTTTTCAACCTTTCCACAAGTGGGCAATATGCTAGAATAGTTTTAATGTTTTGAAAAATAACATCTACAATTTTAGCATAACAAGAATTTTAGTATTACATCTTTATATTTGTGAAAAGAATTTATTTTTTCGTATATAATTTTTTAAAATTGAATATCGAATTGACAAATAGAAACTCCAAAAAACTCTTTTTTTTTGCATTGTTAACAACATTTAATTTCTATACTCCAAATATTCGCAAGCTTTCATTCATAAAAAAAATTCTAAAAAAATGAATTATATATTAATGCAACTTTATTTTAAAGTTTCTCATTCTAACAAATTGAGAGGTTGTAAAATAATGGGTGTATTATCACTATAAGTTGATGATTTCCATTAATGTTAAATGAATCCTCTTATTAACCAAGAGGAAGGCATCACAATATTAAAAGATTAAAAGCTGTAACCTCCTTATGTTTTAAATCTTAGTAATATTCCTTATTAGGAGGTAGGCATTTGATTGAATGCTACTATAAATGGATGTTACGTTTTTGCATCCTCTCATTAAATTTTTTTTGAGTGATAATTGATGATGTGCTTTGCTATTGAGTCATAAGGTCCACTTAAGACCGTTCAAAATTCGTGTAACATCAATTTCTACCTTAAAACTAGTAAGAAAGTAGAAGGTCCAAATTTCAATTTTAGTGCCAACTTTAACAAGTTTTCTTGTTTAGTTCTAATGCAATATATTTCAACAATGTTATTAAAATATGCAATATCTTGCATTGAGCCATATTATTTCATGACTTTGACCCTTAAATGAACTTGTTCAATTGCAACATGGTTTATACCATGAAAATAAGTTTGAAACATTGAAGCAAGTTAAGCAAGTCACTAGAATCATTAGATTTTATGGGTAAACAATTGTAGTTTGAAGCTACAATATCTTTCTATGTAAACACATTAATGATCCACAATTGGATCAAAAAACTCAGCAAATGACAACATATCCTCCCTTATAATGAATGTTCATTTCAAGACTAGTATTGCATAGTTGGTTGATTTTTTAAATAACTAGCGATTTTAGTTCTTTACAAATTTCACAATCAAACAATTCTAGTACAACCAAAGCTACTTAATTTATTACTAGAACCAAATCCTAATTTGTTAAATTGCAAAACCCTTCGTATTTACAATGGCATAAGAACTTTTTTACAACCTTTCACAATGATGGATGCCCTCAAAAACATTTGGCTTTGGCACAACCTCATTGTTTTGTGTTTGTCATTTGTCTATGCATTGGAAAACCTTGAATACATTTTTAAATCTAATATGAAGAACAAAGAAATTTTTTAATCCTTGTTATAGTAATGTGAAACTAAAGATCTTTTGTTTTCAAATTATGTCAAAATTGTAAAGACATCTAAGGGTGCCCCCATTTCATAAGTCATCATGGTGTGCAAATGATGTAACCCTAAAAATCTTTTTTCTTGTAAGCGAATGCAACAAGAAAGATGACTTAGAAAGGAAGATAGGAATGGATTGTATACTAGGTCAAAAACCAACTTAAGTCTTCATTTAGTTGCAAATTTAAGTTTATTTCAACAACCAATTGCATGTGACAAATTAGATGTCATAGGAAATAATGGAATTTTGGTGGTTATGAATTTTTTAATGGATGAAGTTTGGATCTTTGAAAAATAATTGATACTCATTGTTTGATAGATGTGTTGATGATTGAGAAAGAAAGGTCTTAGAACTTTTAGTGTTTCAAGTTAACTAAAATCCAAAAATCCATGCAATGTAAACATAACAACAATAACATAAAAGCTACAACATTAGTCATGAACACAACTATATAAAAAAAAACCTCAAACTAACATTGTCTAAATAAAATAATTTAAGGTCAAAATTGATGCCAATGTTGACATGGATGTAATAGTCCCTCAAAGATGTTAAATATTTCGTAATGAACCTTATATAGGTGTCAATGTGGCACACTATGTTTCACCACAATGTTTGAATAGTTTGACCATATAGCTTGACATTAAATAAAAAATAACATTATTTTTACACAATGTTAAAAAATATCCTAGTAGTAAGTATCCTCTACCAAAAGAGGTGATGGGATAACACAAGCATGCAAAGAAAAAAAAATCATTAAGTTTATTTGTTCTATTTTTTAGAACAAGTAGAACAACATGGTTGTATGCAAAATTGAAAACTATGTAGTTTTATGCAAAATTGTTCAATGTGGAAAAAATAAGCTTGAACAAAGCTCATTACAAAATATTTAACTTCAAACCTCCCTATCCCAAAGGGGCTTACTAAACACGAACAATGATGGGAGTAAAAATGTTATAATGGAAACCTATTTACATTGTAGTACCTTGGTAACTTGGACACTGAATATATTATTTTTAAAAATGTTGAAATTTTTAGTAAAAAAAATCAAAAACCAAAATTTTGCAATGGAAATTAATGAATCTTTCAATATTTTGTTATAAAAATGTTTTATTTTCGACCATAATTCACTAATTATTAAACAGATATGTGTTGAAGCTATCATTGTACTATAGTAATGCAACTCATATTAATTAATTGTGGGACCCCCAAAATTCAAATTCTTTTCCTTTTTTATGGGAATCATTGATTCGCACACCACAAAAAAGTTTAATCAAGCCCTTTTTTTTGCCATTTTTGACCTATGTTAATGGCAAGGCAAAAACTATGGGACTATTGCATGATTCATATTAATTTGTTTGTGTTGCTTTTCAAGTTTAAATTTTTTTTCCCACAAGCCTCTTTGATTAGCCTATCACAAAAAAATTCTCAAACCTTGAAAACTCCCCAATGTAGAACTGGTATTCAATTTAAAGTCTTTCAAATATAAATACTCACTCCAAACATAAAATCATATGTTTAAATATTTGCTCGATCTATATAAGTTCCAAGAAAACAATGGTGAACAAAACATATGAGACAAAGTGAGGTTATATTGAAACATTATGATGAACACATTGGGTGTATGTATAAGTACACATTATTTGTGCATATGATAAGTTGTACTTATACAACTTGAAGAACATGTTGAGAACATTTTTGGGAACTTGGTGAAAACAAATTGGGAATTAAAAAATTCAACAACCTCCCCCTCCCCCCCACTTCCTTAAATGAAAATAATTTGTTGTTGCTTCAACTCATTTGCTACCAAGAATTTTTATGTTGACTTATGTTCTTTAACATGTTGGGTGTAGACTGATGGCAAGATCATGAATCATGGGTACATACCTAGTTATCCTCCTTTTCATCAAATGTTTTCATTCAAATTTACATGGAACACTTATTGGATTCATAGGAAAAGTGAATAAAAAACCTATATTGGAACACTTATTTAATTCAATATCTTTGTCAAATGAGTTTAGACATCTTATGAAAGGCCAAACTTAAGCCCACTTTAGATGGGGTAATGCTAAGGTTGAAATTCTTAGGAACCAACTTGGACTTATGTGAAGCAAATTGAATCCTTGAATTGGACCTTGCCTTGGACCCTAGCTTGCATCTTGGTTCTTCAAATCAATGTTTTCTTTTTAGTTTGAACCAATTGATTTTCCCACCAAAATGGCGCCATGTAGGTTTAACCTTAATTTGTCACTTTTTGGTCTTCAACCTTCATCTAAAGGTCATGGGTGCATTTTATGGCGATCAACCAATGACATTGTTCTGTTTCATTGGACCCTAGACCTTGGATCCTCATCTAAAGTGGCCCTTAGCCTAAGGCAACTTATATATTTATCTAGCCATGATGAAAATAATTAATTCACTGTTGCCTAACAATTAATTCACATTTTTTTTTTATGGAAACCTTACAAATAATTAAAACCCCATCACAAAGTGGGTGTAAAAAGTATAGAATAATGAAATAAGAAAATATTTGCTTTGTTATAATTAAACAAACCCCACAAAAATGCCAAGAAAATGAATAGCCAAAAACACACCCAACTTTATGGTGAATGGTGAATGTGACTTTATGAATGTGAAAACAAAATTGAATTGGTTGTGGATAACTACTTTCAAAATATTCCAAATGAATTTGTTTAAACTATGTGTTTATTTAAACTCATTAAAAAGTTTTAAACCAAACCAAAAATTCAACAAATGATTGCAAAAAAATTCAAAGAAATTCAACATTGATTTTTCTTGTAGCAAACCCATCCCCACCCATGAATTTAAAAGGTATAAAAATCTTTAATAGTGAATGTCAAATTTCATACAAAACAATTAAAAATGACACAAAGCACAAAAATGGACCTACTCTATAAATGTAGTTAATGTAGTCTCCATGGTGCTTAATTTTCTCTATTGAAATGTTGCTACCACAATTTCTTTTGGTTCAATGTCTTTTTTTTGTTGTTCAAAAGAAATATAAAATAACAAGATCAACATGAAAAATAATATGAAAGATGGTTAAAAGCAAAATTTGGTAGCATTGGACATAGGGTAAATTATTAGATTGATCAATATGTGATCCTTTCCAAGATCCATACCAAGTAAGTTATGGGCCTATTGTCTTGCTGAAATTCATTCCATTCCACTCTATAACATTTAGACTTCCCAAAAATCTGATTAATTATCAAGTATAATTTAAAATCATTTTGTATCGCCTAGATATTTGCCTACCATAGTACCATGGCAACTTTTGCACCAAATATATTATATTAAAATATGTTGAAAATTTAAAAAATAAAGAGTTTTTTCAAAGAAAAAATTGTGAAAGAAAATAAATAATCTTGTAACATTTTAAAATGTTTTAATTTTCGACATGAAATCTTCGAAATAAAATAATTATTCAACACTAAACTATTGAACTTGCCAAGGTACCATGATATATATTTCACAATAAATTTTTCACCCAAAACATCTTCATCATTGGTGTATCAAACCACTTAACCTATTATAGGTATGGAGTAATTCCTTTCAAATAATGGAACATGCTAGGAAATCCCTCAAAATAGTTGGAACACTTACACCAAACAATATGAACATGAATATTTACATTTAGTGGGAATAGCTTTGCATGAAATCTGATACTATCAAAATTTCAAAGTTTAGGTTTGTAGAGGGTCAATTATGAATGACACCAATGTCTTTTTGAGTTATAAACTCCAAACCCAAAAATTGAAGGAAATGTGATCAACTAAAGGAACTAAGCTAGATGGAATTGAAAAGATTGCAATGTCCTTCACCTTGCAAATCAGTCGAATATGAAGCACTAAAACATTTTTGAATCCCTTAGTATGAAGGGTAGGAAGACCTAAAAAAGAAACACAATGCTTCCTTCATGTGCAAGGTTTAACCAAATAACAAACCTTGCAAAACTTGGGGCAAATGTGAAAAATGGAAAACCAATCGGGTGCAATTTTATAATGAGGCATCAACTCAAGGAATCGATCAAGCTTGTGGGAAAGAGAGCTCAACACATAAAAATGACCCTTCAGGCACATCGGGTAAAACATTTTGCCATGTTTTCAATTCTTGGCGAGGGGGAAGATAAGAACCAATCTCCAAAACTGAATAAAAAACAAGTGAGAACCAAAGTGGTGCATGCTTTCATCTTTAAATGCAATATAAATCAACATCCAAAACAACATGATAAGTGCATTGAACTTCTTCCTACTTTTTCATTTAGTTTTGTGATATTTGTACCTTGCTCTCCATTGTAAACTCATGTTCAATTGTAACTTGGGTTGCGTATAATTCAAACATTAGATCATGACTATCTATTATTAACATATCAAACATATCATTAGGTGTATTTTGTATGTATGTATGTATTAATTAATTATAATCCGTTTCTAAGTTTTTCATAGTTTTAGTTTGAAGAAATTTTTTAATTCTTATTTCAAGGTTTTTGGTTGGAATATAAGGTTTGGTAAGTATGAAACTCTCTCTCTATCATTTTGTGATGATATTAAACGAGAAAGATTCATAGATATGATTGGTTCAACAAAGTTTGAAAACAATCTATGAATGTTTTATATGTAATTTGGAAATGGAAATCTATGAACTAACCCAACATCATGATATTTCAAGTGTCATAAAAGATATGTTAGTACTACCATGGCAAGTTCAACACTAATTATGTTAATTTCAATAAATGTCAAAAATTTCAAAAAACCATTTTTTCTCAAAGAGTAAAATTTAAGGAAGAATTTTTTATTTTTTAAAAAAATCATGGAAACATTCTTTATTGACACGAAAATTTCAAAATAAAATAATTATTGAACATTGAAATGTTGAACTTGCCATGGTGTTCCTTTTGAGATAGATTCCCATGGATGTTTTTTCTAAATGTTTTGGGTTTTAAGAATGGACCACAATGTGTCATCTTCTTTTCTCTGTTGTTAAATAAGTTAAAAAATTTCAAATCAACATGTGTATTTGTGGATGATTGATTGGAATTTTTATTTATTACTTTTGTTCACTAATTAATTAACACACCCTAAAGTTTTCTAAATAGGGCTAAAATAAAAACACAATTAATTCTTTATTGCAAGGGGGTCAAAATATATTTCAAAATCACTTTCACAACAATGAACATATAGGAAATTAAATCAGTGGGTTTTAGTTTTGTGTGTTTGTTTGTTTTTTTTTTGGGGATTTTTTCTACAAATTTGCGAAATGTTTCCAGAAAAAAAGAAAAATAAACACACACACAAAATTTTTTAGAGAAGTTTAGAGAAAATTTTCTCTCCATTTTTCGAAATAAAATAATTAAATTAGCCACATCTAGACGTAGGCACTTTCTAGGTCGCCATATGTAGCAGCAT
>Ga0116227_10012425_pt1 | contig 13855 bp, 14 predicted proteins | sample S1TSphgellanicum_FD_89693 | JGI IMG/M metagenome (GOLD analysis project Ga0116227, IMG submission 89693) | Host-associated microbial communities from peat moss isolated from Minnesota, USA - S1T2_Fb - Sphagnum magellanicum MG | ecosystem: Host-associated > Plants > Peat moss > Unclassified...
AAAATTGGCTACAAATGTTAAGTGGCAAATACCTCTAGACTCATTGATGTTTTTTCCTCTCTGGAAATGATGAATCACAAGAACCCTCTGGAGGTTCTCCTTGGAGAATTTAATTTGAGAAACCGTAATAAGTCCCATTTGTTTGTGGAGGGGAAATGTAAATCCCCTGGCTGCTCTTCGGACTTAGTGAAAGAAGTGTTTTCCCTATTGTATGGAACTTATTCAGGGAAAACTATTAAAATGCCCCCAAACAAAATCCAAGTTCCCCCTCTTTAACTTTTTGCTGCTATTACCGAGTAGGTCAAAATAAGGTTTCCTTTCAATTAGGAGACTTTGAAAAGGGGAAAAGGTCTTGAAGTCCCTTAAGGATGCAACTCCCTTCTATGACTTTCTGCCTCCATTCTCTTGGAGGTGAAAATAAGTTTTTTTTTGGATATTGTGACCATAATGGACTTGGGAAATTTACTAAATTCCCTCACAACAAAATGCAATTCTCTTCTCTACCTGGAATAAGGTTTTCAATTATGCAGGAAATGCGACAAGTTAAGGAATTGTTGAAGTTCCTTGAAACAAAATGCAAATCCCTGGTTGTATAAGCCTTAAACCTTATTTTTTACCTTCAAGGTCAAACCCTAAACTTGATGAACCCTAAAGAAAACAACATTAAGCATATTTTTATTGAATCTAGAACATAAAACCCTAAATTCTAAAAATCATAGAATCCTAAATTGAACAATAGACGTGCTATGTGAACCTTAAACCTAAAAAAACCCTTCCACCTTGAAAAACCTTTAAGCTTTGAGATCCTTCAACCTTAACGTTGACCCTTAACCCTTGATCCCATGCTCTTAAAACTCTAAAATCATAAACTTCAATTGGGTTTTGCATTGCCTTGATAACCTAGTTCTACCTTTCAAGGTTAGATCATATATGCACTCATTTACAAATCGGAATGTTTTTGAAAATATTTAAGAAAACGTTTATTGTAGGATACTTATTTTCTTCAAGGAAAGAAAAAGGTGACAAAAAAATTCAGTTGCAAAAAATGGCAACCAAAAAATTTGGTTGCCAAATCAACAGTGGAAGTTGATCCATTGTTGATTCGATGACTTGTATTAGGCAGCCAAAAATTTTGGTCATCAAAAAGTTAGAAATTTACAACGCCCAAAAATCTTTGATCATCGCAATCTTGATACTCAATTGTCACAATCCGGAAGCCTAGGTTTTTTTGGTTGCCATGTAACCGGACATGGGGTGACCGAACATTTGGAGCTACGATGATTCTGATCTTGATTTTTGCACCGTCTCTTGGTTGGCTGCGCATTATGTCTCATTACTGTAACTATGCATGGCGGCTACTCTAGTGTGATCATGGATGCTCACCACACTTGAGGAAGACGGCACAGAATTATGGCAATGGAGGTGCTAGCTTTTATGATTCGAGGCGGTTAGGATGCATGACGGCGCCGGAACTGAGAATTGAATGAGGGGGAGAGCTGCAATGGAGCGCGGCATCAGTTTTGGTAAAAAGGGGAGATCGAGCTAGGGAAAGGAAGCAGGATAGTAGAGGAGGATCAATATGGGGGTAGGTAGAAGTTAGAAGTTTTTTGGAAGGTGCAAAGGAGCTTAGAAGATAGCTAGTTGCTGATTTTCTTCCACTGCATTAGTGACTAGTGGATGGCTAGCTCCTGAATCTGGTGTGAGTCAGGTCGATTATGTCTGAGTAGTTGTTAACCGATCGAAAAATGGTCTGTAGCTTGAGGAAGATTGTGTGGACGAGGATCTGTGTGAAATCCGAACTATACGTTTTGGGTTCTTGAGATTCTGTGTGGGAGCCGAGTCTGCAGAGGCTCCAGAAAGACTTTTTTTTCTTTTGTAATAAATCTATTGTGTGGATCTATCTATTTGGAGTTGTTGTGATGCTTATTTGAAGTGTGTTTGCCTAATTCTCGCTCTGTCAGAGTGAAATCTCCTTGAGGGTTCTGGTTGTTGTTTGGTCCCTTTCCTTTTGGTATCAGAGCAGGTTTGATCCAGTGGGTTTCGGTATAACATATGAGGACCCAAGTGTGATGGTAGTCAAGGAAATATGTCCTCGACTGGTGCAGACGATATAGAAGTGGAAGAACTAGTGCAGGAGACTCGTGAGCAAAGGATAATTCGTAGGTTCGACTTTTACACTACTCGGGGTGTATTACCACCGAGAGGGGCCGTGGTATTGCGTTCCTTGGGGTTTGGTGTAATAACTATTGTAGGAATAGATCCCGATGCGGCCAGAGTAGGAGATATAGTAATCGAAATAGCTCACAGTGGTTTTTACACCCAAGTTGAGGTCTATGTGAAGGTGAGTAATGGAGCCAGGGGGTGGGTGTCAATCTCGCAATTTCAGACACAGTACCACTACACCACCTACCTTGCGTAGAGTGACGCCATTGTTTGCTGAGAGGCGGTGCAATGTGCCTAGACTGGGAGACATATGGATTCCCAAGTCAACTCCCTTAGCTAACCATTTTCCTAGGCTCTACATTCCTAGTGTGGAAGACCTATTTCAGGTTGGAAATCGTATAGTCTGTGTGGAGCATTCCGGAACGAGGTCTTGTCTCGTAAGCTGGCGGGTGTGGCGTGATTCGGCATCGAAGTGGCAATTCCAATAGGAATCCACAGATGAGCAATGTTTCTCCATTTTTTCGTCAGATTTTGAACCATTGATACCCGTAGCTAAGGGTGCTTAGTCTGAGTTCGATCGATGACTCAGGCAAAAAAATTTCTTTCAAGAATTAAACTCGAACTGCAGAAGCCGAGGGGCTGATCAATTTTTTTTTTATGTTTTGAGGGTCTGTGTGTGGTGAGGAGTGTTGCATCTTGTTTCTGTTGTTGCTGAAATTCTGAAGGATGACCAATCCCCAGGGCATGGATGAATTGTTTTGGGGAAGGGACCATGAAGACGTTGGTGATTGGGCGGAAAGGCTCAGCATGGCTGCTGAGGTGCGAGACCTCAATGCAGACAAGCTTTTTAAGATCGCCAAGCTCAACTTGAGAGGCAGGGCTAGAGAGTGGTTCAGAAGGTTACAACCAGCGCCAGCCGATTGGCTGGAGCTGGAGACACTAATCGTACAGAAGTAAGGGAGTGTGGACGCTGATGACATACGAGTGAAGCTCGATGCCATCAAGCAGGAACCCAGAAAGAGGGTTCAGAAGTACTTCGAACGTTTGGACAGGCTGTTCCAGAGAGGCCGAATACCAGATACCGAACAGAGACGGAGGTTTTTGGCCAGACTAAGGCCTGAAATTCGAAAATTATGCGTCGTAAGAACTTTTGCTGACATTGAGGAGCTGGTGGGTGCAGCTACCGAGCTCGAGCGAGTGCTAGGCGAGCTTGGAGAGACTCCATTTGAGCCTCTAAAGGAGGAGCAAGAGGAGGGAGTAGCAGAGACGCTGATGGAACATCAAGTGGCTGCTCTAAACAACACGCTGATCAATTTTTTTAGGGGAAGTGTGCCGAACTCTATCCCATCATCTTCTTCTACCCTGCCTGAAGAATGTCAAGTCTGTAAGGGAAGGGACCATATAGCCACGACATGTCCAAGGTTGAATGAGCCACGGCCGAAATGCGCCAAATGTGGCATGCCTCATAGGACAGAGAACTGTGGTGTGAAATGTTCTTTCTGTTCGGGTCTCGGGCATTCAGAAGACAGGTGTTGGAGGAAATCTAAGGATGCGAAATCGCATTCTGGAGCGGCAAATTTCCTTGAAGTGTTGTTGAATGACGAAGCAGCAACTTTACAACAACTCAATGAATTGTGTGGGAATGAGAATGTGTTCTCACATGTTCGTGTGCCCAGACGTAAGCTGCCTGTTGAAATGCCCTCGACGGGTACTGTACCATCGACTGATGTTGCAGAAGATAACACCGGGGTGAATCGGGAGGATTCCATCAGGTCAAAGATCCTTTCCCATTTTGTAAAAGGGAAGATCTCGCTGACACCAATGGAGACGGTTATGATGATACCAGGCGAGTTGGAGCAACTGGAAAATCTGGTAAAAGTTGCTAGAAGAAAGAAGGATGCAGAAGTCGCCAGTAATCAGGTGACGATGGTGTCTGCAGCTCCGATGTTGCGGAGAATCTGCATTAACAAGACACACAGAAGTAAGACCTTGCATTTGACGGTAGAGATAAACGGCTACCTAATTGAGGGACTAGTGGACACTGGAGCATCCATGTCTGTCATGGTGGCTGCAGTGGTCCGAGAGTTGGGTATGATGCACTTAATTTCCGGATCGGAGACCTACAAGACCACATCTGGAGTAGTCACGCAGGCCTTGGGACGGATCGATGAAGTGTCAGTCAAAGTTGGAGGAGTTCAGTGCGCCATGACCTTCATGGTGGTGGATACCAACAGCTATGATGTGTTGCTTGGGCTTGACTTCCTAATTAAAATTGGGGCAATCATCGATGTGGAGCAAGGACGGATCCAAGTCAGACATGGTCCGGGGCCTGACGTGGAGGTGTTACCTTTGACCATGGTGAATATGATGCAGTCGCTAAACTCGGAGCCCCTGATGCAAAACGATTCACGCTCTGTTGAAGGAGTCGATGGGTTCATGGGAAGGCCATGTGTGAATGAGGACACTGAAACCCAACAGATGGATGCGCAGGTGTCAGGTTCGGACTCTAATATGTCTGGGGACTATGACAAGGAGTGTCAACGGCCGAGACCGATCAGTGACGAATCTAAATTCGGAAACATTGAACTTGAGGAGTTGGTATTGATAGAAGGACCTCAGCAGATTCTACAGCTGACATTGCAAGAATAAGCTGATAACTTCATGCGAGAAGAAATTACAGATGCCAACGATTATGCCGACTGGATTAAGTGGGTGGCGGATGCAAAAAAAAAGAAGCAGGCTCTTACAGATGGTCTGAATCATGTGGAAGTAACCGTACTGTTGCAAGTTCAGCAACTGAATGATGCTGCTCTCTGCAACAACTTCAGGGGCCAGATAGTGTCCACAGATGACCCAAGGGTGAGCTCAAGGTGGGAGGACATCTGCCAGAAGCTCTGTGTTGATCAAAACTTGGATGAGCGAAAGGGGCAGCTGCTTTGGAGAATGCTGGAAAGGTACCAAGACGTGTTTGCCTGGAATAAAGGGGAGTTAGGATGTTGCACAGTCGGGGAACACTCCATCGATACGCAAGGATTCCCACCTTGTAGGTTAGCGCCTGGACGATTGTCGTACTGGGAGGAGGCCGAAATAAAACGACAGATAGACGTATTGGTGGATCTGGGCAAAATGAGGCCTAGTGATTCTGAGTACGCCTGTCAGGTGACCCTACCAGTGAAGAAGGATGGCAGTAGGAGATTCTATGGAGACTACAGGCCCCTCAATCTACAAACTAGGAGGGATTCGTTTCCCATGCCCCTAGTTGAGGATGTAATATCCCAATTGGGAAAGTCAGTTTGGTTCACTGCATTAGACTTACAGTCAGGCTTTTGGCAGATTCGTATGGCCCTCGACGACATGAAGAAGACGGCGCTGGTCACCAAGACCGGGTTGTACGACTGGATTGTCATGCCTTTTGGCCTCAAGAATGCCACTAGCACCTTTACCAGGACGATGTCTTTGGTTTTCAAGGAATTAAGAGATAAATTTCTGAGGGTATTTGTGGACGACCTCAACGTCCATAGTGAGAGCTGGGACGACCATCTTCGGCACTTAGAAGTCGTGCTCTCCAAACTGAGGGAAGTAAACTTGAAACTGAACCCACGAAAATGTTGTTTTGCTGCCAGGAGCATCACATTTTTGGGCCATGTGGTTAGTGAGAGTGGTGCTAAGCCAGATCCTGGGAAGATTGATGCAGTTGTGCGCTTCCCTGAGCCAAGAACGGTGACAAATGTCAAATCATTCCTGGGACTGGTTGGATACTACCGGAAGTATGTTCAAGGTTACTCGCGATTGGCTAGTCCATTGTTCGATCTTATGAAGAAGGATGTGGCGTTTGTGTGGAGTCAAGACTATCAGCAGGCGTTTGACATTTTGAAGAAGGCGCTGGTCGATGCTCCCACACTGATACGACCTGACTTCAGTAAGCCCTTCTACCTCGATGTCGACTGGTCAACAAGAGGCATCGGCGCTATATTGTCTCAAAAGGAGGGTCGATTTGAGAAAGTCGTGGCATATGCCAACAAGGGTCTAACGGTGGCAAAAAGAAGATTTCACCCCATGGAAGGGGAGTGCTACGCGCTAATATGGGGTATCATGCACTTCAAGCAGTACGTGCATAGGACCCGTTTCACTTTTAGAACTGACCACAAGCCACTCGAATGGCTAGCGACGGTGTCAGATGCAAGTGGCAGAAGAGGAAGATAGATCCACCTGCTGCAAGACTTCGGCTTTAAAATTGTACACCGACCAGGCTTAAGGCACACCAACGTGGATGCTTTAAGCAGGAATCCTGTTGGGAAAGCCTCAGAAGATGATGATTTCAATAGGGAAATTCAGGATGTTGGGCCTCCACGAGATGACCCAACTGAAGAAATGTTTGTTGTTCGATGTGATTAGCATTCAAACTGGTTCGGATTCAGGAAGACATCACGGGAATTGGCCAGGCACCAGAGGTGTTGTGCCGGTATCAATCGGGGGTATGGTTTGGAAGAACACCAGCTACTCATGCTGGAAGTGGTTACTGAGACAAGCCCACTGCAGGAGCACAGCGAGTCCCTAGCTCAAGAAGGATTGCCGGGAACAGGAACTTCGAGCCTCACGAATCGCCACGCTGAGGCAGACGACCCACGCATGGAAGTGGTGGGAGCTGTCGTTGATGAGGGGATGGGAACTGGGCAGAGAAAGCAAGAGCCACAAAAGGAAATCATCAGACATTATGACAAGCGTTAGCAGCTGGAATTGGTCCTAGCTGTTCAGAAGCTTACATAATCTGATGATCTTGAGTTGGATCCCACCGAACCTAGTGAAGAAGGAGGTCACGAGGACGACATTAGGACCGTCGACATTTGGATCGATGTTACCTGCCTAACACTACTGAGAGATGGGGTACTACCTGACACAATGGATGTTGAAGAAAGCAAGAGGGTCAAGAAAAGAGTGTCTAATTACTGCATTAGGGGCGAAAGGCTCTACTTCAGGGATCTATATGTGCCCAAGCCAGAGGAGAGGACTCCACTGGTGACCCAAATACATGAGGATCTCAGGCATGTTGGAGAAGAAAGGACGTTGACTGAGGTATGCAGGAGGTACTTCTGGCATCATCGGACTGGGGATGTAAGAACTGTTGTGAAGACATGCCAACGATGCCAGATGGTTAGAAGGTTAGGAAGCGTGCGGTCGGAAAATGAAGAGATGAGGAGCATACCTGTGTGTGACCTGTTCCATCGGGTGGCCATGGATACTGCCGGACCACTGCCTGCAACCAAATCGGGGAACAGGTATTTTCTGGTAGCAATCAACCACTACTCTAAGTGGTGTGAGGCGAAGGCTGTGAATGATCATGGGGCTAAGACTGCAACTAGCTTCCTGGAAGATGACGTCATCTGCAGATACGGCGTTCCCAAGTTCATACTTACGGACAATGGAGGCGAGTGGGCAGCAGAGTTCGACATTATGTGCAGAGATTATGGCATCCAACATCAGCACACTGCGCCTCAATGGCCGTAGTGTAATGGAATGGTGGAACGTTTGTTCAAAACTATTAAACATGGAATCACCGTTCTTGCTGCAACACCGGAGGCTGTAGATTATTGGGATGAACACCTGGCAAAGGTATTATTTGGATATAGGTGTGGGATTCAGTCTAGCACCAAATTCTCTCCATACATGATCCTGACTGGTCGAACACCCCATCTCAGGGCAGACAACTACCTGCAAGCAGGTGACAGCCATTCCTCTGGTGATCAAAACCATTTTCAGTCGCCATCCATGAAAAGCCAACTCAGGTGAATGAAAATAATTCTTGCTTCCGTTTTGACAAATGCATCAAGATTGACACTCATGTGACACTCAACACAAAATTAGCACATCGTGTCCATTTTGATAACCTTGTGTTTCTTTTAAATAAAAAAATTGTAATAAATCAAATGTGAATATATGACAAACCTATTTTCAAGATGAAAAGATTCCTATTGTTTCAAAACATTTTGGTCTAACTAAAACCCTAAACCTAACTCTAAACATTTTTTTATTCTGTATTGACTGTAAATAATTTTGACTATGACAAATTTCAACTTAACAATAAAAAATCATATCTATGATTTGACGATTAAATTATGATTTAATAATGAACAAGACATAAATACTCTTGACATATTATGAATTTTGATCATTGACTTAATTATTGACTTTCAATAATTTTGATTATAATAAATTTTAATTTAATAATAAAAAATCATATTCATGGTTTAACAGTTACATTATGATCTAATAATGAACAAGACATCATTACCCTTCATAAGTTCTGAATTTCAATTATGCATCTCATGCTTAGATTCAAAACTTAAATATTTCAACCTAGATTTGAAAAATAACACATAAACTTAATTTTTTTCTCCACTACTTGATTATTATTTTCATTTTCATCATTCTATTTTATTTTATTTTTTGTTTAACATTAAAAAAAATTTATCATGAACATAAAAATTTTAATCACCAAAAAAAAATTCTTTTTTGATTAAATGTGTTAAGTGTTTGGAATAAAACAGGATATCGTTTGTTCTTTTGTTAAATTTTCATGCCCAAAAACTTGATATTGATTTGAGTAAAATATTTTCTTGAGAAAAAATCTTTATTTAATCACCTTATTATGAAAAAAAAAAAAGAAAAAAAAAATATACCCACCCCCTTCTCCAACTACCCCATCCCACATCACCAAAAAAAATAATTCTTTGAAAAACAAAAAAAGCCCAACCTTCCTACCTTGAGAAAGGACCAAACTTAACTTTTCCCTCCCATGCCGCCCAAAAAAAACCCCTTGAGATAATTCCCATCCCCGAAAAAAATCAATCCTTCCAATCCACCCAAAAAAACTCCTTTAGAAAGAGATAGAATTATCTTGTTCTCCCACCTCCCCCAAAAAAAAACCCTTTAAAGAAAAAAAAACAAAACTTAACTACTTGTCCCTTTTTCTTAAAGCTCCACTTCCAACTTGTAATTCTTTCAATCTAATTCAATTATCCACTCCTTATACCAATTGAAACCTCATAATAAACAAAAAAAACTCTCAAAAAAAAAAACGAATAAAAAGAAAAAGTTATCCCCTTGAATCTCTCTAAATTTCCACCTATAAACGCCACACAACCCTCAACCCACTTTTTTTAAAAACTTACACAAAAACCTTTAACTTTATCCATTCAACCAACTTTTGATTCTCCAACCTCTGAAAACCACTCAGAAGGTGTTCCCACAATGGCTCTGCAGGACAGAGCCAATAAAGAGTACAGAACCAATCAAAGGCATATATAGGCAACCCTAACCCAAATCTACAATGTTAGAATGTAGAACGACGGCATCTGTCACTTTTCGTAATGGCAACAAACAAACAGTGTTTAGAAATTAGTAAAGTAATGGTGGTTACTGTAAATTAAGAACAACAAAAATCCAAGTTAGTAGTAGTGTGACTCCCAATTAATAGTGATGGGTTTTAATTAAGGTTGGTGATTAGCCATCTATTACTTTGTATTTATACTGCTGATGTTCTGTTGTTAATCACTCTTTAGAGACATGACTTCTTTCAAGTAGTAGAAAATCTACAAGTCTATCAAGCTTGCTCATCCAGTAGGCTGAAAATGATAAGCTTGTTGCAAGAGTTAAGAATTTGATCACTTCGTGTGCACTATTTGACAGCTTCAATTAGCCACTGTTCTGCCAATAGTTGAATAAAGTTTATGGCTGAGAAACTGGCAGTCGTGAGCAGATCCCTCCATTGTTCTTCTGTTCTTTCCATGCCACCAAGAAGTTGTGGCTATAAGAGAAAAAAGTTGTTACAACACCTTTTTTTTAAAAAATTTAAATTTTATCTTGCAACATCTCATTTGTTGTTATAGTATGTGTTTTCTTACAAGTGTAAAAAGAATAATGATGACAACATTTGTATCATTTTTTTTTCAATTTTAAGAACATCTGACAACAATTCATTTTTTATCGCAAGAACTTTGCTTTTGGATTATTTTCTTATAGTAGGAGTAGCAAGAACATTAGTGGTGACAATGAACATTTCATGTTTTTTTCATTTTTTGTTGTAGCAATGTCTTATTTTATTTTTTGTTTTTGTGTTTTCTTATAAGTGGAATAGCAACAATAATGTTGATGATGGAAACCAGTTTTTGGGGGTTTATTATGTGAATGTTTTCTTAGAGCAACAAAAGATGCAACAACATTATAGCATCATTTTAGTTCTTTGTTTTTGTTTTTAGTTTTTTTATTATTAATTTTTGATGAAAATGTTATCATGTTTTGTACGATACATTTGGTGTCATCATGCATTCAAATCAATTTTGTTGCCATCACATATATAAAAAGGTAACTCTTTTAGCTATCCTTAATTTTGAAACTTTTGATCTTGCTAGTTGCTTTTAAAACAATTAAAAAATAAATAAATCAGGGTTTTTTTTAGTTTGTTGATTTTTGAAGATTTGTTTTTAGTTTGTCGATTTTTTTATGGTACACTTGTTTTCTTTCTTTTGAAAAAATTCTTGAGCATAATGTTTGGTTTGTTCTCGTTTTAATTATTGATATATTTGGTAATGGATGTCACCTTACAAAAAGTAAAAAAATAATTAGGTTCCATTGGAATATGAAGAAACATTGGAGCAAAGATTTCAAGTAACCATTTGTGTGTCCCTTCAATTCTTGATTCTTCCAATGGGCAAGGTGAGTAAAGATTCTTGCAATGGCATTTTTAATAGGAGGCTTGTTTGTTTTTAAAATCAAAACACAACTACATTGTGGTTTATTTATGGGATTTGAGGTTGCATGCAACATATTCAATATTCATGTGCAATTTTCTACCTAACAACTTGGATCACTTTCTCATTATGCTAACAAGTAAATCTGGTCACCCTTCCATTTGTGAAAAGGAACCAAGATGTCAAGACCATATTGCCATGAATGATTACATCTTGGGTAATCCTTATAAATTCCATAAGTGGAATGAGGCCAAGGTTGTGGACCATGCTAAAAATATATATATAGAAGAATTTGATAGGTTGCAAATTGAAGCACAACATGTGTTAGAGGTATGTAAACATATCCTTGTGAAACTTGTTGACTCCATGGTTTGTAAGATACTTGGGATAGAAGCACGAGGTGTGGGATTGTTAGAAAGCATAATCATTTCCATCTTGGAAAAGGATGATGACTTGGTTGTGCTCATTAAAAATAGTAGGGTGGTTTATGCCAAAGAAACGTGTATGACATGCGAGCCTAAATGTGAGAAACAAAGGCCCTTTAACACAAGGCAAAAAAAAGAAATACAAGCCATTATATCTTACCATGAACCATAAAAAAGAAATACAAGCCATTATATCTTACCATGAACCATAGTAAGTTTGTAATTCTTTTGTTACCAATGATCTATAAGTAAATCTTTTGGCCTTGTTGTGATTTTTGCAAAAACTAATCTTGAGTTACATATGCAAGATTCGTGATACCACAAAGGAATAATTTGTAGTAGAGGTAGTGCATTTCATTTTGAAGACTTGAGCCATGTACACAATGCAACATGCACATTTGGTAGCTCAAGTTGTAGCAACTTATCAAAGAGTTCATTCAATTAATGATGATGATAAAAATGATAATTCATCTAAAGCTTAATAACTTATAATGTACATTTCAAAATAAAGAAGATACTTTTGAATTTATTAACAAATACATTTTTGTAATAATTTGCCAATGACCATTTTGTAACATATATCCCCATGAAATTTTTGTAAAAGCTTGCCTAAAAGATTATTGCAACTAAAGTTTTGTAACATTTGCCATGTTGTAGAGGTATAATTTGTAGTCAATATGAAGCTATTACATATGTGTGTACATTTTCAATATCAATTTTTAGTAAAATTGAAAGTTATGCAATACTTGCATCATAAATCAATCCTTGATTATGTGCATTTAACTAAGACTACAATACTTGCATCAAAATTTATAAAGCTTGTTGAAATTGCATGTGTTCAAGTAGTTGAGTTTGTGGAATCTTTGAACATTGCTTTTTTATAGTGATGACATTCATGAAAAATAAGTTGGAAAACCACTTCACTTGCCATTTGGATTTGTGCACTTGGTTTTTTGCACAACAATTCTACATGATTGACTATTTTTGTTTTTAGGAGGCCATCACCTAAAGGAAAAACATAAAGACATGATATTGCTTTGATGCTTGAAGATAGCTAGTTTATTTATGGAGGTTGTTAACTTTATTTTATTTTGTTCCCTTTCTAATGGGGTTATTTTAATTTTGTACCAAGTTCTGTTGTGAGTTTGATAATGCACATGGATAATTATAGGTATGAATTTTTTTCCTTCTTAAACACACATTGCATTAGTTGGTTACTAGTTCTTGTTTTTAGGTTTGAAAATGCCTTGAAAGTTGGAAGGTTCGTGTGGGTGCTTGGTGTGTTTGAAATGGAGTGTAACTCTTGGAGTTTTGTGGAATTAACATGTGGAGCAAGGTTTAAGGTTTCTACTTGGGGTTTTTGGTGTTTTTTGTGGAATGTGGATGCTTCAAAGTTGAAGTTGGCTAGTGCGTTGTTGGAACTGTTTGTTACATTTTGATTCTTGTTTTTTGACTTGTTTGCACTTGGGATATTTTACTTGACGTGGATGGGGTTGGGGTGTGTTGTGAGTGCAAGCATACCACTATTGCATTTGAGTTCTGCACTATAACACACTACCAATGATAGCCAACTATTTTTTTAATTTTATGTTTTCATATATTTTGTCAATGTCAAATTTAATTTAAATTAATACACATTTCATGGACATGAAAAGACACATACTATTTTGTTTATTTTATATCCATGTTGGTGGATAGGAAAAAAAGGTGAGGTAATTATAAAATGGAGATAGTTATTAGCAAAGGTGAAAGACAATTATTATGAAAGTTAATAAGAAAAGGAAACAGTTATAAAGAAAGAAATAAAATAGTTAAACTTGAAAATGAGGTGGTTATTTTTGAAATTGTCTTTGGAATGGTCCATGGATGACCATACAAAAGATTTCAAAAAAACCCCTAATACCAGTTCCAATTACTCATCAATGGAATATGAACAAAATCTCTTTTGAAACTATGGTTTAACTTCCCTAGCAATGTTTGCAATGTGTTTGTAATATATTTTTTGCAATTGGGCACTTGGGGGTTTTTTTGTGAGATTATATTGTTTTAGAACTTGGTTCTGCAACTCATTTTTTTTTCATCTTTTATAATAATACATTGATCATCAAGTCGTATGCACTTTGCGTTTGTTTGTGTGAGTCACCAAATGCTTCTTCTGAGATTTATTAGAATAGCCAAACTATGTAAAATTGCATTGGGGGATCCGATTTCTGATCTGGAGTACTGTAGCTTTGTAAGCGGATATGGCAGAAGCACATGGGTCGAAGGCGCAGCAGCCAGTTGCTGTTGAGGAAGAGTTCATGGCAGATCGAGCAGTGTTGTATCCTCTAATCCTGGGATTTGTAGGTTCATTTGTGTTAAGTACTGCTGTTGTGCTGCGACTTCCAAATATCATTGCCAGAGCAGGTCCAGATGAAACTCTCACCGTGAAGCAAATAGCTGCACAGTTGAAGAGCGAATCTGTCAACGAGTTTGGACTGCAACGTGTTTTAACGGCTTTAGTCAAATGGAAGCTCTTCA
>Ga0116227_10012426_pt1 | contig 13855 bp, 6 predicted proteins | sample S1TSphgellanicum_FD_89693 | JGI IMG/M metagenome (GOLD analysis project Ga0116227, IMG submission 89693) | Host-associated microbial communities from peat moss isolated from Minnesota, USA - S1T2_Fb - Sphagnum magellanicum MG | ecosystem: Host-associated > Plants > Peat moss > Unclassified...
AGAGCTTTTCAACGCCGTGTCGCACTCCCGAATCGGACATCGGGAAGAGGTCGATTCCCGACTTTTTGTGGTCGGGAGTCAAACTGGCAGTTCGACTCCCGGCCCTTCTTTTGTCCATAACTTGTGTTTCAGATGTCTGAATGAGCAATGCGAGCCCATTTTTGACATTTACGTTTCAAGAGCTTTCCACTGATCTAAAGAACGCCACAATCCATTGAGGTTTGACCCCTGCAATCGCTCTCTGAAATTTCGGGAGTCCACCGGGACTCCATCTCCCCAAAATTGGAGTTGCCTTGGGAGTGTGAGGGTTCATTCCCTCATACTCCCTCACACTTTCTAACACTCCTAGGAGTATGTGATGTGACTCCCGGGCTTCCTTCCTCTTGGCTTTAATTCCCGGGCTTCCTCTTGGCCCGCACCCTTGCAATTCCCTTTGCCTTGGTCACGAGCCCAAAGCTAGGGTTGCGACAAAGAATCAAGTTGAATACCCTTTTCATACTTGGAGTTATGGGTCTAGGATGTAGGAAATAAGAATTGAGATACTCCTGAAAGTCTGCAATCTTGAGATGGCTAGAGGTTTTAACTTGTAGACTTATATTTTTTCTTTGAGTGTTGTGTGCTTAGTGGTTGGTGGTTACTATTGTCACTTGTCACATTAACAGAGTAAAGTTTCAACAATTAGTTTGCAATGAAAGGAGATTGAAAACAAACTGTTAGAGGCTATGGAAATGGTAATAAATTTATAATTGAAGAATGTAAATTGTTGGTGTAAGCTTGTTCATTTTTTTCTCTTTGTTTGATGTGTCAATTTTGTGCACATTGGTTTCTTCTCTCAAGTGTATCAACATTGTTTCATGATTTATCATTTCAAGCTTACAATTGGGGACAATTGTAGTTGGGTTACTATTTTTTGGACAAAGGATTCAAGGACTTTGTTTTTGCTACCTTCTAAATACAAAATTTACATGGAATAAATTTAAGTGCAAAATACTGAATAATTTGAATCATACTAATTTTCATGGTGGTGGTGATTTTTCACATATGTATGTAATTATGCATCAATATTTTGTTAAAAAATTAGAAATGCAAAAATTGAATACATCAAATTTTACAAACAACTTGACATGTTTTCTTGCATGATTACTTTTGTACATGTTGTCGACACTTGGAGCCATTAAATATAAGTTTAGTGAATACAAAAAATCAACCAAATGAAAATAAATAAATAAATAAATCATTTTCCTTGAAGCCCTCTTAGAATGGATTTTATAACTTTCAAAATTTTTGTACCATATACTATTTAATGAAATGCATTATATGAACATTGCCAAACATAGATGCATGCATTATTTATCCATGAAAGAAAATTGAAGTCAATTGCATTATTTAGTACATTCCTTTTGATTCCCTTAAAATGAAAATGCAATTCAAACAAGGATTCAAATTATTTAAAAGGACTCAAAAATATATCTATATTGTATCCAATTTATTCTTATATTTTTTATTAAATTAACATGACATCATTTTAATTATAGCCATACACCAATCCATTCTAGTCATGAAGTTATAAATTATGTAATAAAAATTCAAAATAGTCCTTCATAGTCCTTTTTTTGTTAAACTGTCCTTTTTGGTACCCCAATTGTGAATGTCCCCAATCAACTAGTCAAAAGCTTTTGCTTTCAAGTTGTTATGTTTATTTATTAATGTTATTGAAAGTTTTGCTAAAAGCTTTTGTTTTTTTGGTGTTCAATTTATTGGTCATGATTATCAAAACCTTCACCAAAACTAAGTCTTGCATTCAAGGTCATTGACTTCACTATTTAGTTAAACTTAAGATTGTCAAAAGTTTTGTTGAAAGTTTTTTTTTTTTCGATATTCTGTCTATTGGGACCACAATTGTTAAAAGCTTCGTTAAAAGGTTTTTCCTTCACGGTTGTTGGAATTTTCAAGGTGCTAACTCTATTGAGATTGTCAAAAGCTTTGGCAAATGGTGTAATTCATGCATTTTATGCAACTACACACTCATTCTTTCATTTGTTGTTAAAGATTTTATTAATTACATAATTTGTTGTTTCAAGCTTGCTAAAAGCTTTTGAAGTGTTTCCTTTGGTATTTATTCGTTTCAACCTTTCCTTCATAGATTGCATTAATAAGTTTGACAAATTTTCCAAATAGTTTGGTTGATTTGCAAGGTTTTAATTCTTATGTGCATGAGCTTCCCCATAAGTGATTATAACATTTAGTAGTAGTATTATTTTTGAAGGTAAAGACATGGCATGTAAATAACAACGGGTTTTTAAGGTGTATTTGATAAATGTGAAAAAACTTCATTATTACAATTCTTCCAAATTATGGGCCTTTTACAAAATGAACAACAACCATTGTGTTGATTTTACTCAAAACCAAATGATGTGATGTATTATTTGTCACAATGAGACTATTAGTCTTGAAATTCTAACTTTGTGCACTAAATGCCACAAGGGTTTCATTGCTTAACATAAGACTAATAACTTATAATAAATTAAGGTAGGATGACCTATAATAATCTATGGCAAAATATTAACTTAAAATAACTTAAGTTGGAATAACTTTGAAAAATAACATAACATGGAATAATAATAATAATAATAAAAGTAAATAATAAAAAATGGCTTAAGGTATAATAACCTAAAATATTCTAGATAGAATAATTTAAAATAGTAAAACTTAGATGCAAGCAAGATATTTTGTACATATTTGTTACCTTTTTTAATTTGAAATTTAAAATAATTTTTCAAAATTTTAACCTTCCTTTAACATTTCAAAACAAATGAAACTTTTAGGTTTTTTCATGGGCATCTCTAGCCTCTTTTTAACTTTTCAAAGCAATTTGTGTCATATCATTTGGACTTGAAAAAATACCTTACAAGTATCCCCAACAATTACATCATTTTTCAAGGGTTGGGGATGATTTTAGTTATGAAAACAAATTCAATTAACCAAAAAAATTATATTAAAATGTTCACCACATCAATATTGAGGTGCTTGAAAAAAACACCAAATACTTGTAAAAATATTTCACCTACTTTCATGTACTTGAACTTTACTTTCCAAATTACCACAAATTTTAAATCCAATTCAATTACTTGCAAATAATTATTTAAAATATTATTATAATAATTTAATTTCTAAAGTCCATGCAAACAAGAGTTTAAAAATAATGTATTCAAAAAATATATATTATCCTTATAAAATCATCTATTTGTTAGTCCTTTTATTTAAAGACCCCCATATTTTGTTGTTTACACTACTTTTTGTGTATATTTTACCATGTTTTCACCTAAAAAATAGCCCAAGATAAAATAACCAAAAATAATATAAGGTGGAATAACTTAAAATAACCAAGAAGAGCTTAAAATGGATTAATTTAAAATAACCAAAAAGAGCTTAAGGTGGTTTAATAAAAAAATATTTTAAAATAAATTATTACATGTAAATTTTATTTTTATAAATGAATGGTTTTTTTGTGTATATAAATATTGAACTTTAATTTCAAATTAAGTTTAAGAAAAATTTAAAAATATGTTATTACTAATATTTATGTTTAATACACATATAATTTATTATTTCTATGTAAATTGTTACAACACATCAAATAATGGTACATAATTAATAATATTGTGCAATTATAATGTTTATTCGTTTTTATATACATGATATTTTAATATTTGTTTAAAATTATGATAAAAATTCATTAAAAACTCATTAAACACTAATGAACCCTATGACGCACTCCCAACTCCTTAAAGGGTTCAAATGTGAGCCTGAGTGGAAAGCAGTGGAAGAGGGAAAAGTCAAAGCACGCTCCCTAGTTCACAACATTTTGAGGGTTAAAAGGGCATGTTAGAGCTCCGGGATGCAACTAGAAAGAGTTGACAAGCTTCACTCACTCACACGGGCCTGCACACAACCCACACAAAGCGGTTAATGCATAGTTGGAGCACCCTTGGTGCTAGGACGAACCATGGGCAACACGGACACACAAGACTCACCACAGCCCAGACTTGGGGGAAGCCACCACCTTCCCCTTTATAGTATACTCTGCAGCTCTCCACGGAGGCTACATCCAAATGGCTCTTTTTCCCGGGACTCCCGAGTGGGAGTCCCGAAATCTCGCCAACTGGGACTCTCGCGACTTTGGAGCCCCATAACTTTGCAATCAAACCTGCGATTGAGGTGCGGTCTAAAGCAAAGTTGTAGCTCTCATCGAGAGCTTTCCAAGGATATGTGGCACGCCCCCTGTAGCTAAGTAAATCGAGTCGATTCCCGACTTTTTGTGGTCGGGAGTCAAATTGGCAATTTGACTCCCGACCCTTCTTTTGGCCATAACTTGTGTTTAAGATGTCCAAATGAGCAATGCGAGCCCATTTTAGACATCTACGTTCCAAGAGCTTTCCAATGATATAAAAAATGTCACAAGCCATTAGGTTTTGACCCCTGCAATTGCTCTCTGAAATTTTGGAAGTCCACCGAAACTCCATCCCCCAAAGTGGGAGTTGCCTTGGGAGTGTGAGTGTTCACTCCCTCACACTCCCTCACACTTTTTTACACTCCCAGGAATATGTGATGTGATTTTCCGGCTTCCTCTTGGCCCGCAACCTTGCAATGCATTTGCCTTGACTCCCGGGCTTCCTCTTAGCCCGAAACCTTACAACCCCTTTGCCTTGGTCGTGAGCCCAAAGCTAGGGTTACGCACCCTATGTCATTGGCCCAAGTTTGAATGCATTCAATTGAATTTTCCTTCCAAACCCCTTTTCACAATTTGTTCAAATCTCCAACAATAATATGTACCCACCAAAAATTCAATAATATTGTTCACATTTTAGGTTTCAAAATTATGAAATCAACTTTATCAAATCAAACTTGGTGAGGGCTTTCCAATAATACCAAACACCCCCAAGTTCCAATATAGTTTTCAATCTTGGTTTTTCAAAAAATTCGATGAAAAGATGGTTCAATAATCAATAAATTGCACATTGTAGCTCCAAACATTTTAAACCAAGTCATTGCACCCCTATTAAGAACTTTTTAATCACAAGTTCCAAAGCATAACTTAAAATATCGCGGTTGGGAAATATCATTATGACAAAGCAAAATAAACTACTTTCCTTCATGGATAAATAAGGTATCATGTGTTATTGGCCCCAAATGTGAACACACTCAACTCATTTTCTCTTCTAAACTCAATTTGTTGTAATTTGTTTGAATTTTCAATGACAAAATTCATTCAAATTTCAATATCTTCCACACTTTAAATATGAAAATTATGAAATAAATTTCATTAAATCTAACTTAACGATTATTTTCCAACAGCACCAAGTACACCTTTGCATTTGAGTAAAATCTCTATTTATGATTTTATTAATGTTTATTTAAAAAATGGTTCAGTAATCAATAACCTTTGCATTGTAGCTCCAAAACATTTCAACCCAATTTAGTGCATCGCTATTCATTGTTAGGTTTTCAAAGATATCAATAACATTATATGAAGTAATTTGGTTTAAGAAATTTCAACATGATAGAATAAAACAAAAAAAATTATCTACTTTCATTAATAGATTAAAATTATGTGTAAATTATCTCTGTATAAAATGAATGGTTATGTATGATGCAAATATTTTTTGTGCACACAAATAATAAAATTCGATTGAAGGAAATTTAAGGAAATTCTAAAATGTAAATTTGTAATAATGTGAGGAAGAGTTGGAAATATAACATGTAATACTCGAAATACAACAATCAAGTCAATTCATAATTTTGCACCTTGCATAATTTTAGTTATATACTGTAGCTATGAGTAATGTTTGAGACTTCTTTGTCAAATATTTATCTACTTTCAAAAACAAGGTTTGACAATCTCAAATTTAATTTTTCAAAACTTCAACAATTGAGGAATAAGTATGCAAAGTACATCTTGTGTTGTGTATTTATAATAATAATTCGATGGGAGTTTGATGTTCAACAATTTCAACAAATATCAAAAAGAAAATCTCATTAGACCTTTTGCAAATTATTTTGTGTTCAACATCAGTCATTTGTAAGGTATCTAATTTATGATTTTGCACAATTTTTCATTTCTGCCTAAACAAAAAGAAGAAAATAAAACCATTTTGTTGGCCCTCATATGAATTTTGAACACACCACATTTCAAGAGAGAGTGAGGATTTCTACCATTAACTTACTTTGGGGCATAAGTAAGATCAATACAATGATTGATTTAACCTGAAACTATGCTAATGTCAATCAAACCTTCCAATAGAATCACACAACTCTACACAAGCCATCACACAATCACTTAGATAATAATTGTTGGGTGTGGGGGATGGGAGGAGGAATTCAGTGTTTTACCTTAACTTTTACTTCCATTCAGCAATTTTATCAATTCAAAATTCCAATTATTGTTCACCTACAAACCCCCACCCTTAACAAATTATAAGGAATCAAAGCTTGAAAACATGTGAAGGCAACGAGGAATAGGAAATGTGAGTGCAAGTGGTGTGAATGTGTTTAAAGTTTTTTGAATGATGCTTGTATGTTATATGTTGGTTTATTGCAGTGCAATTGTGCCTAATGGACAAAGTCTAGGTGTCTTTTTCTTTTTTTGTTGAGTTGTAATCTTTGTAAACTTAGTTTTTAGGGGTTTACGGTTTGAGAAGAGATTGGCTTCAAGTAAATGTTAGCATTTATAAAGGGTTCCACTAGCAATGAAGTTATTTTGAGGTCTTTGTGGTGAAGATGAAGGTTTTAGCTATGGTATCACAAATGCAATTTTGGAAGGGAAAACATTTGTTGATTGTGTGTGATAAGGCATTTGAAAAAACTTAAAGTGGATCGCATTTGAACATGGGCTAGGGCTTTGGTGGTTAGAAGCTTATATGAAATTTTTATTTGCCAAAATGAAAAGTTCACTTTTTGAATTTTAATGATCTTTGATTCTTAACTTTTTGTTGGTCCCCATTTGAACAAGTTAGGATCTTCAAATGGAGGATGCACATCTTTTTTTTATATTTTCACTTCAAGACTTTTTAATAGATGCTTGATTTGAACATCATTTTTAGTTTCATTTTTGTCCCAAAAATTTGGCACACAATAAATCTCCAATTCAAAAACTCATTCAAAAGGATGTTGGGACAATTTCACATACTTGTGGGAGTGTGTTTGAGTTTCAAGATACTCTCCCAACCTATTGTCCATTTCATGCCTTGGCTTTGATCATGAGCCCATGGCTAAGGTTGCAACATTTTCCCATTGAAGTTAAAAGGAATTAAATGTTTTCATTGGCATTTAGAATTTTTTCCAAAGCATCATGCCTTGGACAAATCCTTTTTAATTGAGAGTAATTATCATCACAAGGCAAAATAATTAGCGGTTAATTATGGAACGAAAATGTTACATAACAATAGTATCATCAATAAATTACTTTCAACGCAAATAATCAAAATTTAATTCTTGAATAAAATTCCAATAAAAATTAGTGAATTAAAAAATAAATCTTTTAGTTTAGTTAGCTTAATGGGCATCTTAATAATTATCTAATTATTAATGATAGGTACTTGTTGTTCCTTAATTAATGGGGAATGAAACTATTTGGGTAATTAGTCCTTAAGGATAAAGTGATTGGCAATGAATCAATATGTCAATATGGATTTGTTTGTTTGCATTTTGTCATAAAACATCATTGTCCCATTTTGATCATAACAAGATAAAATGTTGAATTTGTGTAATAATACATTATGAATTTGTTTATTTGCATTGACAAGAGATTGGCAACTAGGAGATCTGATGAAATTTTGGATAGAGGCTTAAAATGTAAAAAGGGATGAGGTGTGTGTGGCTTGTGAGATGGGACCTTGTGGGTTCCTTCTTCTACTTATCAAACTTTCTTCATTCACATTATCCTCTCATTTTCTTCTCACGTATGATGTTGCTTATGAGGTTTAAAGGAGAGACACAAAAGACTAAAGGAGGGGGAAGATTGTACTTGTGTGAAAAAACAATAGAATGGGAAATGGAAGGTTGTGTTGCATATTTTTTTATTGTTCAGTGTTACCTTGATTTTTGGATGCAATGTGGGTAGATGGTATTAGTTTGATATATAAAATTGTAGCTTTGAAATTTTTTTTATAACAAATTTCTAATGATAACTTGTCAAACAACTTGTATGATTCAACATATCCTACCTTCACACTACCTTCATAGTGTTAATTTAAACAATTATAGACTTTCACATGTGCCTAAAAGTGTTACACCTTAGTGTGCTTTCACCTTTAACTAAAAACGTATTAAGACATATACATTCAACATGTAACCTTGAGTAGGAAGACTTTGCTTATTATGAAATATGAAATATGAATTCCACCCATAGGAGCAAACAACAAAAGTAAACCTCAAGTGCATGAAAAAAAAAGATTATCAATTTATTGATTTCATAAAAATACATTGAGTATTAAGAATTATCTCACCATCCATATAGGAATTCGGAATATGAACTATTAAAACTAAAATTCCACTCTATAAGCAACAACAATTTAAGGAATTGTTTAACCTTTTAGACCAAAAGTTAAATATGTAATTACATCCGTTGCCTCTTTAAAAAGAAAACCTTGTCAACATCATGATTTTCTACTAGTTAGAACAGTAAATGCTTTCGTGCAATCTACAAACAAAGACCAAAATCCACTACAAACATCAATGAATAATTGAGATTTCCCTTAAACTACAAACATCAAACAAAATATAAAATATAAAAAAACTAAACAAACGTGAAATGAAAGACATGGAAAACATAACTAAAACAAGGATAATTTTAAGGTTCACTTAGGACATCACCTAAAAAAGTTGTGATATTGCCAGATCCTCGATCAAACTTCCTTCAAATTGCTTGAACCAAGAATAAGATGAATATCGAGAACTAAAAACGGCCTCAAAAACTACATAATGATTGCGACATGGGTGTAAGTCATCTTTGCAATAGGTAAACCCTTCAACGTTGGCCACAACTGAGATGCAAGGTCTAAACATTGCAGCTTGTTTTTGGATAACTCACGTCCTTTGAATGGCTCAAGAAAAAGTTCGTTCCATTTTGGATTTCAAAAGGCTTTGCTAGGCTCATCATCAATGAACATTATTTGATCCTTGTCCCCATAAGGTAAACCTTTGCAAGCAAGGTGAACTCAATCTAAGTCCTTCAAATAGTAATAAATTGGACATGTAAGTTAACCCGTTGTTGTAGTGCATTACTCACATCCCTAAACAAACATAAATTGATTGACCAAAGTTTTGGGCATCAACAAAGGTAAAATTTCAAAGACATCTTCTAACGAGATACACGACCAAATAACAATGTTCAAATGCTTGAAATAGGAAATCTTATACTCCAACATGAATTTCCAACCTCGATACATTTAAGTTTTTCCTAGTTTTTCAATAATCCCCTTGAAGAAAGGCACACTTTGGAAAGTAACAAAGGACACCATTGAGATTGAGAATGAAGAGCTTTTTAGTTGTGCTAGATTGAAGTCAAAAAGTGTGGATTTGCATCTTTGTATTCAAAAGAGAAACATCATGCTCCTACAAAAAAAAAGAAAATAAAAAAGAAAAGTTAGAGCAAAGAGAAATTCAAAAATGAGTAGAGGCCTCCATCCTTGTCGTAGGAGATGTTAATCCAACATAGAATATGCAAGAATGAAGAATGAATTTTTTCATATTATCCAAGTACATTACCTTCTCCACTTGATACACCAAATCCAAGAAGCCCTCCTACTTTCCTTAGAAGAATGTGCAAAATAGATTAGAGTGGAATGGAATGAGGAACCAACAAGGTCCCCACACCTCATAAGTCACATAGGCATTTTATTCACTTTTATAATCTAAAGATTTATCAAAATCTTCTCCAATATTTGTATATTTTATGAAACTCCTAACATTAAAAGGTATCTTTTGGTAGGTGATGAAATAATGGAGTATTAGGACTGTTTTATTACAATTAAAAATATTTAAAATATATTTTATGAGTACTTTATATATATTGTCATATTGAATTATAGGCATCTTATTTACATGCAAACAAATTTTTATTTTTATGGTAATTAGTTGCACATTACATTTTTTTCACACTGTTGGGAAAAATTGGAAATGACTTCTTTAAAATTGAAACAACTACTTTTCCATTTCCCAATTCATTATGCAAGTGATTCAATTTTTGAAAGAAAAAGATGGATTTCCTTTCTAAATTTTAGGGTTATTATAACTAAATTTTTTAATGAATATAGTGTATTGAAATTGCATGCAAAAAATAAAATTATAATGAAATATATGACATCTAAAATATGTAAATAATTGAAAATAAAATAATAATAAGGTAGGAAAAAAATCAAATTCCCTCACCTAATATCCACACCCCTAAAAAATCAAAAACAAATTTTCACACATGTAGTTAAAATTTTAATATTGAATGTTCCCTTTGGGCCCTTTGGTAACACCTTAAATAATTCCTATGTAGCCATTTATGTATGATTTTAATAACCCTTATTTTAGATAAGCCTTAGGTGTGCCCTGGGTAGCCCTAACAAATGTATTTCTTTTAGTGGTTCCATAGGTAGACCATAGGTAGTCCCTAAGAAGGTCTTAACCTAGTTAACCCCTTATCCTATTTAAACCATTAATATATGTGGTAATAATCAATGCGGATGGTAATGTGGTTAGAATAAAAATTATGATGACCATAAGGGGGTGATTTTGAAAATGAGATAATTTTGTCATAAAACATCATTGTCCCATTTTGATCATAGCAAAATAAAATGTTGAATTTGTGTAATTTTTAATTATAAATTTGTTCATTTGCATTGAGAGGCAAAACATCTTAGTAAGATTAATTATTGTGATAAGGCATAAATAGTGAGTTAAATCATGTCACATAACTTATGTCAAAAGTAAACTTGATTTGAATATTCAATTGAGAAAGATTGAAAGACATTTCTTCTAACAACAAGGGTTTTTTCAATTAAACTAATTTAGGCCTTTTGACAAAGGTAAAGGAGAGGGTGTTAACAAATAGGAGATCTATTCAAGTGCAAACATAAATCTTTATTGAAAGGAAACTATAACATGATGCTCACAACCCGAAACACAACATAAAGAACTCCTCAAGGTTCTTGTCACATGAAATACACAAACTTGTGTAATGAAGAAAAGATAACCAAACCATCAACACTAAGATATTTCACTAAAAGACCAAACCACAAATAACCAAACTAATATAAGTAAAAAAAGTAATTCAACCTTATGAAAGTAACCTAATTACTTTCCTACTTTAGTAATTAATGAAACCTAGTTAATTGAATTTGAATTCTCAATATTCCCCCTCAAACTCAAATCCACTTCTAGTACACCAAACATTTTTCTAAACCTCTTTAGCTTGTCTGTACTTAAAGCCTTTGTGAAAATGTCAGCAACTTGATCTTCAGTATTGACATTGATAAGGTTAATTTCTCTTGCTAGAACTTTTTTTCTAATAAAGTGGTAATGCACCTCAATGTGTTTTGTCATAGCATGATAGGTCGGGTTGTTAGCAAGTAGTATGCTACTAATGTTATCATAATAAATGACAACAGGAACATCCACTAACTATCCCAAATCTGAGAGTAATTTTTGTAACCAAACTACTTCACATGTAACAATTGTTGCACCTCTGTATTTTACCTCTGTTCTTGATAGTACAACTATTGGTTGTTTTTTACTGTTCCAACTAATAACACCACTTCCAAAATAAAACATGAAACCACTAGTTGATTTTCTATTTGAAACATTGTTAACCTAATTAACATCCATGTATCCATGTACTTGTAACTGGCTCTTGGCTTCATAAAAAATTCCACATTGCAAAGTATGTTTTATGTACCTCAGTATGTGCCTTACTACATCCAAATGTGGCTTTTGCGGTGTTTGCATGAATTGACTTACCACTCCAACTACACAACTCAAATTTGGCCTTGTGATGGTCATGTAAATCAGATTCCCCACTATGCGTTATACATAGTGGTATCCTCCACAAGGTCTCCTTCATCTACACTTATCTTCACATTTTGCTCCAATGGAATTGAAATGGGTTTGCAACCCGTCATCCCATATTTGGACAATTTTTTCAAGGCATATTGCCTTTGTAGTAACCATATCCCTTTAGGGGACTAGATTACCTCAATGCCAAGGAAGTAACGCAACTTTCCCAAATCCTTCATCTCAAATTTTTGCTTCAAAAGCTTCTTCAAATCAAAGACGTTTACATCACTATCTCCTATGATAATCAACTCATCAACATAGATGATTATGACTATAATCCCATGATCTGTCTTTTTCACATATAGTGAAAAATCTACATTGGATGTTTGAAATCCACTTGTGACAAGATACTGACCTATTTTGTCTGACCAAGCTCTAAGTGTTTGCTTCAAGCTGTACAAAGATTTCTTCAACCTACAAACCAAATTAGGGTGTGTTTGGTCCACATAACCTGGTGGTTGTTCCATGTACATTTCTTGCTGTAAATCTCCATGAAAAAAAACATTCTTTACATCCATTTGATGTAAAGACCATCCTTTTGCTACTACCATAGCAATGATTGCTCTTACAGTTGTCATTTTGGTAACTAGACTATAAGTCTCCTCATAGTCTATGCCATAAGTTTGGGCATAACCTTTAGCAACCAATCTTGCTTTGTATCTGCTCACAAATCGATCTGCATTGTGTTTGACTTTGTACATCCATTTGCACCCAATTGCTTTCTTGTCCTCTAGTAAAACTACCAATTCCCAAGTAGCATTTGCATCCAAAGCCACCATCTTTTCATCCATGGCATTGTCCCACTTAAAGTTTCCAACTGCTTGTTCAAAATTAATGGGTTCAACCTCCTGTATAACTTTCACCATTTATGCGTAATGATGAGTTACAAAGCCATCATATGTGAGTCTTTGTACAGGGTACTTGACTCGTGTGGATCTTCATACTCCATTGTTGTTGTTAGGTGTTTTCAAAACCTTTTTGGCGATTCGAACTCCAAAAGTAGTAACTGAAGGGATTCTTGATTCTTCACCCACACTCTTCTCTGAATCACTTGATTCATCATCTACATGAGGATTTCTACATGATGTTTGAGAACTACCATGTACAATGTTTGAAGATTTTAATCTTCCTTTCCATGGAGTGCTACTAGACCCACTAATTGAAAACTCTTGTGGTCCACTAATTAATTGTGATTCTTGTTCCACATTTGATGAAACATCACCATTTTTAGCCTTTCCATCTTTTACTACCTTCAGTGGTGAGTACCAGCTAACCATTTCATCAAACACAACATCTCTACTCATTTGTAACTTCCAAATGGAAGGATTGAAACATCTATATCCTTTTTGTTCTTAGGAATATCCAATGAAAATACATTTCTCAACTTTTGAGTCTAGTTTTGATCTTTTTTTGTCAGGAACATGCACCTATGCAATGCAACCAAACACTCCGAGGTGTGAAACATCGGGTTTCTTGCTTATGAATTTTTCTTCAGGTGTCATGCCATGAATTGTCATTGTGGGTGTTCAATTCATGATATAGACTATAGTTGTTACTGCTTCAGCCCAAAAGTAATTTGGCAAATTCTTCTCATTCAACATGGCACATGCTATTTCTACAATGTGCCTGTTTTTCCTTTCAGCAACTCCATTTTGCTATGTGGAATAACTACATGAGTATTTCCTTTGAATTCCATGCTCCTTCAAGTACTCATTGAATTCATTTGAAAAATACTCTCCCCCTCCATTGCTTAGGC
>Ga0116227_10012430_pt1 | contig 13852 bp, 12 predicted proteins | sample S1TSphgellanicum_FD_89693 | JGI IMG/M metagenome (GOLD analysis project Ga0116227, IMG submission 89693) | Host-associated microbial communities from peat moss isolated from Minnesota, USA - S1T2_Fb - Sphagnum magellanicum MG | ecosystem: Host-associated > Plants > Peat moss > Unclassified...
ATTAAAAGAATTTAAAAATACGAAAAGGTATTTTTTTAAAAACGGTGGAAAAGTATTTTAACCATTTCAAAAAGCAAAAAAGGGCAAATTAAAATAATTAGAAAAAAAAATATTTAAAAAAAAAAAAAAAAAGTCAAGGTTGGCTAGATTCTTCAAAGAAAAAAAAATAGAAAAAAAAGGCCAGACTTGTAAAATAGGTTTCCAGTTGGTGGGTAGCCACCAATAACTTAAAGAAGGATACTTTAAAGTTTTGGCTTGCGTATTGCCAAATTTGGTTAAATCTTCTTGTGAATGATTGCCATTTTCATTACATCATAAAATTGAAGAGAAAAAAAAGGAAAAAAAAACCATTGATCCCAGCCAGGTCCCTCAAAACCATTTTGAGGGCCCAAAGCAAAAAGCCTCCCACCCTATCAATGGTTTTTTTTTTAATAATTGTTTTGTAGTGAAGGTGGTGATCATCCATTTAGTCAAGACTTAGCCAAAAAAAAATTATATTAAAAAACATGAAGGGATTAAATTAAATATTTTTCTTTATTTTTGGTACTACCTACTTGAACCATATATAGAAATCTGGTTTTTCTTTTAATAACAAAAAATGGAATTTTTGGAAAAGATAAATTCAAAAAAGTCATTGAATTTGCTATAGACAATTTCCAAATGTTTGCAAAGTAAAACATGGGAACCTATAAGTTATTTTACTTTGACATTTGAATCACTTTTTCCCTTTCTTTCTTTCTTTCTTTTCTTTGCAAACAATAGGTAATAGGCCAAGGACTTGGGTGAGTCACTTTATGGACTTTGGGCATATGGGTACTATCTGTTTTAGGCAAAAGGTCAAAAAGATGCCACATGGAGTTGAAAGTTTGAAGCTATGGCGTGTTGAGAATGAGAACCATGGGTTTTTATGCCAGGTTTCACTCATAACAATTTTGTTTTGTTTTGTTTTGTTTTGTTTTTTTGGCACAAATGGACAAATCCATGGTAGAAAAGAACCAGTATTTGACTTGACGCTTGTAAATTTGAGTAATTGTAGTTACATTTGTTCAAAGTTTGTGTTAAATTGCATTAAAGATGGTTTGGACTATTTTTCAATATCATATTAGGTTTTGAAATCATTTGCATGTTTGCTCCATTAGGATATGGTATATATGAGTGGGGAAAAGTTGAGTATGTCTTGTTTATTGCTGTTTATATCAGATCCATATAAAATGCATCATCTGGATGACCCACATCCCACGTGAACCAACCTTAACACAAATGAACCCGAGGAAATGGGGGGGAAAAAAAAAAGCACGGGATGAAAAAGAAAAGCAGTACAATATGCGTTTTCATGTTAGAACTCATAAGAAGACTGCCATATGTCCATCTGAAAGAAAAGAAAGAAGTAACCATCAAAAGAGTTGCAACTTGCTTTGTTGTCTTGTGTTTTGCGTTTGTCTATAACTGCTCAACCATGCCCCCCACAAAGACATTTGGGAAATGCAAGTTCTTTTGGTAATTGAGAAGAGTTGCAATCGTCAGCTTTAATAGTGAGTTGAATAAGCCTAGGAAACTGACAAAGATTTTATGTTGCTCCGAGAAATTTGGGTGTACCCTAAATAGCCATAGTTACCAATGAATATCTTTTGAAATGATACTTGTGAGCTTTTGGACTTGGTTTAAGATATTACAAGATCATGTGTTTTTTCACTATGAATTTAATGTTGTGTCTCCATTCATTCTAATTTGTGCCTTTTTTTTTATAAAAAAAAACTCAAGATTCATGTTGAAAATTTGTCTTGTAAAATAATAGGAGGATGAAAAATGAAACCCACCCAAAAAGTACATTTTGAGAATCAAAGTGAAGTTAAATTTTTTTATGGAGAGAAACTTTCACATTACCATAATATAAACCTATTGGAGAAAGCATGAAAATTGGCTATTGATGATTAGCAATGTACTAGAGTTTTTGCAAATGTCACACAGTTCATACCAAGGTCACCAATTTCATAATATAATAGCAACACTGTACCTGAAAAGGCCATGTTTCGTGATGGCCCTTGCATGTAATAATAATGTGTGGCATTCATTCTGAGTGTAATAGTATTGTTATAGCATGTAAAGTGATATTCCGTCACTTTTGCCAACTCAACAAAAAGATGTCTAACCCCACCCCTCCCCCAAAAGCAAAACATTTTGCACAGCTCAAGTGTAACAAAGGGGAGAAATGTTCAACTTCAGCACTCTTATCAATTAGCAACCCATTTCTTAAAAAGGAATAAAAGCATTTCATTGGTGGAAAATATGAAACTTCTCCAACAATAATTAGGCGCAATAGGGTTTTGCTCATGTTGAATCATGGATCTATAAAGTGAAATATACACATCCTTATGATTTTTTTTAGTTTTTCATTTTCTTTGCATGTTTTGGTTGCCTAAGTTCACAAATGTACCACCCAAATTCATATCCTGTAATCACGGTCATTTGGCTTTACAAGGTCAAGCCACCACACTTGAGCATGACAAATTATTGCCATCCGTACTCTTTCAACTTGGTGCCACATTGGATGAAATGTTGCTCAACCCACTTGGAGAAGAAAAGAAGTGCTCAATTTCAGGATCCTAATAACTAGCAACCCCTTTCTTTAAAAGGAATAAAAGAATTTTATTTGTGGAAATTGAAACTTTTCCAAAACAAATGAGCAAGAATTTGTTTAGGGTTTTGTTTATGTATAAATGATTGGATCTACCATAAGGTGAAGTATATAACTCTATATGATTTTTTAGGTCTCCCTTTTTTTTGACATGTTTGATTGTCGCGTTTAGGGTTTAAGTTCACAAACAAATGTATCACTCAAATTCAAAACCCTAATCACATTTGATATGACTTTATGGGAGTGTTAAGTGCCCATCGAACTTGATAAATTATTGATGGCCGTACTCTTCCAACTTGGTGGTATAACAAGTGAAAAGCTGCTCAACCCAATCGGGAAAAGAATAAAGTGATGGACAAGGAAGGAAGGAAGGACTGTGTTGGGACTTTTTGTTAGGAAAAATTTGGGAGATTCCCCTCTTTCCTTCACTTATTGAATAATTTAATCAATTGTTCACATGTGCCCCAACTTTAATCCCGAGCTGATGATCTTCCTTTTCATTATCAATGATTCTCTCTACGGGGCTTTCAAGGCGTCTCCGCACTTGAAAGCTGACTGCTTCTTCTTTCTTTTCCCTACCTTATGTAAGGAATGTTGGTAACGGTGTTCCTTGGACAGCATACATGCAGAGGAACCCTAGTCCGTCCAAACCCTAGGAACCTGCACCACAGATTTGCTCACACAAAATATGCAGGTAACCCTAGGAACTTGTACCATAGATTTGTGCATTGGATGACAAAAAAAATATTCTCCATATAAAACTCTCTCGAGTCTAAAACCATATGTGTTTTTAGGGGTTGGTTTTTTGCGTTTGAAGTAGGAACCTAGTGGGTTGTCATTTATGGCCAGCATGAACCAGCACCCACAAACACACCAGTTGGGAATTCTGTCCACTGGATGGGCTGGGATTTTTCATCTAGTGGTTGAATGTGTTTGGACGTTTTGTGCTGACCTTTTCTTTGGTTTTTGGTTTGCTGGTTGTTTTTTTCCCAACTTTGAGATCACCTGCCCAGTTACATATTACCTGCCTTCTTGGCCCTGCGTACTAACTAAGAATCAACTCCCCTTCTCCCTCTCACCTACCTACCTACTAGATCCACACCCCCTTTTCTCACCTAAGTTTGTCATCTCATTCTTACCTACCTACCCAACACCTACATAACATTCACGACAACCAAGGAAAATAATTCAAATATAGGTATTGCATTCAATCGGTTAGTAATAAATTAAACATATTTAGGCCTCATGTATAGGTATTGCATGTGCGAGCTCTTCATACCGTCAATGTTCTCATGAGCCTCCACTTTGCACCATTTATTGTATACTATACACAACATAATTTAATAATTTAATACCTTGGGTTAAAAGAAAAAGAAAATTACATTTTATAACATAAAATGGATCAAAGGAGGATTTAGAGTTAGGTAGATGGCCCAAACATTTATGACTTTTGTAAAAACATCATTTTTTGATATTAATTAAATTCAAGGTTAGGTTAATTTATGAAGGAAGAATCATGAATCATATATTGAGCAAATGAAATTCATTTCTTCTTTTTTGAATGGGAGTGAAGACATCTTTAAAATTGAAAAATAGTCGGGGAGACTAAAATTGAAAGGTAAGAGATAAATATTTTCCTTCACTTCTTAAAATTATTAATTTTTGAGCTTTGATTTTTAATTCATAATTAGCTCATCTAAAATTATATTTTAGAGTTGTCAAGGTTATGTGTAAGGTTTTATAATTAAAGTTGAAGCTCTTTTGAAAATGGTGCATGTTTAGGGTTTAGTCTATAATCATATTTAAGGTTTTTTATTTATTTATAGTTATGGTTTGATTTAGGGTTGGAAAGCTTTGCAAGGAGAATGTCATCACCTTGGACCATCAAATTAAAGGTTTTCTTTTCTTTTCCTTTCATTTTTTCATTCATGTGTGGTTTTAATTTAATTACAAATTAGTTAGTTTCGTGTATTGAATCAACATGTTAATATAACCTACATTTTCTTGATTAGGGGAGAAGATTATTACGTCAGTAATTGTTTGATCCTAACTCAAGAAATCTACATGTAATTATTAGTCCTAAACATGGGTATTATAAGAATGGGTCCCATATCTAACATGTGTTTTAGTTTTGGAATGTAGGTATTGCAAGGTTAGGTCCCAGGTCCAATGTGTGTTTGAGTTTGAAATGTAGGTTGGCACTTGGTTGGGTCCTAGGTCCAATGTGTGTTTTAGTTTGGAATGCAGGTATTGCAAGGTTGGGTCCCATGTCTAGTGTGTGTTTTGGTTTTGGGATGCAAATAATACAAGGTTGGGTCCCATGTCTTGTGTGTGTTTAAGGTTGGTATGTGGGTATTGTAAGGTTGAGTCCTATGTCCATTGTGGATTTAAGTATTTGACATGTAGATATTACAAATGGAACATATACATTTTTAGTGTTGTTATTAGTTTGGCATGTAAGTATTACCAACCTAGGTTCCATGCATAATGTATTGATTATGCAAGTAGTAATTACTTGTGTATTCCATTAGTATTCATGGTCTGATGAAGAAAGTGGGTATTGCAAGTGCATTTTTTACAAGTTTATAAGCGCATGGGCTGAATTTCCAAATCACAATCAATTCAAGTTCAAAACCCAAAAAAATCCCCTTTCTCAAATGTGGATTTGGCATGGACTCCCAAGGTGAAGCATGGGGCCATAAACATTGTGTTGATTAAGATTGTGTCCATAGCACATGCACATGTGTGTGAGTTTTTGGAAGGCGAGTGAGGTGATGTGGAAACCCCAAAAGGATGCAGCATGCACAAAAACTTGCACCCCACCAAAAGGATATAAAAACCCCATCATTAAATAACCACATCAACCATACTTGATATAATTGATGTTCCATGTTTTTTTTTTCCTTTTCAAATGTCCTTCATAAACACACATGATCCTTACCATAAGTATGTTTTGTAGATATGATTGTGCCTATGGTCCTAATGATCATTGTAATGACCCAAACCATACAAGATAAATCAAAGGAGAATGTTTGGTTGTTTTTTCAATCTAGCAATTATACCCATAGCTTGATGTGGTGGACCTATGTTTTTAGCATCAAACACACACTAGAATGAATCATGAACCGGCACATGGCCGACAAGATCCCAAATCATCAATTTGCATGTCCCACCCTGAATTTCACAATCTTTAAAAGATTACATTTGGACTCAATTGAGTTTAGGGCACACTACCAAAAAAATTTATCACAAGCATAAAGTAATTTGGTGGGAATGTGTGAATGCCAAAAAAAACCATGACAAGGGATGATTTTATCCAACAATAAGACATTATGTATTTAGATTGGAAACATAAGAAAGGGAGTTAGCAATTACACAAAAAACCAACCATTTTAGTTTGATCTTGGGTTTTAGATCATTTAGAACAAGTATTTTATCTTCAAGAAGTTGGAGAAATTAATGGAATTCAAGTCCTATTCACTCTAGGCATCCAAACATGAATGCAATGTTGATCCATGTTTGCATATGTCCATAACAGAACAATTTCCATGGATGCCACATTTGGCACAAATGATGTGAAATATCATTTGTTCACCTTGATGGGCTTTGATGTTCATCACAACAGAGTGCCTCTAACATGGATCATTACAAGTCGACAAACCATGGATGATTTGATTCAATGGTTCAAACCTTTGAAAGAAAAAATGTTGTCAATCATGCCTAATTGGAGACCAAGTTGTTTCACTATTGATGATGCCCCTCAAGAGTTGTGGGTATTATGGTGAATATCAATGCTACTTCTTTCTTCCTAACTATGTTCAATGAAAAACAAAAAAATTCCTTGTCCAAGGTCTTTTTCATTCCTATTAAGCTTACAATGTACTTACATACCTAGCTAATGCTAAAAGTTGGTGTGAGTTGTGTGTGAATGTTTAAGATTGTTTGGGCTACGAAAAACATCCCTATCTTCTTTTGTGCATGGCATGTAACAAAAGGCATAGCACTTATGTGCAATGGAGAAGATCAAAGATGTTGAAGTCCAATGAATAATCCTTCATGACCTACATGAAGGATGTCCATCGAGCTTAAGGAAAACATTGAAACTTTCAAAGAACGAAGGAGAATGAAAATCCTACAAAGTTTCGAACAACATAATCTTGGTGATTCTTGGACACATTATTTTTGGACCTATAATTTCCAAGCGGTATGTGGTGATTTTCAATTTCAGTCTTTCAAAACATGTTTGTTTGATCATAGTTTCATAATTTGCATCCCTTTAAATGGGTATGTTCATGTTTTATCAACTATAACATTGATCTAATTAATATTGCATTATGCATTGTGTATTAGAGTTGCAGATGATTAGCCTTTAACGCATGCCACATTCCAACCAATATACACAAGTGAGCATTGAATCCTATCATGGCGCCTTCAAACATTGGTTTTTATTTGAGACAAAAGGTCTTAGAGGGCATCAAATTGATTAGTTGGTTTGGAGATTAATAACAACAATTTCACAACATTACATGCACACATTTGAAATGAAGAAAAATAGATTCATGGAAAACAAGGTTGTGGACGTATTGCAAGAACAAATGTGCAAAAAATAACATTGATCCCCTTCACACATGTATCCCAACTGTCCTTTGCAACAAATGATTATTGAATCATAAGGAATCATCATCTAGCCAATGTGGAACACAGTAAAATACCAATTTACAAAAATATTCACATTGAACATGTGAATAAGCATTATGAAGGAATCTTTGCAAGCACCAAATTTTTATTATTTTCATGGTCACTAATGTTACCCAAAAGGATGTCATTGATTATTGTGAAAAATGGTTTGAATCTAATTGTGGAGGTTCGGTAGCCATGTTTGTAAACCCCAAATATATTTCAGATGATTCAAATTTCAAAGATGATCGTGAAGCTTATGGTGATGAAAAGGTCATCGACATTAGTTTGATTGAAATTATGGAAGAGGTTGTGCTTCCTACAAATGAGCTTATGGCTTTTGATGAACTAGAAAGTTCAATTGTTCCTTTGGAAGAAGCATTAACTCATTTACATCACACAATGTTAAGGATTGTCAAAGAATGCACACAAGGAGGGGTTGCACTTCATGACCATGCCACTTGAATCATGAAAGTTGTGGCATTAGAAATCCAAAACATTCACCTCACAAAAATGAATGAATCATTGCATCTAAAAATGTTGTTACATCATGTAGATGATGGTTTAGTGTATTTGGTTCATAGTTTGAAGGATTGGCATGAAACAATGCTCACACACACAAATGTTCGTAAGAAAAGATCTCATAAATAAATATTAATTTTAGCATTCAATAGGCATCATATTCATGTAAATTGTTTGTTTGATCATTTTATACCAAAGGTTTATAGTATTATTGTGTATCAAATGCTAACAATATTATTTTGTGCTTCAAAATCCATTATTTTGCCTTGGCGTGTGTTTTATGTTAACATCAACATACAATGTCAAACATAAATCTAATCAATGGAGAATATCCAAATGTGGGCCCATTGTTGTTCAAATATAATCACCAAGACAACATTAACAATACCCAAGAATTTAAAGCATATCAGATAAAGGGAAAATCTTCAATGAAATTTTAAATGACACAATGCCGTTATTCCATTTCAAAGGTTTCATTTAATTTAAGCCAGAGGTTACTTAGCCTTGACACACTATAAAAAAGATAATAATATGGTATTAATATTATAATATTATTAAATAGAATTTTCATACATCAAATAATTATTAGTAATAAAAGTGATGATAATATTATAATATATAATTATCACCAATTAATAAATTTTATTTTAATATTATTTGAACATTATTGATTGTGTTGGTATATTTTTATACACCTACATGCCTAAATAACATTAATTAGTTTATAAGTATCTTAGCATAGGCTACATATTAACTACAAATATTTTAAAGAAAATTATAATAATAATGAAAACTTATTAAGATCATTAAATTAAAAATTCAAATAATGATATTTTTAAAAGGTTATTCAATAATTTTTTCCCCTAAATTTTTAAATATTCTTATTATCATGATAGTTTAATAATAACTAGCCCTAATAAATTACTATGTTAAATGAATTATTAATGAAGAAAATAATTTTAATAATATCATTATTTAGTATTATCATCATAATTAGTTCAACATAATTGTTAATAATATATTTTAATATTATTTAATACAAATCAGTATTAACAAATTGAAAAAATTAAAAATATTATAACATTATTTTGTTAAATAAAAAATGCATGAAAATTTTGTATTAATAAGATAACTATTAATGATTATTGAAATATATTTTTTCGTATAATTAAATATGTTATTAATATTAAAAATATTTCAATAAAATTAAGCAATAGAATAATAGCATTTTAAATAAAATATTAATAAGTGTAACAACATTAATATTGTTATTAGTTAGTATTATTCAATACAAGTATTACCAATATCAATTTAATAGTAATTAATAACTTGTATATTATTATGTTTGGAGATTATAAGTAATACAAGATTTGAAAGTGCATATGTAGGTAGTTGGAACGTAAACAATTGGATGACTACTTCCCAAGATTGCATTGTGGATGTATTGTTCATTTTGTGAAAATGGAACTATTTCCATACTTTGATTATTGAAAAAGTAAAAGAAAAAACTAAATGAAATATCCATAAGAAAAATTGAAAGGTATTACAAATCATTATGCATTACCCATTCATATGGGTGTAAGCAAAACACACCATGTCAATATTTTTCAACATTTGTTCTTACATCACCATTTTTGCATCACCAAACAAAAGGATGTAAATATTACAAAAGACCTTATGCAATAACCACATTCACAAAATAAAACAATTCATATATATGTAGGTAAGGCAAATGTAATAATAATAAACTTTCATTTCGTTATTTTTCATCCAATGAGTTTTCAAAAAAAGGCTGCATGTTATGAATTTCTAAATTAAAGTTAATCAAATAACCTAAACCTTGATTGCATATGGGACACATACCCTTTTGGTGGATGAATAGCCTGTTAAGTTCATTATCTTTCTTGTCAACACAACCTTTTCCTGATAGCTTTGAATTTGAAAGCTCCATTCATCAAATGGGGTTGAATTTACAAAAGGACTATCCAGATCACGAGATGCTCAAAACATATGAACAGGAACACATGTCAACTACCTATTCAATGTAACCTAAATGTAGGTAGGTCACCTAGTTTAGGTAGGCTACATGACACATGGGTTGCAAATATAACGACTTGAACCTTTCACCTCTTTGAAAAAGATTCAAATCCTTAACCATTGCACCATTGGTCAACATAAATGACAATGATTGTCATCCATTGATTATGAATAGTTTTTTCCATTACCCTATTGAAATTGTTTAGTGTAAATATGTTAATACTACATAAATTTTAATTTTAAATAATCCATGAATAGATATAATTTTAAGGATTACAAATAATTTAAAACTTAATCATTACATATTTTAGATTATTTGTAATCCCCAAAACTTCACCTTAAAGCCTAGCTATAAAATTTTAAATCCTAAGATGTAAAACCTAAAACCTAAACCTAAACTTAAAATTAAAACTTAACCTTAGAGCTAAACCTAACCCTAAATTTAAAACTAAAAACCTAACCCAAAAACCTAACATTAAAACTTAACCTTAAAGTTCAAAGCTTAACCTTAAACTTAAAACTAAAAACCTAACCTTAAAACCTAAACCCTACAATTTAACATTAAAATTCAACCTTAAAGTCTAAAACGTAACCTAAATTTAAAACTAAAAGCTTAACCTTAAAACCTACAACCTAACATTAAAATATAACTTTAAAATTTAAAACCTAACCATAAACTTAAAATTAAAACCCTAACCTTGAAACCTAAAACCTACAATCTAACATTAAAACCTAAAATCTAGAACCTAATAGTAAAATTTAACTTTAAACACTAAAGCCTAACCCTAAAATTTAAAAACTAAACCAAAAATCTTAAAACCAAAACTATAAAATTAAAATTTTAAACCTAACCTTCTACCTTAATTCTGAATTATAAACCTTAAAACCTAAACCTAAAGTTTAACTGAAAACCCTAAAACCTAAAGCTTAACCTTAAATCAAAACTTTCTACTTAAACCTTAAATTGTAAGCCTTCAAACTTAAACTTAAAGCCTAAATGAAAACCCTAAAACCTAAAGCCACACCTTAAATCTAAACCTTCTACTTAAACCCCATATTGTAAACCTTAAACCTTAAATCCATTAAAACCTAAACCTAATAAATATTTTTAATAGATATGCAATACTTGCACATAAGGTCTGTTGGAAAAGGTGTTTATTGTCAAAACCCCCTTAAATGGATCTTCATTCAAAAATGCAATATTTACATCCACCATATTAAAATGTTTGAATGCATGTAACACGTATAGGTTTATATGACCATTATGTGACTATTGCAAAAAAGCAAGGAAAATCCAATGTGTGTTTTGAGCCCCCATGCAAGTATTACAACTAAGGAGGGAAAATCCAATGTGGGTTTTGAGCCCCCATGTCAATATTGCAAAAGAAGAAGAAAAATTCAATGTGTGCTTTGAGCCCCCATGTGGGTACTGCAATTGAAGAAGAAGAATTTAGTACGTGTTTTGGCAATGATATGAAAGTATTGTATACATTATATTTATCTAATGGCAAACAAATCAAAAGAATGGGTATTGCATCTTTAGTATTAATGGGTTTTTGGTGTTTATGGAAATATTATGGGTTTATTCTTTTAAGCATGTATATTAGTAAGGTTAAGGCATTAAAATATTTCATTAAAAAATGATTTAAAATAATTTTTTTGATATGGCCTATGAAACATTACATTAAAAAATGCAAGAAAAAACTCATGAAAAATCCAAAATGTAATATGTAATATTGTAGTATCTAAGCAAGTTTGATAGGCTCTTGTCAAATATTTAATTAATTTTCAGAAATTCAATTTGACATTTTTAAAATTATTTTTTGATAAAAAACTATAATATTTTTTTGTTATTTCAAAAATAATAATATTTGAACCAATGCAAAAATAAATAAATTGAACATTCAAAAAAAGTTTGTTTCAAAATTTAACAAGAAGCCAAGTTTCGTGCACATTCAACAAATGGCGGCTAGGGTTTCTAGAACTTTCAACCTAATTATGTACCTTTTCCAAAAAAATTGACAAAATTAATAATAACATAATTAGTATCGAATTGGCTTAGATACTACGGTAATTCACATCAATTTGTACAAAAATGTTCAAAAATTTACACAAATGCATGTTTATGTTCAAAAAACTACTCAATGACCATCATCATTAAAACCATGAACCTGGCAATAAGCTTTGGCCACTTCTTCTGCTCATGTTACATGATGGTAGTTTTGAACATTTGGCGATGTTTTATAGTAAGATGAATTGCATTAACCACAAATTGGTCCTTTTAATTCCATGTAATCTAAATCAGAATTTACACAATTTGTCAAAAATAAATTTGAAGCTCTAATCAAACAATTCAACTTAAAGTAATGAAAGTGTTTGAAGATAAATAACATCCATGAATGGTTTATGATGCATGGAAATCAAAAGTTATTTGCATCTCTTCAAGTTGAATGAACTTGTTGGATTCGTGCTTTCATAAGGTGACATTTGCCTTCCTCACATAAAATAACTTGCACTAAACGATGATGTCACCAAGTTTCTCATTCTTCTCAATTCGTGAGAATGCATTTCAAAGGATGTATCCCACACCCCGATTAGAAATGCCAAAAATCTTCAATAGGATCTTTGAAGCAAGTTTGACCAAAGACGGTTTAGGGACCTCCTCATGCCCTTGTCTTACTTCCTTTAAACAATCCCATTCCAATGCAACGATTTTTTGTGTGCGAAAAATTACCTTCTACTCATTCCACTACAAAATTGATTGAACATCATTCAAGATGTGAACATTCATTACCAAAATGATTTTGATGTCAAGGACCCCTTCACAAATTGAAGGACTTGTGAAGGGCACCCAAGATTTCCTTTTCTAGTAATGAGTTCATGCACCCTCTTTAGGTCTGTAGTTAATATCCCTTTGAAATGTATGATTCCTTACATTTTCCAACTTTCCAAGACCATTTTGAACCTTATTTGACCCATTCAACACCCTTCCTTGCAATTTGAAAAAGAGGAGGGGGCCTCCAAGAATATTACATCATGGGCTATTGGAAAGACTTCTTCAACTTCGTGGTCCTGGTTGGATAGTTCATTAGTTGCATGAATTTCAATAATCACACCATCAGGGGCATCTTCCTCTAGGTCACCCACAAGGATGGGGGGTTTCAGTGTGCCCCTTTGTGTTCTTTTGTGTGTTTGCACCATGTTGGATAAAAAAAGAAATGATCAAAAAATTTCACCATGGACAAGTGGGCTTAACAATCCAAGGATTGTCATCCCTATCCCTTGGTTATGGCAAATAGGGCCTAAGAGATGGTGTTTGGTTTAAAAAATGGCCACATACACTCCTAGCCACACTTGTTTTCTCTTCTAGTTTGGTGATGGTAGGATAGACATGGTGTAGACAAGGGTAGGGATGACACATGAAGCAAACATGGGTAGGGAAGGGATAGGGGCAACGATGGTAGATAGATTATTTAAGGACAATGATGGTAGATGGGTTGTCCAAGGGCAACGAAGGTTGGACAACACACACACACACACACATGAAAATTCTCTTTGAAGCAACGAAAAATGCAAAAATGCAAAAATGCAAATATATATATTACCTTTTTCTTATTGCAACAATGCCAAAAAGAAAAGAAGGCGATGGTAGAAAAGCGAGGCGTGCGGGTCTTTTCTTTCTTCTAACTATAATGGAGGTGGTTTGTTGTAGTAATGCAATGCCTCAACAATGGAAGCTAGATGTGGCAACTGTTATGGACCGACTACAAACAAGTGGAGAATTTCAAGACAAGACAAGCTTTATTGATCCATCAACTGGTGTTGATCTGTTAAAGGGTTGTTCCCCATACTATCTCATTTTATAACCCTGAACCATACTAGTCCCAAAATATCCTAGGCCATGATATTGCCAAAAGTATCCCAAAATATCCTAGGACATGACATTGCCAAAAGTATCCCAAGTATCCCAAAATATCCTAA
>Ga0116227_10012431_pt1 | contig 13851 bp, 11 predicted proteins | sample S1TSphgellanicum_FD_89693 | JGI IMG/M metagenome (GOLD analysis project Ga0116227, IMG submission 89693) | Host-associated microbial communities from peat moss isolated from Minnesota, USA - S1T2_Fb - Sphagnum magellanicum MG | ecosystem: Host-associated > Plants > Peat moss > Unclassified...
AAAAAAAAAAAAAAAAAAAAAAAAAAAAAAAAAAAAAAAAGAAAAAAAAAAAAAAAAAAAAACCAATATTCTCCTATTTTTGGCTACTAGGTACCTACTTGAAGAAAACAAATACAGGTATAGAAATAAATCCAGCTATAGATTTTTCTTCCATTTTATAGACTATCTAATTATTTTGGCTATTGAAAAATCTCAAAAAAAGGCACTTAAAAAAATGTTTTGCCAACTATAGCTTGTAGGCTGCCAGAAAACACAAAAGAGAAAAAAAACAAAAGGCAAGGTCTTTAGACCGGTTGCTTGTCAAAGGCGATGGCTACATGCCTCACAAGGACACGAAGAAGAAGAAGGAGAAGGAGAAGAAGGAGCGAGGTGCTTTCTATGCCAAAGCAAGCTTTGATGTTGCATGAACATGAACAAGACATGAACAAGAAAAGAAAATACTTGTGAGCTCACCCAACACGTCAACGCCGATAAAGTCTAGAGATCACCTAACAGAAGAAGAAGAAGAAGAAGAAGCAGCAGCAGCAGCAGCAGAAGAAGAAGAAGAAAAGAAAGAAAGAAAGTAGAGAGGAATTTTAGTCAAGTGACTAATTCAAGCAGCAAAACAAAGTGGGGAGAGCTCCTCCTAGTGCTTCTTCTACTTGTGATCTCGACCTTGGAGTTTTCAGTTCTGGGAATTGAGAATCTAAAGCTGGGAGCAGCTTCATAGTTTGTTATGTGAATTCTCTGAGATTAGTGCAAGAGGAGCTTGATGAGCTTGAGACTTGAGAGTTTAATTTCAGCTGAAAAATATCTGATATCTCTTCCAGATGATGGGTTTTTTTTTTTAGAGAAGCTCATGATCATGAGAGCTGGAGGAAGAGTTCCTGATTAGTTGATTCTTTTGTTAAATTTTGGATATCAAAGTTTTGTAGGGGTTTAGAGATCAGCGGAGCTTGAAAGATTATCAGACTAGCTCTAGCTAGATCATATATAGCTCATGTCTGCTTGAGCTGCGGCGTCATGCAGCTTGATCTAGAGGTGTTAAGGTGGAATATTAGGTGATTGAACTGCTGCAGGAGTTCCGATCTTTGACTGCAAGTTACATGTAGTTTTTTAGCAGTAGCTGAGGATCAGCTGAAGGTCAGTTGAAGATCAGACTGCAGGAGTTTGAATCTTCATGCAGCTAGCTCAGATGGGTAATTCTCGAACGGTATGATCTACAGGTTCGCAATAACTGAAAGAGGCAAAGAATTAGAAGAAGAAGAAGACGACGAAGAAGAAGTGCGCACAGAAAAAGATTGAAAGAAGAAGAAGAAGAAGTGACGATAAAGATCATGACGGCTCCAAACGGATCAGTAGTCCAGCAGGAGGTACCAGCGGAGGAGGAGACACAGCATGACGACGTTGAGGCGGCGTCTGCAGACGTTGTTATACAGAAGCTGCAGCAATCGGTTGCAGTCAGCTTGAAAAGGTCCAGAAATGTGTTATCAACCCCCGCCGGAGCAGCAGCAGCTCCAGCTCCAGCAGCGGCGTATTTGCAGTCGATCAAGGTGGGATTCTTCAAGGATGGAGCTGCACGCGGCACAGGCTTCATGAGCATCACAAGTCTGGTACTGGCGGCGTTCCTTTTGTTTGGAAGCGGAGGTCTTGTGGGAGTTCTCACCAGTTTTCAAAGCTTCACCTACTTCACAAACCCTGCAGGATTTCTCAAGACATCCTTCTCTCCCCCTACTAATTCCAACTTCTCGCAGCTGCGGCAGTCCACGAATCTCCATGATCTGCAGCTGCTAGTTCCGCTTGAAACCACCTCTGCTGCAGCTGGTCCTCAGCAACAGCACCCGACAGCCAGTATTCACAACACGGCCTCGACGACCTCGACCGATCCTGTTGAAGCTCATGATGCTACTGATACTGATGATGATGATGAGGCTGATGATGATACGACTGATGAAGCTCGTGATGAAGCTTTGGTTTCTAGTAATTCTTCGCTGGCAGAAGATGAGAGGACCACGAATATTAAGAAGTATGCTCAAGAACAACGTCAGAATCCTGATCATCAAGCAGAGCAAGCTGCAGCTGTGATCAATCACCGGCAGCTTGCAATAACAACTTCCGTCTTGTTCCATAACATGGAAGATGAAGAGCTTATGTACAAAGCATCCATGATGAAGACGACGACGACGACGGCTGCTGCTACTGCTGCTGAGGCTCATACTGGGACCATGCTGCAGGAGGAAGCTAAGATTGCTTTCCTTTTCTTGACTCGTGGAGCTTTGCCGCTGGGAGCTCTTTGGGATGCATACTTCGAAGGACACGAAGGAAGATACTCCATTTATGTTCATGCGCATCCCAATTTCTTGGAGGATCCCACAATCTCTTCCTCTTCTGTCTTCTTCCGCCGCTACATTCCCAGCAAGGTAAATGAGAGACACTGATCAGTCACAATAGGCATGATGCTCCCCACACAAACCTCATGATCCTTTCCAAAATCTTATTCCAACTTCTCCTGAGAGCTGACTATTGATCATCTCCTTCCAAAAATCTTCTCAACTTCCTTCAAACTCCCTGCAAGTCCCCTTGAGCTGAACAGGAAGATCATCCTTTCTTCAATGTCTTGCTATTCTTCTTCTTCTCAACTTCCTTCAAATTCCCCAATGAGTCCCTGGAGGAAATCAGGCTTTGCAATTCTTCTTCTTCTTCTTCTTCCAAACTCCCCAAACAGTCCTACCAGATCTGGACTTTGAATTCTTCTTCTTGAAGTTCTTGAATTTGGCAAAGTAACTCTCCTTCAAGGGTTGAAGTTCTTCACATTTTCTAGCTCCTTCAAGTTGTTCCTGATCTTTTTTTTCTTTTTTTTTTTGCAAGCTTTCTGGTTTGAATAGAAATGGAAGTTTATTTGTTGATTTTGCAAAGTCAATTTGTTCTTTTTCATTGTTTCATGATCATCCAACCATCAACATTCAAAGTTTCAACCACCAATCAAAGTTCATGATCAATTGGGTTCATGCACAAATTATCCAACATCAACTTTGATTGTGAATGGATTGTGAATGAATTGATTGTTAGCTCACTTATTCATGAATTCTGCAATTAAACAATCAACCATCAATCAATACCCATAAACAAATTTGCAATTTCACTTTGGTGTATGTACATATGTAGGTTATTCCACTCTTCTTCGATACAAAATCAATCATTCACAAGCTTTTTATTTTTGCAACTTTGATTGAATCATCAAGTTGTTGGTCGGTTTTGTTTTTGTTTGTGTACTGCATATGCTTCATGGTTTTTTAACTGCCGAAGAACACAACCCATTTTGGGGAAATTCAGTGCTAATGGAGTTTTCTGTGAAAACAGGTAGTGCGATGGGGTGAAATCAATGTGTTCGATGCAGAGAGGCGATTGTTGGCCAATGCTCTCCTTGATCCACAAAATGAGAGATTTGTACTCTTGTCCGAGTCTTGCATACCCATCACCAATTTCTCTTGGGCTTATGACTACATTATCAAATCACAACATAGCTTTGTAAATTGCTTTGATGATGCGGGGCGAGGTGGTCGAGGACGATACCTCAGAATTAGACACCGACAAAAGCTTGGGCCTGAAGTAACCCTAAAGCAATGGAGGAAAGGAAGCCAATGGTTTGAAATGTCACGTGAGCTTGCACTTCTTGTTGTATCTGACACCAAGTACTATCCCAAGTTCAGGGACATCCTTTGTGGCGAACGTGGACATTGTTACATAGATGAGCATTATCTTCCCACCATGCTTAACATATTGGCACCTTCAAAGCTAGCAAATCGAACCTTGACATATTTGTTTTTTCCTCGGCATGGTACTGGGGCACATCCTTTTGAGTGGCAGGCTGAAATGATCACCCAAGAAAATATTAGAAGGTTGAAGGAAGGCCACAATTGTACTTATAATGGAGAAAAACTCCACTCTGGTTGTCATTTATTTGCAAGGAAATTCAGTGCCACCACATTGGAGCCCCTTCTTAGGCTTGCTCCTACTATCCTTTGGAGGGATGAATTAGACTAAAAAGGATGAAGAGGACAATTCCATAGGTAGTTCAATAGACTCCCCATTTGATGAGTCTTTTGTTTGTACATGTAGAAAATGCACAGGTACCTGTCTTTCATAGCCAGCCGAGCTCTCAAAAGAGTGTGAAAGTGACCACTGATATAAATTGTTTGCAAAACAACTTGAATACGGATGGGACCCAAGTTGCCCATTATCAAAGGAGGCTCTTTTTTCACACAACAACCATATGGGTGGTGGTATATATTTTTCATTGTTTTTAAGAAGTTGCACAAATGCAAATGACCAACGTTTTCATGTTTGGCCAGACCTTGGTAAGGTTATCAAATGACTCAGTTCTTGATGAGGATGAGATTTTCAGGTTCATCCCATCTTATGGAGAGAGAGGCGGAGAGACACAGAGTTTGTGTGTGTGCGCACATGCACGTGCGTGCGCGCATGCGTGTGTGTGTGTGTGTGTGTGAGAGAGAGAGAGAGAGAGAGAGAGAGCAACAATTGCTAAAAATGTGAGAAAACATACAATTTGAATTGGTCATAGTGATTGCTGCATTCGCAATTTTGATTTGGCACAAGGGACCAGTCTCAAGAAAAATGACTTCCCTTGAGCTCTTTGACGTTGTGACTTCCCCTGCAAAAAATTATACAAAAAGAAAATCTCATTACAGTCAAGCTCTTGCTATTAGCTTTCATCGCAATTTCAAGACTGAATTCTTCTCATGCACAACAAGGTTATGTAAGGTAGAAGAACAACCACAATTAACTCATTCATGATAATCACATGTCATTTAATGACTTATACTTCTAATTAAGCCAGAGTAATCAAGGTAAACATGTTTCACCTTACGCTTATTAGTTGGAGTGGTCCTTTTCCAACAGAGGATTGATCGGTGACGACGGGGTTCTAACCTCCTCCTGATTATTAGTTTTCAAAGACACCAGCCCAATCAATCAGACGACAAAAATGATAATACTAACCAATGCATGCTAGTCTTGTTGCCGCATATGATTTAGGGTTTAGGGTTTTTGCAGGAATTATTGTCCAATTTGGAATTCCAACAATGAAATGAGGTTCGATACTTTGATCATGACAAACACTATTTGCAGTTTGGAAATTTGCAATACTTTGCTAAATGGGAAGTTTTTTGCAGCACTTACGAATTCCGTCTTTCAGCTCTTGATGATGTAAGGGCAGCAACTACCCCACCCATTGTTGTTGTTGTTGTTGTTGTTGGCTTCATCCCATTTTGCGAGTTTGATCTCTTGCGTAACTTTTGATTTGCATCCAACTTTTGCAACTGCCGCCTTTTATGCTGCTGCTTCATCAAATTTGTGACTCGATCACTATCCTTTGAAGCTTCTTCCTTTGAGGCTTGCCACTCAGTGGCATGCTCAATTCCAATGCCCCTCCTCCTGCTGCTGCTGCTGGGACCTCTTTCCTCGACTACCCCAGCTGTCGTTAAGTTCCCCTCTATGGCCATACCCATGAGGAGCTTGTTGTCTTTTGAGTCTTTTGAAGAGGGGGGTAATTGTGAGTTGTTGAATTTTACTAGGTTGATTTGAAGCTCTACAGGACAATTGAGCACCATTTGGAAAGCATGGCAAACCCGACTCCTTAACCTCTCTGCCTTTGTTTTGTGCTCCAGCTGCTGAAACTCCAATTTGGCAATGGCATGAGTTTCATCTGGCCAAACCCACAAGTAACCTGTCAATCAAAAATGGGCATTTGAACAATGATGTTTTCCTTTAAAATAAGAAAAGAACAGCATTTTCTGATGGTAATAAATCACTAAAAAAGAGCAAAACACAAGTCTTCCCAAAAGGGTCGATTTGCAAAGAAGAATGCCTTACCATTGGCAACACTCAAAGCACGTAAGTTGGCATGAGAATGTAGGAACTTTCGCAGTGCATCAGAATGGATGAATTGAAGGACCCGATTCCAAACATTCTTCCGACCTTGACGGTTAAGCCTGTGAAACCCACTGGAGTACACATGCTTGGAAGAAAATTCAGAGACATTATTTGACACATCATCCACTTGTGCCCAATACTGCTGGTTTGATCTATGCTTGTTGCGCTGATGGACATTTTCCAATGATGCCTTAGCAGAATGCACCTTGTCTTCTTCTGCTTGAATTCTGTCCAATGGATGAATTCTGTCCAATGGAAGTGTTTGAATTTCTGCTGAATGCACGATTGATTTTCCAGCCAATTCTGTCTCCTTGACAACAACAGCAGCCTCAAATGAAACTGGGCTATTGTAGGTGATACTCGAGTTAAAAGAAGAGGAGGGTAGAAAGGAGCGATCAGGTGCAAATTGCAGTAACGCAGCTATTAACCAAGTAGGTTGATCTCCTGCAACTCGTAACTGCTTCTCTACCTCTGATAAGACCTTCAATGCTTGACGAAGCCGTCGTAGTTCTTCCTTTCTTGCTGCAAAATTTTTAGGGTCATTTTACAGTCACTGCATTTTACTTCATTCACCTTCAGATTCAAATGCAAAGGAAGTAGGCAACAGAACTTCAAATTGGGGTGGGTAGGGTGCTTCAAATTTCATGGCCAGTTTTTGTGGATAACATTCAGGTTCATTCATTCTATCTACTTTTTTTTTTTGTGTTTCCAAAGTGGCCCAAAATCAATAATACTACTGATCATAACAACAACAACAACAACAACAATAATAATAGGAGTTGTTACTTATATAATATTCACTTACAAAAGTTCCTTTTGAAAAAGCTGTCTTCACGGATTTCAAGTTGTTGTTGCACATTGAATGTACTCCCTGCGAGAAGGTTGGTGATGAGAGTTGCCAACTGTGATGCCAATGACAATGCATCCACACCCAGATCCAATAGCTGCTGCATACCTCTCACCGTGTGCACTGTATTCGCAGATAGTGCAAAATCCAATAAATCTAACAGCTTGTTCTCTGGAATCAGCCCTGCCTGCAATGGTCTCCCAAAAAAAAAAAAATTAAAAAAAGCTTTCATCACTTCTACCTTATTGCATTTTTTTGCATTGCAGAATTGGAGGAGTAGAGAGCTTCTTGGCTTACAAGCTCTCGAACCATATCTGACGAGATGGTTGTATCCAAGAGGCTTAATTGATCCAACATCACTTCTGCATCCCGGAGAGACCCATCAGCTCTTGAAGCAATAATGGAAAACGCTTCCTCATCAACAGCCAAGCTTTCCTTCACCGCAAGCCATTGAAGACGTTTGATTATATCAGACTCCTTTATTTTGCAGAACGAGAATCTTTGACACCTGCCAGGCTGGTTTCCATTGTCATTCCACAAAGAAAAGCAAGAGGATTAGGGTTAACCCAGATTTTAATTCCTTACTTTTTTCTTTCTTTTTTCTTTTCTTTTGGGGCAGAAGGGGAGGGGCGGGACGAGGGTGCTACTTCTCTCAAAGTCAAAACTTAATAAAAATTATATATATATATATGTGTGTGTGAAAATCAATTATCCTTTCCATGCTGCTCAAACCTCCAACAGTTCCAATTATTAATTCATGAACTCAATTAATTGATAATTTTTTTGGGAAAAGGTGACAATGGCACAAATCTTTATCTTAAATTTCAAATGCAAAAGTTGTTCATCTGTTGTGGCTATTTGTCAGGGACACTTGCTGAATAAGAAGTCATAATACATCACAGAGGAAAACATAATGTGGGTAATTTAGGGTTTAGGGTACCCTAGAGATTGCTGGATAAGGATTCCTACATAAACAGAGGAAAAAACATATTGTGGGTAATGGGTTTAGGGTTTAAGGTACCCTAGAGGTTGCTGAATAAGAAGTCATACATCACTGAGGAAAACAAGCAATGTGGGTAATGGGTTTAGGGTTCAGGGTTTAAGGTACCCTAAAAGCTCAAAGAAACAGACTGACTGAATAGCCGTTCAAGCAAACAAAATTGATCAAACAGATTACGCATTCCAAGAGTAGAACAACACAAAGGGTGTACCTGGAAATCACTGTCAAAGGGAGCTGCTCTGATTCAGTAGTAACAAGAATGAAGACCACATTATAATTCTCATTCACAGGTGCCACCATCGGTTCTTCTTCCAAGGCTTTGAGAAACACATTCCAGACTTGGGTACTCAAAAGATTGCACCCTTCAACAATGAACACTTTGTAGTGGCGGCGGCGGCGGCGGCGGGCATATTGTGCAGGCAATGAAATTGATGATGATGGGAAGGTCATGAATTTCTTCATGCTTTTGAGATCATCAAGCACCTTGAGAAAAAATTTGTCATTATTATCCACAGCATTGATTTCCTTCATGTCAGAGTCTTGCTCTAGAATTCCCCCACTGTTGCTGCTGCTGCTATTGGTGGTTGTTGTTGTTGTTGTTGCACCACATTTGTGGCAAATCCCACATGGTCGTGCTTCCAAGTCTGAGGCAAGGCAATTGAGAGCACGGGCAAAGATTCTTGCCACTGTCGTCTTTCCAGTTCCTCGAGGTCCTGTGAAAAGATAGACAGGTGCAATTCTGTCTTTTGCAATCGCCATTGTCAACGACTTCACCACCATGCTTTGACCCACAAGCTGACTGAAATGTTCTGGTCTGTATTTTTGGCTCAAAGTCCTGTGCACTTTGTCCCTCTCTTGTTCATGTTCTTCTTCTTCTTCTTCTTTTTCAGCTTGAGTGAGTTGGATGTTGATCTTTGAGTTTTGTTTTGGCAATAAAAGTCTGCTACCATATTCAGCATTCGTCCACCGCTCCTTTTTCTTTCTTGCTCCATCTCTCATGTCTGCTTGTGAGCTATGTCTTGACCCAAGTTCATGGGGGCCAGTGGAGGCAGAGGCGGCAGCAGCAGAAGATACAGTGCTTTCAGTTCTCAAAACAAAGTTGTGGTGGCCTTGGCCTATTGTGGAGTCATTACTGCCATGGGAATTGATCATGTCTGCTGCCCTAGACTGCATTGCTTCTTCTTCTGGTAGTGTCCTCCTGACAGACTTACTGCTTTGAAGAGAAGTCTTGCTGCTTCTTTTTCTACTTTGAGCTCTTAATGGATGTGTGCGGAGGAGGAAGAGAGATGGAGATGCTGATGCAGAGTTTTTCTCTTGTAAGCGGTGGTGTGAAGATGATGAGACAACGTGAGCCATGCCAGCAGACTTCAATGCAGTCTCTCTCACATCAGCAGCTACATCGCTAAGGCGCTCCTCATCTTCTTCAGCTTGAAATAAGCTCTCAAAAGCAGCTGGATCATCACTACTACTGCTCCACAAACCACCTTCAAATGGTGGATAAGCAACATTGCTGATGAGCATCTCCTGGAGATGAGCATTGCTTGTATTCTCAGAAATCAGCCGCTTCATAAGCTCCTGTGTTGTTGTTGGTCTTCTTATTCTTCTTCTTCCCGCAGCTGCAGCATCTGTTGTTGTTGTCTCCTTATCATTCCTCCTCTTGCCAGAATTGCGGGCATGCATTCTTGCTGCTGCTCCAATTTGTGCCTCAACCTCATCCCACTTTTCAGCTGCCAGAGGTTGCACCCATATCCCATTTGCTTCAGCTTTGCTCCTGCTTCTGTTTTTGTCTATGTTCCTCTTGGCAGCTGGTTTTTCAAAGCTTGGAGCTAAATCACCGTCTCTTCTTTCAGGGTGTCTGAGACTATTCAGTCCCAGAGGAGCGGCAGCCCTAGAGAAGAAGACCTGCGAGCCGGGAGTGGTGACAGGGTCCTGTAGAGAACCTGTAGCTTTCTGTTGCAATGCTGTGAGCTGCTGTCTCATCAGCTGCAGATGTGTCGATGCAGGTCGCCGCTTACGGTGCAAATGGTTGTGGATATGGATACAATTCGTCAAGTGCAAATGTGGGACGAAATGGGAGGACTTACTGCTGCTGGTATGATGCGCCGCCCCGTCTACTACTACGACTGGATTCTTCGAAGTCTGAGCTCCAGACTTTCCCGATCTTCTGCTGCTCATAATACTTGCAACAAAGACAGACCACCCTGCAGGTTGTTTCGGAAACTAGACGACCACAGATTACTGCAACTTCTGCTGCTGCTGCTACTGCTTCTCACATGGCAGATTAAGAGTTGTTGGGCTGAGTTGTAGCTGGGCACCATTCTTTCTCAACAAGCAGTTTCGGGAATCAGCTACAGAAAGCTCTCTCTCTCTCTCTCTCTCTCTCTCTCTCAAATCTGTCTCTACATTCTGCAAAAACACGCAAAATCTTCCTTCATGTTCCTGATTAGTCACCCTTGTGCCAGACTAAATGCAACCTACCATCCGAGCTTCACAGCTGAAGGAACTAGCAACAATTCAGCTCAAAACTCCTCAACCCACAAACTGCAGATACAGAAACATCTCTCTCTCTCTCTTTCTCTCTCTATCTCTGTGTCTCTGTCTCTGTCTCTCAGAGATCAGGTACAGAAATTTCTCACTCTGTCAGCAGCTACAGGAAGCTCTGTGTCTCTCTCTCATATGTGTTTCTGTGTTGCTTGATTGGTTGGTGTATGTGAAGGCAAGAGGCAAGAGAAGCAACAAGAGGTGGAATGCCAGAGCAAAGGGTACTTGGCTACTCTACTGTGATGCAAGCCTCCTTCTTCGTGTCCAGCTGATGCAAACAAAAGAAAGCTAGTGGAAAAGAAACAACAACAACAACAACAGCAGCAGCAGCAGCAGCAACAAAACAACAAAGGGCAAGCAGACAAGAAGCAGAAAAGAGCAAAAGAAGGTAAAAACCCCAGTGGGCAACTAACGAAGCTGCTTGCTACTTCATCAATGGGTGTTTGTCCTTTTACAATAATAGGTAGGTAGGTACGTAAGTAGGTTTGGAGAACTGTAGGTAGGTACGAAAGTAGGTTTGGAGATCTGCTACCTAGTTTATAGCCCCTGCTAATGACGCCATTCCTGGAGCTAATCAAGTTACAGTAAGTACTAAAGTACCACCACATTATTGCTTACTTACTTACTTATTACACACGCACAATCAACAACTACTGTAAGACCAGCTCCAGCGGTGTTTAGTATGTGACCCTGCCAAATTATTTCTCATATCCAAGTTTAGTTATTTCTTTCTTTTTTTTCCAATCCCACCTTTAAAAAAACTAAAACTGGGATTGCAAATAGGCATATGTACTGAGTACCACCTCAGTACCACCACCACATTATTGCTTGCTTACTTACTTATTATTACAACACAATCAAACAACTAGAAGAAGATCAGCTCCAACGGTGCTTAGTATGTGACCCTGCAATCATATTTCTGATATCCAAGTTTAGTTTTTTTTTTTCCTTTTTTACAATCCCACCTACAAACACTAAAACTGGGATTGCAAATAGGTAAGTAGGTACTTAATATCTGTTGCCACATTTTTGCTTACTTACTTTACTTATTACACACACACACACACACACATAACAAGTGTAAGAACAGCTCCAGTGGTGCTTAGTAGTAGTGCCTATGTGATCCTGGCAACATATTTCTCACATCCAAGTTTAGTTTTTTTTTCTTTTTTTCCAAACCCACCCAAACAAAAAAACTAAAACTGGGATTGCAAATAGGTCGCAGGCTACTAATAGCAACCCCACCTGGACCAACCATTCTGATTGGCGAATCAGAAAGAAAGAAAGAGGGACCAGTAGTCAGGTCTGATTTATTACAATCTTTTCTGGGAAGTGTTGGGCTTTGTTGTGCCTTTAACCAGCCTCAGTAGACTGTGCAAAACTGCAGGGTCAAATCCATTCTGCTGAGCCAAACTGGCATGTTTTGACTTGAAGGTTTAATTTGCAGGGTCGCACTGAGCACTGCTGGAGCTGTTCTGATTTATTCATAAAAACCACCCATTTTCATTCTCCCTACATTGTGATTGAATGCTTCATTCCAAATAAAATTCCACAAAACCCCCTCCACAAACAACCCAAAACACAAAGTCCACCAGATCATAATAACAATCATCTCTTGGGAGTCCTCTCTCTCTCTCACCCTTTAACTCTGTGTGTGTCTGTATGTGTACTCACTCAAGAGAATGAGTAGAGTGCTTTTTGTGTTGTGTGATCTTTATTTTGTTTTACATGTTTTGCAAAAAAGAACATTATTTTATATTATTCTACATGTTTGATATTTCAAGTTGAGTTGGAAACCAACATGTTTTTTCTTGAGAGCAAGAGCAAGAGAGAAAAAAAAATATCAATCAACAACATAGATTCTAATATTGAAAATGAACAATCACTTTTTTAAAAAAATCTTGAAAGAGATGAAACCAATCAAACCTTATTCAAAATCAAGTGATTATGTATAGGGATGAACATGACTAGCCACTTTTTTGGATTGAACAATGCTTGTTGAGAGTGTTTAACGTTTCACATTTTATTTTCTGACAAATTTTCTCTTTTTCCAACCAATAAGAATTGAGAGAATTTGAGATTTTTTTTGTTGCTCTAATTGAATATTCTAAATTTTCCCTATCTTCTTCTTCTTCTTCATATCATCATCATTATATTTTTCTTCTTTACCTCTTCATCATCAACATCATCATTTTCTTCTTCACTTCTTGATCACCGACATCGTCATTATCATCCTCCTCTTCTACAATTCTTCATCGTCCTCATTTTCTTCTTCTTCTACTACTTAATGACATGTTTCATTTAATGACACTCAAACTTCATACGTACATGATGAGAAACTATTGTCAAACTTCATGTACCCATTGATAAAAATCTACCTAATCAAAAACCATCTTATTACTACCATTCATTTCCACAAAAATTGTTGTTTTTAATTGAATTTAGGTCAAAAGTGACTAACCCTAACACATATGAGAATTGGCCTCCATCGACATAGCTATTAGCACATATTATATTATACCTACCTAATATAGTTATAACACAAGTGGCAAAACCAATTACTCCTACTATTGCCAAAAAAAACTATTCTTTACTTTTTTTCTAAAATTGGAAAGTGAAGTGTGAAACAACAAAACATTGTATTTATTTACTTTTGTTTGTTTGTAGCAAAGTGAAGCACAAATGACTAGGGTTGAGGGGACCTATCATTGTGAGACCCATATCATTGCACACATGCTTCTTCTATTATCACACATTGTTCCCCTACACTTTGCAAGTGTAAATCTTGGGTTCTTGAATGTAAATTAGTAATAATTCCGGATATAAGGTGTCCAAAGGTATGGTCTTGATGTGCAATCACAAGTGGGGAGTAGTAGGGTTTTGAATGCAATCACAAGTGTCATAATAAGGGGTTTTGTGTGCACTCACAAGTGTACTAAAAGGGTTTTTGAGTGCAAAGAATTGTGCAATCATAGTGTAAAAGGAAATTTCTCAGGTCGAATTATATGATTAGTTTTAAGTCATAGATCTTCACATACATATCATATTTACATATTCTGTAAATTAAGTTTCATGGCCAACACAACAATATAAGTCAGCATTAAATTTTTTTGCAAGTTTTCATCAAAATACGAAAAATCAAAATAAAAAGAGAATAGTCTGTCACAATATTTATTTATTTTCAAAAGAAATCACCAAATTTCAGGAAAAAAAAAATTGAAATTTTTTCACCAGATTTGGATTCTGATTTTAGTTTGGTAGCATGTTTTAAACTAGTTTTTATAATATTTAGACATGTAATTATTTTTTTTAAATTTAAATTTAAAAAAATTAAAAAAACCTATCACCATTTAATATTAGATCCTTCTTGGGATGCTAGTCAACAACACAACATTATGACTTTTTTTTAAAAAAATTACTGATACAAATGTTATGTACCAACTTTCACCCAAAAAAAAAAAAAAAAAGTTGGAAAAAAAAAAAAAAAAAAAAAAAAAAAAAAAAAAAAAAAAAAAATAAAAAAAAAAAAAAA
>Ga0116227_10012432_pt1 | contig 13851 bp, 8 predicted proteins | sample S1TSphgellanicum_FD_89693 | JGI IMG/M metagenome (GOLD analysis project Ga0116227, IMG submission 89693) | Host-associated microbial communities from peat moss isolated from Minnesota, USA - S1T2_Fb - Sphagnum magellanicum MG | ecosystem: Host-associated > Plants > Peat moss > Unclassified...
AAACCCCGATTGCCGTCATCACCAGCGCCGTTTTCCACGGACGCACCGGCGGCGTGCCGGGTGGAACCGAAGTATCGATTTGCATGACCTCTCCATTGCTGACCGGCGATACATGCCGCTGGCCTTGCCCGGAACGTCCAATGCCACGCCGCGCATGTCAACCGTTCAGTTAACATTCCCAAATCCGGCGCAATGCCCTAGGCCCTCCATCATGTCACAGACCAGAATTGCGCAGCTCGAACAGTTTCATGCCATGTCCGTTTCGGCGCTGGCGCATCGCCTCGGCGCCGAAGGGCGATCGATCATCCACATGGAATACGGCCAGCCGTCCACCGGCGCGCCCGCCGCCGCCATCGCCTGCGCCCACGACGTGCTCGACACCGATGCCATGGGCTATTGGGAAAGCCAGCCGCTCAAGGCGCGCATCGCGCGCCACTACCGCGAACGCGACGGGGTCGATATCGATCCATCGCGCATCGTGCTCACCTGCGGTGCGTCACCTGCGCTCGTGATGGCGTTGTCGCTGACCGGATGGCCCGGCGCACGCGTGGCCTTTGCCCGTCCCGGCTACGTTGCCTATCGCAACAACGCCCGCGCGCTATTCATGGAACCGGTCGAGGTGCCCTGCGGCGCGGATGCCGGATATCAGATCGATGCCGCCGCAATCGCTGCCCTCGATCCCGCGCCCGACATCGTGATCCTGGCGAGCCCCGCGAACCCGACCGGCACCGTGATCGCCGATGACGAACTCGCCCGGATTGCCGAAGTCTGCCACACGCGCGGCATTGCGATCATTGCCGACGAAATCTACCACGGCATCACATTTGGCACCACCGCGCGCAGTGTCCTCTCGGTCGCCCCCGACGCGCTGATCGTCAACAGTTTCTCCAAGTATTTCAGCATGCCGGGCTGGCGTCTCGGCTGGCTCGTCGTTCCCGAAACGATGGTTGGCCAGGCCCGCGCGCGCATGGGCAACCTGTTCCTGACCCCGCCCGTGCTCAGCCAGAAGGCCGGTCTTGTCGCGTTCGATTGTACCGCCGACCTTGACCGCCACGTCGCCACATACGCCCACAACCGGGACCTGATGCTCGCCGCCCTGCCCGCGCTGGGCCTCAACCACATCGCCCCGCCCGATGGCGCCTTCTACATCTACGCCGACGTCGGACACCTGACCCGGGACAGCGTGGGTTTTGCCATGCGCCTGCTGCAAGACACCGGCGTCGCGATCGCGCCGGGTGTCGATTTCGACCCGGTCGAAGGGAACCGGTTTGTCCGGTTCAGCTTTGCCGTGTCGACGCCTTTGGTGGTCGAGGCGATTGCGCGGATGGTTCCCTGGTTTGCGGCGCAGGCTGCCAGAGGCGCCTGAAAACGAAAAAAGGGCCAGGCAACGCACCCGCTGCCCGACCCCTTTTTGAAAGATCACCCGATCAGAGCGCGATGGCGATCGAAGCGCGGACCCCGTAAGCCACGCCCTTGTCAGCGCCGCGTTCGAAGTCGGTGCCCAGGCGCCAGGTGTAGTCGAGGCCGCCTTGCAGGATGCTGATGCCGCCGAGCCAGGCCGAAGGCAGGTGGCCGCCGTTGATCGAGAACGTATCGCCGGTCTCGAACGTTGCGGTCGTGGTGCCGATGTCACCCGAGATCCAGCTGCGGCGACCGCCTTCGATTTCGACCGAGAATGGGCGGCCTTCGTGGCTGGTGGGCCCGACGCTCCAGATCGCGGTCAGGGTGGTGGTCGCGGTGGTCTGGCTGGTTTTGCGGCCGTCGACGGTCAATGCGATCGGGGTATCGCCGCTTTCGATGTACGAGTTTTCGTTCAGGTGGTCGTATTCGAGGAAGCCACGCGGGCGCAGGCTGAAATGTTCGCCCAGTGCCGCGGTATAGGATGCACCGGCGGTTGCTGCGGCTGACCAGCCGGCCCAGTGGCCGGAGGCGGTGTAAGTGAAGTTGGTGACGGTGACCGCGTTGCTGGTGGTGGTGGTGTATTCCCCGAAGAAAGTGCGGGTCGAATTGAACGATTCGCGGCCGAGGTTGGCACCGGCCCAAAGATAGAGCGGCCCCGCCGATTTGCGCCAGAACAGGCCGAGTTCGACCTCGTTGTTTTTGACCCGCTGGAATGTGGCCGATTTGACGTCGCCCGACACGTAGGCCAGCTGGAAACCGACGTTGCCGACGGGCGTAACCTTTTCAAACCCTGCCGATATCCCGACTCCGCTCGATTTGAAGCCCGGGGTATCGCCATAGGCGCGGGTGCCGCTGAACACGATCGGTTCGAGCCAGGCGGACGAGTCACTGATCGAGAACATCGTCGAATCGTTGTCGAAGTGTTTGTCGGCGATACGCGAGGTGCGGCTGACCACGTCGAACGTGCCACCCGAATAGTTGGGCAACAATTCGTTGAACCGGCCGCGCAGGGTCGGTGTGTCATAGATCTGCAGCAGCGTGTTCTGGATATAGGTGTTGGCGGTCGCATCGTTGATGATGGCGTTATAGGCCGACGCCTGCGCGCTGGTGAGCCCGAGCTGCGCTGCAGTGGCAGGCGCAATGTTGATGGAAATGTCGGTGCCGGTGGTGGTGAGCGAGCCGGTGAACAGCACAGGCAGATTGAGCGAAAGTGCTGGCGCGCCAACCAGTGTTGTCGCGTGAAGAACATCGAACGAACCGCTGGCTTTCAACGAATTGAGCGCGAGCGACAGTTTTGCGCCGCTGGCGAACGTTGCCGTGTTGGCGACCAGCTTTGACGAGGTTTCCGTGGTCCCGTCGATATAGACGCGCAGGCTGGCGCCCGATGCGACGGTCAGCGAATTGACCGTGCTGACGCCGGTCGCGTTGGCGCCGAAAATGCCGGTGTTGTTGACGGCCACGTTGAGATTGGCCCCGCCAGTGACTGCGCCGAGAAAAATCGCCTGGTTGTTGATGGTCAGCGTGCTGGTATCGTTGCTGAGCGCCAGATTGCCGGTAAACTGGGAATAGTCGCCCATTGTGATGGACTGGGTGCCACCGGCGCCGAAATTGATGTTGCCGACCCAGCGCGTGGTATCGGCCATGGTGATGGTGTTGCTGCCGCCGGCACCGATATAGGTGTTGCCGGTGACCGTGCCGCTGCCGATGGCAATCGTGTTGTTGCCCGTACCAAGCAGGATATCGCCGGTGATCCCGGCGTATTCGGTGGCGGTATAGGCGTTGTAACCGGTGGTCGTCTTGTCGGTGCCTTCGGTGGTCTGGTTGGTCGAGGTATAACCCTGGGTCAGCGTGACGCCGGTCGTATTGCGCGACAGGTCGATCGCGGCCTGGGTGCCCGACGTTGCGCCCGAAATCGTGATATAGCCCTGGTTGGTTATGGATGTGAGCGTGTTCGACAGGTCCTGGATACCATAAAGACCGCCCGTGGCTTCCTGGCTGGCGGCGGCGCCGGCTTTGATTGTGCCGGTGTTGAACAGGGTAGAAACCGTCGAGCCCGCGTTGATCAGGATTGCGGTTGCAGAGCTGTTGATCGTGCTGGCCGTGACCGTGCCACTGACTTCGATCCCGCCGGTCAGATTTACCGTCCCGCCTTTGCCGCCAATGACCACTGCATAAACCTGGTCACCGGAGTTAACCGCGGTTGCAGTGACCGAGCCGTCGATGCCCAGCGCAAAGCTGCCGACGTTTGTATTGGCGGTAAGGCTGCCGTTGTCGGTGTTGGGATTGGCGCCAATGGTGATGTTGGTCGTTCCGCCAATCTGCAACGCCGGGTTATCGCCGTACGCCGTAATCGACCCGCGGTTGGTGTCGGTCGATGTCGAGGCTGTCGGCGCGTTGATCAGGATGCCCCCGGTCACGCTGCCGTCGATTTCCACAATCGGCGTTTCTTTGTTGAGCACGCTTTGCGGCAGCGTCAGTGCAGTGCCGCTGGTGTCGGTGTACGTATAGCCATTGGTGATCGAACCGTCGATCAGGACCACGCCCGTCACGGCGCCGGACTGGACATAGCCTTGCGAACCGCTGCCGATGACCGAGACCGTTCCACCGATGGTGACGTTGCCCGTCACCGCGTTCAATTTCACGCCGTAGCTGTTGTCGCCCAGCACGCTGATCGCGCCTTGCGTGTTCAACGAACCGTTCAACGCGCTGTCGATCTGGATACCGGCCGAATGTTCGCCATCGACAGTGATCCCGCCGGTGTTCGAAATCGTTGCGTTGACGGTGCCGCCCGCTGCGCCGTAAATACCATAACGACCGCTCACGCCCGATAGGGGCCCATTCACGAAAGTGCCGTTGATCGGCGAAGGCGTGTAATTCTCAAGCACGGAAATCGTGCCGGCATTGGTGATCGAGGTGGTGAAGCCGGGATTGACCATGATCCCGATATTGCCATTGAGCGGCGCCGTCGCGGTGCCGGCATAGAGATTGCCGTTGGCATTGACCGTCGCATTGTTCGCCGAATTCACCGTGATCACCGCGCCGCTGGCGCCGGTCAGCGTGCCGGTACCGGCGATCGTGACGCTGCCTGCGGTCGATGTGGCAAGATTGCCGGTGGTGCCGGTGGTCACTGTGGTGTCAGCATGGGCAGGCGTGGCGGCGATCAGCCCTGCCAATACAAAACCAACGGGGGCCGTCGAAGCCAGGAATTGCGATATTTTGCGCTGCATCAGCATTGAGTCATCCGGCAATGGGTCGGCAGGGGGAAATCCTGTCGGACCGTGGTCTGAATGGCGGTGGGATGTTGAAAAACCAGGCCCCCCGCCCGTCGAAAATCTTGTAACCCTTGCGACAGTGTTCCCAGATTATGGCCTGGTTAAGGCCACGTTCCGAAATCCGTCATTCGAAGGCTCGAACGGCTAACGTGGATAGTGGGAAAACCCTGCAAGGCAAGCACTCGAAAAAAGAACTTGCCTCGGTTCACCGTAAATTTCCCATTCATCTGCAAACGGCCAGCACTTGCGCGGGCTGGTTTGGATTTATCGGGGGTTGGTGGAGCGAACCTCGTGCGCGATGGATCTGTATGTGACGGCCCCGCCCTGGCTGGGTGCAGTCTGTGACTTTGGCGGTCGGCAGCGCTGCGATTGAGAGCCCGGGCCCTACCACACCCGATGACCCCACCGCCAGCGGCATTGCTGGCCCGTGTGCACAGGTGCCTTGTTCGCCAGGTGCGCCCGTTCCTGATACCCAACGACAAGATCCGGGCCAGGATCCGGCGGGCCAAGAACCGCCAGGCCAAGATCTGCCGGAATTGGGCGATACCGCGCTGGTGGGCATGGTGGGAACAGGGTCGGTTGCCGCATTTGCGGTGTTGGTCGAACGGCACAGCTCCGCGCTGTATCGCGTGGGTGTGCGGATGCTGGGCGATGCGCACGAGGCGGAGGATGTCGTGCAGGATGCCTTTGCCCGGTTGTGGCAATATGCCGCGCGCTGGAGACCGAGCGGGGCGGGGCTGATCGGCTGGTTGCACCGCGTTACGATCAATCTGTGTTTTGATCGCAAGCGACGGTTTCGGGTGATCACGACGGCGGATTTGCCGGATATCGAGGACGATGCGCCGCTGGCCGATCGGCTGATCGAGGCAGACCAGGCGCGCGCCGCCGTGGCGGGCGCGTTGAATGCCCTGCCAGAACGGTATCGCGCCGCGCTGGTCCTGTGCTATTTCGAAGGCTATTCGAATGCGGCGGCGGCAGATATGCTCGGTTTGAACATCAAAGCTATGGAATCATTGCTGTTTCGTGCCCGGCGTCGGTTGCGCGAGGTGCTGGAACGGCGCGATCTGGCGTGGCGCGATCTGGTCCATGCTGGCCAGATCGAACGGAGCCCGGTCGCATGAGAACCCCCGGCGGCACAAAAATCCCCGGCACGAAAAACAATCCGGGGTCCGATTCCGAGGTCGATTGCGCGACGGCGGTGATGTTTGCGCGAATCGCTGCCTTGGCTCCGCCGACTCCGCCTCCCGCGCTTGCGCAGCGGATCATTCGTGATGTGCCGCGTCTTGCGCAAATGCCGGCACCGGACTCACCGATGCGCACTGCCTGTTTACGCGCGGCAGCGCCGGCGCGTGCTGTCGCCAGTCTCCAGGTGCGGCGCGCTGCCGGGCGCCGGTCGATTGCGCGCCGCCCGATCGCCGGCTGGGCTTCGTTGGCGGCGGGCCTTGCGGCGATTGCGCTGATGCTGCCGGCAACGTTCCCGGTGCGGCCGGTCGCCCATGTCGCGCATGCGCCGCCCTCGCGCCTGTTTGCGCGGAATCAGACACGTTCGAACCAGCATGTGCCAGCACCCGTTTTGGCGACCAAAGTGCCGGCCGCGCACTTGGCATGGACGCATGCTGTGCCGGCGCCATCGCCGCTGCGGGCTGATTCGGGCGAGACAATGCCGATCGCGGCAGAGCCGGCTGCGCAACCCGCGCCTGCACAAATTGCCGTCGCAGCGGCGGGCGCAAGACCCGTCGCGCCATCGCGCCCGGTCTATGGTCCGGTGGACACCGAGGCGGCGTCATCATCGGGCTCTGGCGCGCAGGGCGGGATCGGTCCGGGCCCGGCGCCGGGTTATGCCTTTACCAGCCGCGACCCGGGGATGGGTCATTCAGGTGGATCTGGCGCGCACCCGCGCTAATCCGCGCCGTGCGCGTCATTGCCGTTGCCAGATCTGCGATTGGCACAGGAACAGCCCGAGCAGGCAACCGGCGACGCGCGCATGGTCGTGATCGATCAGCACGATGTGCGAGGCAAAGCGGCGACCGATGTCGGGCACGAACGCTTCGCCGGTCCAGTGATTGGTGCCGTCGCGAACATAGTTTTCAAATACCGGCGTGCCGACCAGATGGTCGGTGCCGCCCGCTTTTGCATCGTCGATCGCTTCGGGGCTGGCAGCCGAAACCCAGCCGCACAGTTTTGTGCCGCAAACGTCGATGCGGATCGTGACCGATCCCGATGGATTGCGCCATATCCCGCGCAACGGGTCCGGCTGGGGCCAATGGGGATCGGGCAGGTGGCCGGTCAGCGCGGCCGCAGCGCCCAGTGTCAGAATAAGGCCGGATAGGGAAAACACCCGGCCTCATACCGCAATTTGACGGCAAGACTATGGCAGTAAGATTGGGGCAGTAAGAATGGGGCAGTAAGGATGGGGCAGCATGCGGGGGGCCAATTGCGCCAAACCGCTTGCGGGCCGAGACAGCCGCGCGCATGGTGAATCCGGGGACCCGGCAGACGTTTGCAAGAGAAAGATATCACTGTGTCAGCCAGAATCCTGTTGGTTGAAGATGACACCCAGATTGGCGATTACATAGCGCGGGGTTTGGACGAAGAAGGCTTTGTCGTCGATCGGGCAGACAATGGCCGCGACGGACTGTTCATGGCGACCGACAGCCAGTTTGACGTGGTCGTGCTCGACCGGATGCTGCCCGCAATGGATGGCCTGTCGCTTTTGAAAGCGATGCGCGCGGCACAAGTCGATACCCCGGTGCTGATGCTGTCGGCGCTGGGCAGCACCGATGATCGCGTATCCGGGCTGACCGCGGGCGCCGACGATTACCTGGGCAAACCGTTTTCCTTTGCCGAACTGCTCGCGCGGGTTCAGGCGCTCGTCCGCCGCCGCACCGGCCCCAGCAAAGTGCAGGACACGACAATCCGCTGCGGCGAACTGGAACTTGACCGGCTGACCCGTGTGGTGCGCCGTGCAGCGCGCAAGATCGCGCTGCAACCGCGCGAATTCCGCCTGTTGGAATACCTGATGCTGCACCAGGGCGAAGTGGTGACGCGCACGATGCTGCTGGAAGCGGTGTGGGACTATCATTTCGATCCCGGTACCAATGTGATCGACGTGCATATCAGCCGCTTGCGCCGCAAGATCGATGATGGCGAACAAACCGTGCTGTTTCACACCGTGCGCGGCGCCGGGTACCGGCTGGCAGCGGATTAGAGCACGGTGGTCTAATGCCCAGCACCAAGCCGTTAACGGGCAACCCGCGCCGTCTGTCGCCGACGATGCTGTGGCTGGTCGCGGCGGTGTTTGTCCTGCAATTGTTGTCGAGCGCGGCGGCCATCTTTTTTCTGCGCGGGCAAATGCTGGAAGTCGTGCGGGCAGATCGCATGCGCCAGGTGCTCGACGTGCGCGACGATCTGTTGGCCACCTATTTGCAGGGCGGGCGTCCGTCGCTGGCGCAAATGATCGTGCGCCAACAGGGCAGCGCCGCCGATCCGACCGTGTTCATCGCGCTGACCGGGGGGCAGATCCCGTTGCTCAGCAATCTGGCCAAGGCCCCCGCGCTCGACATTGCACCGCGCCCGCGTCCGGTGATGGTCCACCTCGGCTCCGACATTCCCGATATCGAAGGCATGGCGATCGCCGGGCAATTGTCCGATGGCGAGCGCCTGATCGTGGGGGTGATGGGCGCAACGGAAAGCCGGTTCAACCTGGCCTTTGCCACTGCGGCGGGGCTGACCATTCTGGTCGCGGTGGCGCTCGCGACGGCCAGCGCGCTGCTGCTCGGGTTTGAGATCAGCCGGCGCACGCATGCGATTGCCGAAACTGCCGCGCAATTTGCCCTGGGCAATTTTGGTGCACGCCTGACCGATACGCGCAGCGGCGACGGGTTTGACCATTTGCGCCTGCAAATGAACCGCATGGCCGAACGGATCGACCGGCTGGTGTCGGAACTCAGCTCGGTTTCGGCCTCGCTGGCGCACGATTTGCGGTCTCCGGTCGCGCGCCTGTCCGCTGCGATCGATACCGCGCTCGACAAAGTGGAGGAACCGGCTGCGCTCGAAGCGTTGCAGGCGGCGCGTGAAAATGCCGACGGGCTGCGCCAGATGCTCGATACCGCGCTCGAAATCACCCGGCTGGAAGGGGGCGCGGTAACCGACCGGCGCCTGCCGATCGATCTGGCGCGCGTCGCGGAAGATATGGCCGAATTGTACGAGCCCCTGGCCGAACAGTCGGGCGTGCTGCTCGTTACCCGGCTCGATCCGGTGGTCGTCGTCGCCGACCGTGAACTGGTGTCGCGCGCGATCGCCAACCTGATCGACAACGCACTGAAATACGGCGCGCGTCGCGTGGAACTGAGCACGTCGGCGGGGATCGTGACCAGCCCGGCCATTACGCCCGGCCTTGCGCCCGCTGCGATGGCAGAAATCGCGGTGCTCGACGACGGACCGGGGATCGCCGCCGAAGATCGCGACCGCGCGATCGAACGTTTCGTCCGGCTCGACAACGCGCGCACGTTGCCGGGCGGGGGGCTGGGCCTGGCCATGGTCCAGGCCGTCGCCCGGCTGCATGGCGGCGAACTGGTCCTGTCCGACGGACCGGGGCGCGGCAATCGCGGCCTGCTGGCGACGTTGCGCCTGCCGCGTTGATCGTAAAACTCGCGAAAGCGCGCGTTTTACGATCAGACATTCAGGCCTGCGTGTTCACGCGGCCGGTTCGTTCCATTTTGCCCCAGCCAATGCCGAGCCCTGCTGTTGCCGCGCCGACCGCGCGGATGACCACGCTGTACATCAACTGGCGATAGACAAAGCGTTGGGCCAGCAACAGAAACGCCGGGTAGTGCTTTTCGCGCACGTCGAGGCGATAGGCGACCCAGCCGCAGGCGACATCGATCGCGGTAAAGCCGATCCAATAGACGCCCATGCGCAACACGTCGGTCTGGGTCTGGGCCCAGCCATGTTGCATGGTGCGCACGATCGTGCCGATGATCGAAATCGCCAGCGCCAGATCGATCAGCGGCGAAATCATCGCAAACACGATCTGGAACATCCACGCCTGCGGCATGCCGACAAAGGCCAGCCCCGATGGCGACCGCTCGCTGAGCACCGACCGGTGCTTCCACAAACATTGCAGCGTGCCATAGGCCCAGCGGAACCGCTGTTTGCCCAGCGCGCGCAAAGTTTCGGGCGCTTCGGTCCAGGCAACCGCATCTTCGTCATAGGCGATTTTCCAGCCATGGCGCTGGATCGCGATCGTCAGGTCCTGGTCTTCGGCAAGGGTGTCTTCAGGATAGCCGCCGACATCTTCCAGCGCCTTGCGACGCCAGGCGCCGACCGCGCCGGGCACGACCATGATCGCGTCGAACCGGGTCAGCGCGCGGCGTTCGATGTTTTGCGCGGTGATGTATTCGACCGCCTGCCAGCGGGTGACGATATTGACCTTGTTGCCGACTTTGGCATTGCCCGCGACCGCGCCCACATCTTCGCGGCCAAACCAGCGCACCAGCCGTGCAATCGTCTCGGGCTCGAACTGCGTATCGGCATCGAGCGCGACGATGATATCGCCTTTGGCCGCGAGCATCGCGCGATTGAGCGCGCGTGCCTTGCCGCCATTGACCATCGTCATCAGGCGCACGCGCGGCTCATCGCCGAACGACGCGGCGACGATTTCGCTGGTACGGTCTTTCGATCCGTCATCGGCAACGATCACTTCGATCTGATGATAATCGCTCGCCAGAATGCGGCGGACGCTGCTTTCGATCACGCGCTCTTCGTTGAACGCGGGGATGATCACCGACACCAGTGGGCGCAGCGGGGTTTCACCTTCTGCGATATCGTCCGCAGGCGGCTGCATGTCTTCATCGCGATCGGCAAACAGCGCCAGCGCGGTCATGCCCAGTGCGCGGATCACCCCGAGCGCGATCGCAAAGAAGAACATCCAGTTGAGTCCGGCCAGTAGCGCGGCCAGCAACACAAAGATTCCGACATCGAGCCGCACCGCAACCAGGTCCCAGCCTTCGACTTTGGGCATGACCGCATCGCGGTCGAGCCCGGCCAGTTGCGAAACCGGGACAAAAGTATAGCCATCGGCTCTAAGCCTGGCGATGATCCGGGGCAACGCCAGCACCGTCTGGCTGCGGTCGCCGCCGCCATCGTGCATCAGCACGATATTGACCGTGCGATCGGGCGTCGCCTGTTCGACCGCATCGATGGTGCGTTGATAAATGTCGTCGGCAGTGCGTTTTTGCCAATCGCCCGGATCGCCGTGCAGGCCCACGATCGTATAGCCCTGTTGCTGGGCAATCAAAGCGGGCCCCAATTCGTCGGGCGTCGTCGGTTCGGCATCGCCGAAATACGGTGCGCGGAACAACCGGGTGGATCGTCCGGTATAGGCCTCGATCAGGCGCTGGGTGGCGTTCAATTCAAACCGGATGCCCGTGTCGCTCATGTCGGCCATGTTGGGATGGGTATAACTGTGGTTGCCGATCTCGTTGCCGTCGGCCAGCGTGCGTTGCAGGATGCCGCGGTTTCCCACCCCGTTTTCGCCGATGACAAAGAACGTGCCCGGCACATGCGCGCGTTCGAGCACCGACAGGATCTGCGGCGTGTATTTGGGATCGGGCCCGTCATCGAATGTCAGCGCGATCTGCTTTGGCTTGTCGCCGGTGCGCCGCACGACATAGGGCATCGGCATCTGGTTATAGGCTTCATTGGTGATCAGCGAAGAATGCGGATCATAGGTCAGCGTGCGGCTGCCGGCGGTGGGCACCGCATCGACGCGCAGGATTTCGCCATTGCCCTCGATGTCGACGTTGGTCAGTTCGCGCAACGGTCCCAGGTTGGGCCGCAAGCTCGCCGGCGCATTGACGCCGCCCTGGCGCCAACTGGCCAGCGCGGGCCAGAACCCGGGATCTTCGGAACCCAGCCGCCACAGCGCGACCGACCCGATGCCAAGCTGACCCAGGACCTGCATCTGGTTCCAGCTCGTCGCCGCGTCGATCAGCCACACATCGTGGCGAATTCCGGGGGTGGCCGGATTGGCATCGTTGTCGTCGTTGAATGCAAAACCGGCGTTGCCGCTGGCCTTGTCCCACGACGGGCGCGTGCCCGAATCGAGCGCGGACAGCCATGCTTCTTCGACGGTCAGCGCGTCGGCTTCGACCTTGCCCCCGTGGCCATCCCCGTGCCAGTCATAAGCGTAACTGCCCAGTGCCACGATGATCTTGTTGGCCGGGACGCCCTTGACCGCGTCGCTGAGATGACTGACGAACCAGTTGTTCGATGCGATCGGGCCGGGTGTGCCGGTCATATAGTGTTCGTCATAGGCCATCAGCACGACTTTGTCGGCGACCTGGGCAAATGCGCGGACGTTCCAGGCTTCGTCGTCGATCGGCACGGTCACGCTGACCAGGCGATGTTTTGGCGCCAGGCGCGCGTGCAATTCGCCGATGAACTGGCGCAGGATGCCGATGCCGTTTGCCGGCATCGCTTCGAAATCGATCATCACCCCGGCGTCGTTGTTGGCGTCGAGCGCGGCATCGATGCTGCGGATGATCGACGCGCGCTGCGCCGGATTGAACAGCGCGCGCGTCGTGGCAGGGCCGTCCCAGGTGCCATCGGCGATGTTTTGCACCACATCGATGACCAGCGGGCGGCGCATCTGGCCAGACAGCACGCGGCGCATCGGTGGAAAATCGATCGCCGCAAAATTGCCGTGGCTATCGATCGTCATGGTCGTCGGCGCGACCCAGTCCAACTGACCCGCTTGCCGCTTCAGGCTTTCCAGCCCGCTGCCGCCATTGGGCGAATAAAATCCGATTGTCAGGTTTTGCGCCTGTTTGGCGGCGGGAATGGCGGGGCGGCCAAACAGTGACGTCAGGCGCCGGGACAGGCGACCGACCTGGGTGCGCAAAGGCAGCGGTTGCGGCCGTTCAAACCCGAGTTTCAGCGGCTGGGATGCCGGAACCGTGGCCACCGTCGTGGCGAATGCCAGGGCGGTGATGATCAGCAGTGCAATGAGCGCAAACACAATGCGGCGGGTCCAGCGGCGGCGACGGCCGGTGGGATCAAAGAAAATTGGGCGTTGCACTCATGGTCCCCGGTTAACTGTTGCGCGCCTATAGCATCAACCAGGTAGCGATGGACAGCCGGGACGGAAACGGAACAGGGGACCGTCACGTCGCGCTGCCAACCCGTCTGCCCACCGCCGATTTCGATGGGTAAGTGTGCGGCTTCGAACAGGTGGTGAGCAGTTGATTACCAATTGGCCATCTACTGGAAATGCAGCAGAGATGCGAAAGGAGTGCTGTTCGATGTTTTCGAACGAACACGTCCAAGACTTTCCAACTGCCCACGCGCGGCGATTGCCGATATACCCGCCGCCATGAACGCAACACGTCAGCCCGTTTTTTTCCTGTCGCACGGCGGTGGTCCATGGCCGTGGCTCGATGGCGAATTCCGTCGCAGCTTTGACTGGCTGGAGGCGTCGCTGAAGGCCTTGCCTGCACAATTGCCCGAACCGCCGCGTGCGGTGCTGGCGGTGTCCGGGCATTGGGAAGAGGCGGATTTTACCGTTTCGAGCGCCGCACGGCCGGGCATGGTCTATGACTATTCCGGGTTTCCCGAACACACCTATCACATTTCCTATCCCGCCCCGGGCTCGCCCGAGCTGGCGGCGCAAGTGGTTGCTCTGGGCGCAAAGGCCGGCATCGCGATCGGCACCGATCCGTCGCGCGGCTTTGACCACGGCACGTTTTCGATGATGCAGCCGATCTATCCCGATGCGCAGGTCCCGGTGGTCAGCCTGTCGCTGCGCCACAGCTATGATCCGGCCGCCCACATTGCGCTGGGCGCGGCGCTGGCGCCGTTGCGTGATCAGGGCGTGGTGATCATCGGATCGGGCCTCAGCTATCACAATCTGCGGATGTTTGACCGGCGCGCGGCGGTGCCCTCGGCGGCCTTCGATGCGTGGCTGCGCGCCACTTTGACCGGCAGCGATCCGGCTGCGCGCATTGCCGCGCTCGAACATTGGGATACCGCGCCCGCCGCGCGCATCGCCCACCCGCGCGAAGATCATCTGATCCCCCTGATGGTCGCGGTCGGAGCGGCCGGCGCCGATGCGGCAACCTGCATCTATTCGCAGGCGGATCTGCGCGGCGGGATCACCGCATCGGCCTGGCGCTTTGGC
>Ga0116227_10012433_pt1 | contig 13851 bp, 12 predicted proteins | sample S1TSphgellanicum_FD_89693 | JGI IMG/M metagenome (GOLD analysis project Ga0116227, IMG submission 89693) | Host-associated microbial communities from peat moss isolated from Minnesota, USA - S1T2_Fb - Sphagnum magellanicum MG | ecosystem: Host-associated > Plants > Peat moss > Unclassified...
GATCACGAGCGACGGCGCCGCGCCTTCCACGAGCTTGCGCCGCAAGAGGTAGCTCACGACCTGGATCGTCTTGCCGAGGCCCATCTCATCGGCGAGGATGCCGCCGAAGCCGAACTCGGAGAGGTAGGCGAGAAAATCGAGTCCGCGCTCCTGATAGCTGCGCAGCGTCCCGCCCGCTAAGAGCGGCGGTTCGACGATCGGGATGCCTTGGAAATCGCGCAGCTTTTCGCGCATCTTCTCGACGTCAGGCGGCAACTGCACGTTTGCGAAATTCTCGTGCAATTCGTCGCGGAGCGCGAGCAGCGCCGCAAGTCCGCTGCGGCGGCGCTCGGCGATGTCGCTCAGGAGCGCGTTGCGTTCGCGCAGCTTTTCGACGTCGACGAGTTTGCCGCGCACTTCGGCGAAACGTCCGGTCGAGGAAAGGAGCGCGGCAAGCTCCTTCTGCGTCAGCGCCTCGCCCGAACCGCCGACGAAGACGTCGACTTTGAGTTCGAACCAGTCGGCATCATCGCCCGAGCGCTCGGCGACGACATTGATGTCCAGTTCCGTATTGCCGCGCACGAGATCGGTCAAGCCGGGGTCGAGCCGGCGTTCGAGGTCGCTCCAGCCGGGCAAGATCTCGCGCACGAAATTCGCCGCGCGGTCGGCTCCGTGCAAGGCGAAGCCGTCGGTCGAACGCGGCACGAAGCCGACGTCGATCATGCGCCCACGCAAGCTCGCCGCCAATTCGGTCGAAAATCGCACGAAGCCGGCATCGCGCGGCGCAAGCGCGCCGAGCGCCGCGTACGGCGCGCGCGCGCCCGTGGCGCGGTCGATGAAGGTCACGGTTGCGATCAGGGCGCCGCCGGCCCAGCCGAGGGCAATTTCCGCCGTCGGATCCGCCGCATCGACGATGCCGAGCGAGCCGCGATCTTCCTGCGTGAGAAACGGCGCGACTCGCGCGATCGTGCGCGGTGAGAGCACGGCGTCCGAAACGGCGCCGTTGGCTGCCCGCGCCACTTCGATCGCCTTCTTCGCATCGAAGGTGCCGTCGACGAGATAAGCGACCCGCGGTGTCGCCACCCAGAGCGGAGGCCCTTCGAGCAACAGCGCGTCCTTCGCCGACACGCGGCCGCCGTCCACCGTTTCGAAGGTCGGCAAGAACAGCGATTCCCGGCGAACCGCGCGCAAGCCGAGCCCGCGCAGATCGACCCGAAATGCCGGCAATTCGGAGGGATGGCGGCCGGCGGAGGGATCGTCGTCAAAGCGCAGCCGGGGATGCCGGGCGAGTCGAAAGAGGGCGCGCGCGAGCGCGCGCTGCGCCGTTCGGCCGGCGAACGCTTCCTGAACGCTCTCGTCGCGCAAGAGTTCGCGGTCGAGTTCGTCCCAGTCGTCGTGGGGCGTTGCGTCCATCATCGCGACGATCGCCTGGGCGTCGCGCACCGCGCCGCGCAGCCGCGGCGAATCGAGGATCAGCGTCGCGGCGACCGTCGCCCCGTCGGGCGATGAAAAGACGGGCCAAACGCTGCGCGCCCGAGCACCTTTGGATTCGACCCGCGGTGCGGGTAGCCAGCTCAGATCGAGTTCCGGCGTCGCGGGCGAACCGTGCTCCTCGAGTTCGGTCTGCGAGCGCACGGTCTCGAGCGTGGCCACCACATGCTCGCAAATGCCGCTGCCGCCGCACGAGCAGACCGAGCGCAGCGCAAGGGGCCCCGTACCGCCGCCCCACTCCACCATGACCTCGCGCGTTCCGCGCGGATCCCGAACCAGCGAATCGATCTTGAGATCTTCGACGGCGCGTAAGGTCACGCGCTTCGCTTCTACGAGTGCGAGAGCCGTCCGAACGATATCGCGCGCGAACCACGAGCCGATCGTCGCCGGTAAGCGCGACCGCCACGTTGCAAAAGGTGTCAAACGTGATGCTTTACGAGATTTGCCGCCACGAATCCCACGACGACCCGACAATTGAGACGCCCGCGGCACGAATCGTGTCGCGGGCGCACGTGTTGTGGAGCGATCCTTCGAGCGGCTGCGATGACAGTGTGTTCGCTGTCACCGCGCCGATCGAAGCGTGGGCCATGCGCTCGTCAGCCGACGCTGACTTCGGGCGGCGGCGCCGCCGGGGGTTCGAACGCGGGGATCTTCGAGAAGCGCAGCTTGTCCGGATTATCGGGATTCACTTCGGCCAAGATGCGGTCGCCCGCGGTGAAGGTGCCCTTGAGCAGTTCCTCGGCGAGTTCGTCTTCGACCTCGCGTTGGATGGCCCGGCGAAGCGGCCGCGCACCGAACTGCGGATCCCAGCCTTTGCGGGCGAGAAGCGCCTTCGCTTCTTCCACGACTTCGAGGTGCATCTCCTGAGCCTTGACTTCGCGGATCACCTTTTCGAGTTCGAGCGAGACGATCTGCTCGATCTGTTCGCGGTTGAGCTGATGGAACACGACGATCTCGTCGACGCGATTGAGGAACTCGGGCCGGAAGGTGTGCTTGACCTCGTCGAGCACCTTGGTCTTCATCTTATCGTAGGCCGCGTCGTCCTGTTCGCCATTGGTCTTTTGCGGCCGGAACCCGATGTCCGTCGTCGTTTGCATGCCCGACGCACCGACGTTGGAGGTCATGATGATGACGGAATTCTTGAAATCGACGACGCGACCCTGAGAGTCGGTAAGGCGGCCGTCTTCGAGCACTTGCAGCAGCAAGTTGAAGACGTCCGGATGCGCCTTCTCGATTTCGTCGAGAAGGACGACGCAATACGGCCGGCGGCGAACCGCTTCGGTGAGCTGACCGCCCTCTTCGTAGCCGACGTATCCCGGCGGCGCGCCGACGAGCCGGCTGACCGCGTACTTCTCCATATACTCCGACATATCGATGCGGATCATCGACTCGCTGTCGTCGAAGAGATACTCGGCGAGGCTGCGCGCAACTTCGGTTTTGCCCACGCCCGTGGGTCCGAGGAAGATGAACGAGCCGATCGGCCGCTTGGGATTCTTCAGCCCCGCGCGCGAGCGACGGATCGCCCGCGTGACCACTTCAACGGCTTCATTCTGGCCGATCACCCGCTTGTGGAGCTGATCCTTCATCGAAAGCAGCTTCGCCGTTTCGGCTTGCGCGAGTTTCGAAACCGGAATGCGCGTCCACGAACTGACGATGTACGCGATGTCTTCTTCGGTGACTTTGATCGTCTTGTCGGCGGAAGCGCGCTTTTCGGCCCATTCGGCCTCGAGGCGCTGCTTTTCGAGCCGGAGCTTCTCCTCGCGGTCGCGGATGGCCGCGGCTTTTTCGAACTCCTGCGATTTGACGACCGCCTCTTTTTCGATCTTCACCTTGCGGATCTGATCGTCGATTTCACGGATCTCCGGCGGCGGTAACGTCGCCTGCAAGCGCACGCGAGAACTCGCCTCGTCGACGAGGTCGACGGCCTTGTCCGGCAGGAAGCGGTCCGAGATGTACCGGTCGGAAAGCTTCGCGGCGGCGGCGAGTGCTTCGTCGGTGATCGTGACCTTGTGATGCGCTTCGTAGCGGTCGCGCAGGCCGCGCAGGATCTCGATCGTCTCGTCGATCGACGGTTCGCCGACCATGACGGGCTGGAAGCGACGCTCGAGCGCACTGTCTTTTTCGATGTGCTTGCGGAACTCGTTGAGCGTCGTCGCGCCGATGCACTGCAGTTCGCCCCGCGCGAGCGCCGGCTTGATGATGTTGCTCGCATCGATCGCGCCTTCGGCCGCGCCGGCGCCGACGAGGGTGTGGAGTTCGTCGATGAAGAGAATGATTTCGCCCGAAGCGGCCCGGATCTCGTCCATGACCCGTTTCATGCGCTCTTCGAATTCGCCGCGGTATTTCGTTCCGGCGACGAGCCCCGCGAGGTCGAGCGTAATGACGCGCCGTTCGCGTAACGGCTCGGGAACTTCACCCTTGATGACCCGTTGGGCGAGACCCTCGGCAATTGCCGTTTTGCCGACCCCCGGTTCGCCGATGAGCGCCGGGTTATTTTTGGTTCGCCGGGCCAGAATTTGAATGACGCGCTCGATCTCGTTCGCGCGGCCGATCACCGGATCGAGCTTGTTATCGCGAGCGAGGGTCGTCAGGTCGCGACCGTACGCGTCGAGGGTCGGCGTTTTCGACTTGCCCTTTGGCGCGACGGGCTGGCCTTCGGCGCCGAGCAGCGAAGTCGTCTGTACGCGAACCTTTGCCGGATCGACGCCGAGATTGGTCAGCACGCGCGCGGCAACGCCTTCGCCTTCGCGAATGAGCCCCAGAAGCAAGTGCTCGGTGCCGATGTAGTTGTGATTGAGCTGTCGCGCCTCTTCAAAGGCGAGCTCGATGACGCGCTTGGCGCGCGGCGTGAAGACCATCTCCTGCTGAACGGTCTGACCGCCGCGGCCCACGATCGCCTCGACCTCTTGGCGTACCTTTGCCAGGTTCACGCCGAGCGTCTCGAGCACTTTGGCCGCGAGGCTCTCCCCTTCGGAGATGATGCCGAGCAGGATGTGCTCGGTACCGATGTAGTTGTTGCCGAGCCGTTGCGCCTCTTCTTGGGCCAAGACGATGCTGCGTCTGGCTCGCTCCGTGAACGGTTCCCACATTGACATACTGCTTTTGACTCCCTAAACGCCCGCCTCGGTGCCGCCTGCGGCGTACGATATCCGTGCCGGACTTGCCGGATCTTCGACCTTTACCCTTTGTCATAAGGGCCTGGACCGTAGCCGCCGTGTCCGACTAAGACAACGCCGGCGCCGCAAAAAGTTTCGGGCCCATCGGGGGCCCAAATTTGCCGCCATCGGGCCTAAGGAATTCCCAGGTAGCGCGACGTAGTATTTAATAAGAGACGCTCGGCCCCGTCCGAGCGCCCAGGGAGAGGCGTGCCGTGAAAACCAGAAAAGACTCGTCTTCCGCCGCGGATGCCGGCCCGCAATCGGGGCACGCCTTCCCGGAGTCCCGAACGCCAAGCTCCCGTAAAAGCACCGTCGCGAAGGTTTCCCACACCTTGAGCGTCTCGCTCGCGGAGCGGCTCGAGCAATTCGCTTTTTTCCAACGCATCAGCGAGAGCGCGGTAATCGAACATTCCCTCGAACAGTTCTTCGAACAGGGTGGCGATGACGAAGCGCTCGGCGATCTCCTGCGCCGCAAAGGCGCGGGACGACGCCGAAAATCCTAAGGGACTAAAGCTGCCGGCCACCACGACGTAGCGAAGCGCCGCGTTCTCGCAGGTATTTGCCGAGGTTTGCGTCGCTCGTCCGAGTGAAGAGCATCGCAAGCGCGATTTCGACGATCGAACTTTCGGAAAGCCGTTCCTCGAAAGCGACCTTGCGAAGTCGACGCCCGATCGCGCCCGACACGTTGACCGAGAGCTTGATCGGGGCCGAATCCCCGCGGACGAAATCGCTCGGCGTCGCTGGTTTGGACTTCCCGTTCACGCGGGCCTACGAACTCTTGCGCCGCAAGGCCGCCCCGGCGGCGCGTAGACGATTACCGAGCGCCGGATCGTCGTCACCGGAGAATAATTCGCGCAAGGCAAATTCGATGACGGCGCTTTCACTGATCCGCTCGCGAAAAGCGAAATTGCGCAAACGCTCGGCCACCTCAGCTGCTAACGTGTGCGATACGGTGGCAATCTTCAGCGACTTCTTGGCCGACGCCGAAGACGCCTCAGCACTAAATGCGGAGGCGCCGTTGGAGTCGGGGGCGCCGTTGGAGCCGGGCGCGCCGTTCGATGCGGACCCGCCTTCAGTTGACGACGAAGATCCCGTCGGTATGGTTCGGGAACGGTTAGAAGGCGGAGCCACGCAGCTTTGATGCTACGAACGACCAACTACTCCCTCTTACGCACCAGAACCAAGCTTGCCATCGGCCAGCAAGCTCGCAACGGAGGGATCAGGCCTTCGCTGCTGCGAGCACCGCGCGGCCGGTGAAGACGTCCGCCATCGCCGCGCGATACGTGGCGGAGGCCTGCGAATCCGAACGAACCTCCTGGCCGGCAGCCGCGCCCGCGCAGGCGGCTTTCACCGCGCTCGCATCGCTCGGCCGGACGCCCGCGAGCGCCGCTTCGACGCCGCCCGCCCGGTAGGCGTGGTCGCCGACGCCGGTGATGCCGATTCGGGCGGAGCCGATCGCATCGCCGTTTAGCGACACCACGGCGGCCACGCCGACGATGGCGTAGTGCGAGGCCGGATGGTGGTACTTCTCGTACGCCGAGTGCGGCGCCGCATCGAATGCGACCCGCACGAGAACCTCACCCGGCGCAAGCGACGTCTCGAACATGCCGGTCATGAAGCCGGCGGCAGACTCCTCGCGCGTGCCGCCCTTACCGGCGATCGTGAACGTGGCGTCGAGCGCGAAGGCGACGGCTGCGTAGTCGCATGCGGGATCGCCGTTGGCGAGCGCGCCGCCGAAGGTCCCGCGATTGCGGACCTGTGGATCGCCGACCGCATTGGCGGCCTGCCACAGCACGGGGGCGTGCTCCTTGAGCTCGGCGCTCGCGGCGACGGCCGCGTGCGTGGTCATCGCGCCGATGGTGAAGCGCCTGCCGTCGAAAGCGATGCCGCGCAGATCCGGCACCGCGCCGAGATCGACGAGCATGCCGGGCTCCGCGAGCCGTAACTTCATCATCGGGATCAGGCTGTGGCCGCCGGCAAGAATCTTGGCTTCGTCGCCGTGTTCGGCGAGTAACGCGAAGGCCTCGTCGAGCGATTTCGGCCGCGCGTAGTCGAACTTACTCGGTATCATGCGTGGGCCTTTTTGTTTCCCTTGCTGTGCATCGCGTTGTAGAGCTTCTCCGGCCGTAGCGGCATGTCGACGTTCTTCACGCCGAAGGGCGCGAGCGCGTCCATGACCGCGTTGACGACGCACGGCGTCGACCCGATCGTGCCGGCCTCGCCGACGCCCTTGATCCCGAGCGGATTGACCGGTGTCGACGTCTCGGTATGATCGGTTTGAAACGCGACGAGTTGCTCCGCGTGCGGAATCGCGTAGTCCATGAACGTGCCGCTGGTCAATTGGCCGTTTTCGTCGTACACGGCTTCCTCGAAGAGGGCCTGCGAAATACCCTGAGCGAGGCCACCGTGAACCTGGCCCTCGACGATGAGCGGGTTGATGATCGGCCCGCAGTCATCGACGGCAACGTACTTCTGAATTTCGACTTCGCCCGTTTCCGCGTCGACCTCGACGACGCAGATGTGCGCGCCGAAGGGATACACGAAGTTGGGCGGTTCGAAACGTCGCGTCGCGTCGAGGCCGGGCTCGACGTCGGGCGGGAGGTTGATGCCGCGGAAGGCCATGAAGCCGACCTCGGCCGTGGTCAGCGTTTTCGAGGGATCGCCTTTGACCTGGATTTTGCCGTCCTTGAACTCGACGTCGTCGGGGTTGGCTTCCCACTGATGGGCCGCGATCTTGATCGCCTTGGCTTGAATCGAATCGATCGCGAGCATGAGCGCCGCCCCGCCGACCGCCGTCCCGCGCGAGCCGAACGTACCGACGCCGTATTGGACCTTATCGGTGTCGCCGTGAACGACGTTGATGCTGTCGATGGAGACGCCGAGCCGGTCGGCGACGATCTGGGCGAACGTCGTCTCCTGACCCTGACCGTGCGGCGAGACGCCCGTCATCACCGTGACGCTGCCGGTCGGCTCGACGCGGATCGTGCAGCTATCCCACCCGGGCGCGGGCATCGCGGCCGAGGGCCCCATGCCGCAGACTTCGACGTAGGTCGAGATGCCGATCCCCATGTAACGGCCCTGCTTACGCAGCTCCGCCTGTTTCGCGCGCAGACCTTTGTAATCTGCGAGAGCCAGCGCCTTGTCGAGCGACCCGGCATACTCGCCGCTATCGTACACGAGCCCGGTCACGGTCGAGAACGGGAACTCCGCTCCGCCGATGAAGTTCTTGCGCCGGATCTCGACGGGGTCCATCCCGATCTCCGCCGCGATGAGATCCATCACGCGCTCGATGAGAAACGTCGCTTCGGGACGGCCCGCGCCGCGGTACGCGTCGGTCGACATCGTGTTGGTGAAGACGCCGAGCAGTTGGCAGTCGATGCCCTCGATCTTGTAACAGCCCTGCGCCATCAGCGGCGTGAACGTTGCGATCGCCGGCGTGAGCAACTGATGGTACGCGCCGAGGTTCGAGAGGATCTTCATGCGCAGCGCGAGCAGCGTGCCGTCCTTCATGGCGGCGGCCTCGACGTACTGAATCTGGTCGCGTCCGTGGGTCATTGCTTGGAAGCACTCGGAGCGCGTCTCGATGAACTTCACCGGTTTACCGATTTGCATGGAGAGCCAGCAGACCAGCAACTCTTCGGCGTAGAGGTTGAGCTTGGCGCCGAATCCGCCGCCCACTTCCGGCGCGATCACCCGCACTTTGATCTCGGGCAAGCCGAGCAGCAGCGCGATATTCGTGCGCAGGAGGTGCGGAATCTGGGTGGAGGACCACAGGGTGAGTTGCTGCGGCCCCGGCTGCCATTCCGCCATCATCGTCCGCGGTTCCATCGAACACGGGATCACGCGCTGGTTGACGATGCGCTGCTTGATGACGACTTCGGCTTTCGCAAACGCCGCATCCGGGTCGCCGACCTTGACCGGCATTTCGTAGGCGATGTTCGATTCGAGCGAGCTGTGCGCGAAGGGGCCGCCCGCGGCGGCCTTATCCATATCGACGACGACCGGCAACTCGTCGTACTCCACCGTTACCGCTTCGGCCGCGTCGCGCGCGACGTAGGGATCGTTCGCGACGACCACGGCGACGCACTCGCCGACGAAGCGAACTTCGCCGAGCGCGAGCGGCGGGTGCGCCGGTTTCACGAGGCCGGGCAAGTCCGCGGCAACCGGGAGCGAGACTTCGAACTTCGCGTCGACGAGATCGGCCCCGGAGTAGGCGCCGAACACACCCGCTTTGAGCTTCGCCGCGCTCACGTCGACTTTGCCGAGCTTGGCGTGGGCATACGGGCTGCGAACGAACGCCGCGTAGAGCGTGCCGACCAGCTGCACGTCTTCGACGTACTGCGCGCGCCCCGTGATCAAGCGCGGATCTTCGCGGCGCTTGATCTTCGCGCCCATCATCGTGGTAAAGGCCATCAGTTATGTCCTCCGGTCGGAAGCAGCTCGCGGACGCCGTGTCGCGGGGTCGCCTCGCGGAGCGACGAAGCCGCCGAGCGGACGGCACGCACGATGTTCTCGTATCCGGTACAGCGGCAGAGATTGCCCTCGAGCCCGGCGCGGATCTCGGCGTCGGTCGGATCGGGATTGCGCTTGAGCAGGTCGATCGCGCTCACGATCATGCCGGGCGTGCAATAGCCGCACTGCAGACCGTGCATCTCCCAGAACGCTTCCTGCATCGGATGAAGCGATTCGTGCGTCCCGATCCCTTCGATCGTCGTAATTTTCGTTCCGTCGGCTTGAACGGCAAAGACGGTGCAGCTTTTGGCGGACGCACCGTCGATGAGTACGGTGCATGCACCGCAGCTCGACGTGTCGCAACCAATGTGCGTTCCCGTCAATCCGAGCTTTTCGCGGAGTGCGTGAACCAAGAGCATTCGGGGTTCGACCTCGATCGAACGGCTCTGGCCGTTGACCTCGATCTCGATTTGTGACATGAACCAAACCTCGCTGCGTGGACGTGAGGTTCGCAACGTACCCTTTATAGAAATATAAATCCTCGTCAAACGCGAAAGGCACGGGAACGGGAGCCAAATTTGCCGGAACCAAAAATCGACGTCGACGGATTGATCGAGCGGCTGCGGGCCGAGTCCTATCTCGCCGACCGCGGCCTCGCGACCGCCCTCGCATGCGCGATTGCGATGCGCCGGCCGCTACTGCTCGAGGGCGATGCCGGCGTCGGCAAGACGGATGCCGCGCGGGCGCTCGCGCGCGTCTACGGTGCGGAACTCGTGCGCTTGCAATGCTACGATGGGCTCGATCTCTACTCCGCCGCCTACGACTGGAACTACGCGAAGCAATTGCTCGCGATTCGGACGGCGGAGGCCGGCGGGCGCGAAACGCCCGATCTCTACGCCGATGACTTCTTGGTTCGCCGCCCGCTCCTCGCGGCGCTCGGGGCGCCGCGTGAATCGGGCATCGTCCTGCTCATCGACGAGATCGACCGTGCCGACGACGAGTTCGAGGCCTACCTGCTCGAATATCTGGCTGACTTCGCGATGACCTTACCCGAACGCGGGCGGGTCGCAGCCGTTCATCCGCCGATCGTGATCCTCACCTCCAATCGCACGCGCGACCTCCACGACGCGCTCAAACGGCGCTGCTTCTATCATTGGATCGGGCATCCGAGTCTCGAGCGCGAGATCGAAATCATCCGGATGCGCTTGCCGAACGTGGCGCCCGAACTCGCCGCCGGCGTGGCCCGCGCCGTTGCGATCCTGCGCGACCGGGGCCTGCGCAAACCGCCGGGAGTCGCCGAAGCCCTCGACTGGACGCAGACCCTCGATGCGCTCGGCGCGAGCGGCGTCGAGCGACGCTTCCTCGACGACTCGCTCGGTACGGTCGTAAAGTACCCCGAGGACATCGAGCGGGCCCGCGACGCGCTGCGTTAGATGATCGACGCGCGAGCCTTTGCCGCCACCTTCGATCGAACGCTGGCCGAGCACGGCGTCGACGCCGGCACCCGCCGCACGATCGCCTTCGCCCGGACGCTCGAAGCGGCGCAGCCCGCGCGGGCCGACGCCCTCTACTGGTTCGCCCGCGTCGCGATGCTGCCGTCGATCGAGGACCTCGACGCCTTCCACGCCGCCTTCATGGCGACGATGGAGACGTTCGTCGACGTGGACCTGCTCCGTAACCTCGTCGAAAACGTGCCCGGCGCGCCGCCCAAAGAGAAGCCGCCGGAGCGCCGCCGCAATGATCCGCCGCCGCCCGGCGAGAGCCCGGCAAACGAAGAGGAAGCGCGCGAAGCGGTCACCTTTCTTGCGATGGCGGGCGCCGAGGAACGCCTGGCCGAGCGCGACTTCGCCGAGATGGACGATGCGGAGCGGGTCCGCGCGATGCGGGCCCTCGAACGCGCTCGCGTCGCGATCGATCTGCGGCGCTCGCGCCGCCGGCGCGCGGCCTCGCGCGGCGACCGGCTCGACGTTCGCGCCACGATCCGCGCGGCGGCGCGGACCGCGGGCGAGTTGATGCGCCAGCGCGCGAGCGCACGGCGCGAAGCGCCGCGGCCGCTGGTCTTCCTCTGCGACATTTCGGGCTCGATGGCGTCGTATTCGCGGGCGCTCCTGCAGTACGCGCGCGTGCTCTCGCTCGGGCGGCGCAAGGTGCGCGCCTTCGCTTTTGCGACCCGGCTTACCGAACTGACGGCGATCGCCCGCCGCACGAACGACCGCACGGCCATGTCGGCGTTCGGCGACGTGCTGCAAGACTACGGCGGCGGGACGCGCATCGGCGGGGCGCTGCGCGCCTTCAACGACCGCTACGCCCAACGCGGCGCCGCCCGCGGCGGCACGGTCGTGATCCTCTCCGACGGCTGGGAGCGCGAGGATCCCGAGCTCGTCGCAAGCGAGATGGCGAGGTTGCGGCGCTTGGCGCGGCGGATCGTCTGGGTGAACCCGCAGAAGAAGCACCCCGCGTTCGAGCCGCTCGCACGGGGCATGGCAGCCGCTCTGCCGTACGTGGATGCACTGGTAACGGGGCACAACATCCGCTCGCTGGATGCGATCGCGGATGCGATCGAAGGGACGATGGAACGATGATCGACATTTTAGAAACGGTCGAACGCTGGCGCGCCGAAGGTCAGAAAGTGGCGCTCGCGACGCTCGTCGGCGTCGAGAAGTCGGCGCCGCGCGACCCGGGTTCGGCGCTCGCCGTCAACGAACGGGGCGAAGTCGCGGGCTCGATCAGCGGCGGCTGCGTCGAATCGGAACTCTTCGAGGAGGCGCAGGTCGCAATCGCCACCGGCAAACCGAAATTCGTCACGTACGGCATCAGCGACGAGACCGCGATGGAACACGGTTTGACCTGCGGCGGCACGCTGCACGTTTTCGTCGAGCCGCTCGCGTGGTGAACCGATGAGCATGTTCGACCGATTGGCGAAGGCGATCCACGCCGAGGACCCGATCGCACTCGCGACGCGGCTCGACGGCGCGCGCGCCGGCGCCAAGATGCTCGTCGACGCCCGCGGCGTCGAAGGCGACCTGGGCACCCCCGGGCTCAACGCGGCGGTCGTTGCGGAGGCGCGCGCGCTCTTGCAGCTCGCCCAAACCTCGCTGCGCAGCTTCGGCGAAGACGGCGAACCGGTCGGCGATGAGGTGCAAATCTTCGTGCAGACCTTCGCGCCCAAACCCGATATGTACGTGTTCGGCGCAATCGACTTCTCGCGCGCGATGGCGAGCATCGGAAAATTCATGGGCTATCGCGTTACCGTCATCGACGCGCGTCCGGTCTTCGCAACCAAAGCGCGCATTCCCGACGCCGACGAAATCGTGGTCGCCTGGCCCGATGAGTTTCTCGAGAAAGCGAAAGTCGACGCGCGGACCGCGCTGATCGTGCTCACCCACGACGTGAAGTTCGACGTTCCGCTACTGCGCGTCGCGCTCGACACGGATGCGGGCTACATCGGCGCGATGGGAAGCCGCCGGACGCATGCGAATCGCATCGAGGCGCTCCGGGCGGCGGGCATCACCGAAGCCGGGCTCGCCCGCATCCACGCCCCGGTCGGCCTCGATATCGGCGCGCGCACGCCCGAAGAAACCGCGATCTCGATTGCCGCCGAAATCGTCGCGATGCGCGCGGGCCGCCGCGGCGGGTCGCTGCGCGGCGGGACGCTGCCCGTTCACGGGCCGGCGCCGGTTCCGCAGAAAGCCGCCGTATGATCATCGACGACTCCTTCGACGTCGCCGCGCCCGTCGAAAAGATCTGGCCGTTGCTCAAGGACGTTCCACGCGTCGCGACCTGCATTCCGAATGCGGCCATCACGGAAGTCGTCGACGATAAGACGTACCGCGCGAAAGTCTCCGTCAAGGTCGGGCCCGTATCGGTCAGCTACAATGCGACGATCACGATCGTCTCGATGGACGATGCGACGCACACGGCGACGCTCGACATCAAGGGCGACGACGTCAAGGGCCGCGGCGGCGTGCGCGCGGCCGTCGTCTCGAGCGCTGCCGCGCAGGGTGAGGGAACCCGCGTGCGCCTGCACACCGACGCCCAGATCAGCGGCGTCATCGCAACGGTCGGCGGCCGCATGATCGAGAGCGTCGCGCGCAAAACGGTCGCGGAGTTTGCGAAGAACCTCGCGGCACTGGTCTAAGACCAAATGGCATTAGTTGGGTAGCGTAATTTATTGCGCGATCCTGGCGGCGGGCCGCTCCTCGCGCATGGGCGCGCAGAAACTGTTGCTGCCGGTTGCGGGTCGTCCGCTGTTCACGCGCGCCCTGGCCGCAGCCGCGGCGTTCCCGCGCATCCTCGTCGTAAGCCCCGCCCTCGCGGCGCACGTCACGGCCCAGCCCGGCCTCGCGATCGTCCTCAACGAGCGGCCCGACCGCGGCATGACGTACTCGCTCGCACTCGCCGACGCGGAGGTTGCGGACCGTGAGGCGGCGCTCGTGGTGCTGCTCGCGGACACGCCGCTGGTCGACGCGGCCCTGATCGCGCGCGTCGTGGCGGCGCGCGGGAACGCGGATGTGGCGTATCCCGTGCGCGGCGGCATCCCCGGCCATCCGGTCGTCTTTGGCCCGGACGCCCGGGCGCGAATCGGCGGCCTGCCGGACGGGGACACCCTCCGAGCGCTGCGCGACGACCCCGGGCTGCGCCGGATCGAGCTCCCCGAAACGGAGGATGGCGCCTTCGCCGACGTCGACACGCCCGAAGATTTCGCCCGTCTGCGGGCCGCGCTGGAACCTTCGGCGCCCCCGGCGGGCTCATGAGCGGCATGCCGACGCAA
>Ga0116227_10012434_pt1 | contig 13851 bp, 10 predicted proteins | sample S1TSphgellanicum_FD_89693 | JGI IMG/M metagenome (GOLD analysis project Ga0116227, IMG submission 89693) | Host-associated microbial communities from peat moss isolated from Minnesota, USA - S1T2_Fb - Sphagnum magellanicum MG | ecosystem: Host-associated > Plants > Peat moss > Unclassified...
AAACCACACAAAGTGGTTAGAACTCATTCTGGATCCTTTTGGTGTTGGGACAAGCCACGGGCAACACGGACACACAAGACTCACCACGGCCCGGACCTTGGGGGAAGCCATCACCTTCCCCCTTATAGTATACTCTGTGACTCTCCACGGAGCCCACATCCAAATGGCTATTTTTCCCGGGACTCCCGCGCGGGAGTCCCGAAATCGCGCCAAATGGGACTCCCGGGAATTTGGAGCCCCATAACTTTGCGATCAGACCTCCGATCGCGATGCAGTCTCAAGCAAAGTTGTAACTCTCGTCGAGAGCTTTTCAACGCCATGTCGCACTCCTAAATCGGACATCGGGAAGAGGTCGATTCCCGACTTTTTGTGGTCGAAAGTCAAATTGGCAGTTCGACTCCCGGCCCTTCTTTTGGCCATAACTTGTGTTTCAGGTGTCCAAATGAGCCAAGCGAGCCCATTTTAAACATCTACGCTCCAAGAGCTTTCCATTGATATAAAAAACGTCACAATCCATTGAGGTTTGACCCCTGCAATCGCTCTTTGAAGTTTCGGGAGTCCACCGGGACTCCATCTCCCCAAGTGGGAGTTGCCTTGGGAGTGTGAGGGCTCACTCCCTCACACTTTCTAACACTCTTGCACTCCCGGGAGTATGTGATGTGACTCCCGGGCTTCCTTTTGCCTTGACTCCCGGGCTTCCTCTTGGCTTAACTCCTGGGCTTCCTCTTGGCTTACTCCCGAGCTTCCCCTTGGCCCGCACCCTTGTAATTCCCTTTGCCTTGGTCGCAAGCCCAAAGCTAGGGTTGCGACAGCCATTATTTGTTGGGGTATAAAGCCAAAATTGTGACAAATCACAAGGCATTAACCTACTTGGTCAACAAATCCAATCCAAGTGGTTAATTTGTTTGATGGTGTTGTTAATGGAGGAATTCGACATTGACATTATTCATTGTCTAAGAAGGTGGCATGACAATGTTGATGGCCTTATAAGGGCATACGAAGGAGTGGGTGATGTTTCAAAGGATGATGACATTCCAGATGCAACAATAATGGCCATCAATGTAAAAAAAACAACTGAGGAATATTGAGAAATCATTTATACTTGGATAGCATGAGGTTTTTAATTGGAGCCACAAAAGTGGTGTGAAAACAAATTGTGTTCAAAAGTCAAAATTATTTGATAATAGGTTTTACTTCCAAGGAAGAGATGGTGTTTTGCGACGAACCATTGGAAACGGTGAAAGCTCATGTCTTTTATATGAATTTCATGATGAGTTTTATGGAGGCCACTTTGCAAGACAAATTATAACATAAAAGATTTTGCAGGTAGGTTATTACTAGCCCACGTTCTTCAAGGATGCAGATGATTATTACAGGAGTTATGATGTATGTCAAACTTATGCACAAAGGTCTATTGTGAATGGCCCTCTACACCCCATACTACCTTTGGGACCTTTTGAAAAATGGGGAATTGATTTAATGGGGCCATTACCAGTGACCAGGAAAGGGAATCAATTCATTGTGGTTGTCACAAACTACCTCATAAAGTTTGTAGAAGTACGTGCCTTGAAATTCGTAGTGAAAAAAAAAGTAATACGATTTCTATATGAACGACTTTTTGTTTGATTTGGGACACCATTCGACATTATTTATGATAATGGTTCTCTATTTTTGAGTGAGGTGTGGAAAACTTATTAACATGTCTTGCAGTGAAACATAAGCTTATCACTATGTATAAACCTAGCACTAATGGCCTAGTAGAATGGACCAGTAAGACATTATGTTCCATGTTAACAAAAGAGGTTGAGGTTCATGTGAACATTTGTGATAGGATCTCAAATCCAACATGTTGTGTGAATTTATAACACCACATACAAAACTACCACATGGTATTAATTTTTTCATTTAACCTATGGGATTGAAGCACTTTTACCCATTAAACTAGAAATAATGACTTTACGCACTACCACAATGATGAGACTTCTTTTAGATGAATCCTAATGCCATCAATTGTTGTAACTTAATGAGTTAGGTGCACTATTGTTGATAGCCCACCAATCCATTGAAATCATGCAGGCTCAACAAAAGAAGGTTTCTGATAAGAAGGTAAAAAATAAAGTGACTTTTTCATGATGTTTGATGCTTGACATCATTGTAGGGCTTATAAAAAATTATTGCCCAAGTGGTTTAGACCTTTTATTATCAGGAAGGCGTTTGTAGATAATGAATCTTATGAGCTTGAAAATGTTGATGGTTCACCATATCCAAATTGCATTAATCATGACAAATTGAAAAAAGTTTTGGATATGTGATTCGAAAATGGAATCAATAATGAGTTTGGGAGTGATGTAACCTGATGTAATTAAACTATGACCTATGTAATTATTTAGCAAGTAAGTTTGTTGATTTACTTATTGGTAAGGTTTCATAGTTTAATTATGATTTAATCATGGTGCTTGACTTTCACATAGTAATTTATGTGAAAAGTTTTTGGCACATTAAGGTGCATTGACTTTCACATTATAATTTATGTGAAAATCATGTGAAAAGTCTTTAGCACATTAAGGTGCATTGATTTTCACAAGATAATTTATGTGAAAAATCATGTGAAAAGTCTTTAGCACATTAAGGTGCATTAACTTTCACATGATAATTTATGTGAAAGTCATGTGAATTTTTTTTGGCACACATTAAGGTGCATTGACTTTCACATAGTAATTTATGTGAAAAATCATGTGAAAAGTTTTTAACACATTAAAGTGCATTGACTTTCACATGTTAATTTATGTGAAAGTCATGTGAAAAGTCTTTACCACATTAATGTGCATTGACTCACACATGATAATTTATATGAAATTTTTTTGCCACTTTATTATACATGTTAAATCACATGGGGGAACTATGTGATTATAAATTTTAGAAAATTTCTTGTTTAATTTCCTTTTGGTTAGTATATAAATGAGTGTTTGTGACCTTTGGAAACACTTTCACTTGATAAAAATAAGTTGTCGTATGAACGTAATGTTTCATGAAATAAAATTGTGAAAAATATGAAAATTTTAATTTCAAAAGGTTTTGTTGTAATTTATATGAAGTCCATGGTAGGAGAATGGTGTGACATACTAGTTATACATAAACAATAAAAAGGTGAAAAAATATTTATGTAAACAAAAACATAAATTTCCATAACTATGTAATAAACATACATAATTTTGATCCTAAATGCATTTGTGATTTACACATACAAGAGAACCTTGACAACTTTGGCATAAATTAAATTATTTTAAAATGTGCCAAAAATTTTATAAATGTATTTCAATTTGTCGAAATTTTGAAAGATTGTAGAGTTCTAATTGGAAAATAGTAAGCAAAGGTCCACACGATTAGTAAAACAATTCAAAATGTTTGAAATGATTATACCTTACAATATAATTTAACTTTTATTGTCAATTTTTAAAAATTAAAAACCTAATTGCTGAACCAAGAAACTTAACATAAATAAATTATTCGACATCCATGTGCTGAATACACCAAGGTACTACAGTAGTAAGTTGAAAATTAATGAAGTAAACATAGCAACCCTTTAGCCATCATTTGACCAAATTAGTTTCGTTGGGTCGTGGGTGAACGGAAGATATGGAAACGGACCCCAATCTTTCAACTTTTACCCTTGAAGTGTGGGTTAAAGCCCAGGGGCAGGGGCATCCCAAAATAAGCGGCCCCCCAGGCTGAAGGCTGGTTATTTTAGGAATGCCCTCGCCCTAGGGCTTTACCTGGCACAAATTCAGCTGCAGAGGTTTTTATTAAAAAATCACTGTGATACCCGGTAGGTACCAGGTGAGTACCCTCTAGGTATCACAGTAAAAATACAATTTTTATACCTGAAAGATATACTTCTGGTACCCTCTGTGTATTACAGTAAAAAAAAAATTTAATTAACACAGGCATTTCAGAAAAAAAATGCACACCCCCAGACCAGAAAGTGCCTCCTCTCAGCACAGGAGTTATTATGCTTCGTAAATTGCCCTCCCAGTACACTGGGAAATTCGCGCCAGGTTTTTTACGTAAAAAATAAACAAAATAAAAACAAAACTACTGATCATGTCATACATGTGATATCAGTTTTTCTAAGGGATTTTGTTGCTCTATTGGGCTGTGCAGGCATCTGGTACCTGTATACTAAGGTCGACTTTAAATGAGGGTCCAAGGTCCAGTGACCGATGAATTCAAGCAATCTTATTGGTCGAAAGCTTTAAATTTGTCCCAAGGCCTTTGGACAAGGGTCCAAGACCAAAAAGTGGCAAATTAAGGCTAAACCTACATGGCACCTGTTTTGGAGGGAAAATCAATTGGTTTGGACCAAAAAACAGTGCTAATAGGAGAGCTCCTGATTTGGAGAACCAAGAATCAGGCTATAGACCAAGGTACAGTCCAACTCAAGGATTCAATTTGCTTCAAATGAGTCCAAATTGATTCCTAGGAAATTGGACCCTGGACCGTCATCTAAAGTGGGCCTTAGCCTACCAAGGCAAGGATATTGTGTTTAGATTCATTATAGAGTATAGTAGCTTAAGGGCTTTTTGAACCCCCAGGTAATAGGTCTATTTTTATATAGGGATTTTTGAAAGATGATATTTTGGCTTGTGTTGAAACTTGAGATTAGTTATAGAATTACAATATCTTGAAGGATTTTGGTTCCTTTTAGAGGATTTTTTGAAGATTATATTTTTGCATGGTGAAATATTTGAGTTACCATAATTATTTTTTGCCTTAAAATACTTGTTAATGTAAATGGCAAGGCCACAATGCGACACACTTTGTTAGTTTTGTGATCACACCTTAATCTTGCAAAACTGTCCCCCTAAGTCTTTGGTACTATTGCAAAGCTCTCAACATGCACAGTTGTGGTTTCTTAATTTATTATTATTATTGTTATTGAAGTAGAAAAGTAGATCTGAGCTGACAAGCTGTTGGCACCCCCTTGTCAAGCTCAAGAGGCTTCCAAATTTCCAAACCAACAAGCCAAAGTTATTAAATTTAGAGTGATTTTATTGTTGAAAGTTAAATTACAATTATTTTAGCAAGGTTTTGTAAGAGCTCCAAATCTAAGGCCATTTCAATGAGGATGGTATTTGGATGGAAATTTGTCACAAAAAAAATCGATACTCCTAAGCCTTATTAGTCAAAGAAAATCCAATTTTCATTACTCTTTTCATGGAATTTTTGAAAGCAAGCACTTTAGGTGGTAGTTTGGAACCTACAACTCAATGAACATCCACAAAAAAAAATTTGGTTCAATGTGTCAATATGACATGTGGAATATCTCAACAAACTTTATTATCAATTGTAATATGTTTTCATGTTCATATTATAATTTATGCACATCATGCCATTACAACATGTTGAAGGTTCCAATGTACCTTTTAATGCAAATATTTGAAGTCTTTTTTTTTGTTAAAAACAAGTTCAATTTTATTCTAGAAGTTTTTTATTACAAAATAAATTGATTGTAAAATTTGAGGCTCAATAATGCATAAACATTAAAGTTATCTGTAAAGTAAGCCAAACTTAGGGTATGATGGCCCAAAAATTGAAAAACTTTCAACATGTACCTAAATATGCATGTATGCCCATTTGACATTTTGTAATATGTTATGTGTTTCAATTGCCATTGGAGGTAAATTCAATGGCCTTCAATTACAAGCTTTACACAATTTCATGAAGTTAAACATGATTAGGTTGGGCAAGAACATGTAAAAGTAATGCACTTATGGGAATCACACAAAGAAATTCAACCTTATTTTACATCCATCATGCATTAAATGAAAGCATGCAATGCATGTTAATACTGATGCACCCCCAAACTCCTTGATAGATTCAATTACAAGTCCAAAGATGAAAACAATGAAAGGAGAAAAAGTTGGAATACATTCCATAATTCATAGCACTTCGAAGGTAAAAGGGTGTGCTAAAACTCTAGGATAGGGACTAGGACGAGTGACAATCTAATCAATTATTCACACAGATTTGCACAAACCAAACAAACAAGTTGGTTAGTGCGTAGTTGGAACACTCTTGGTGCATGAATGAACCATGGGCATACATAGATTCACAAGACTCACCATGACTCGAATTTGGAGGAAGCCACCACTAATATAATATTATCTATGATTAGCCATGGGGGTTACATCCAAATGTCATTTTGTTTTAAAACTCCCAAGTTGGGAGTCTCGAAATTCCTGAAATTGGGATTCTTGCGACTTTGGAGGCCCATAACATTTTGTACAGACTTTCGATTGAGGTAAGGTCTAAAGTAAAGTTGTAGCCTTCATTGATAGATTTCCAACGATATGTGGCACACCACATGCACATTAATAAATTAGGGTGATTCCAAATTTTTTGTGGTTGGGAGTCAAATTGGCACCTTGAGTTTCGGCCCTTCTTTTGGCCATAATTTATGTTTTAAATATTTAAATAAGATGTGCGAGCCCATTTTAAACATCTATTTTAAAGAACTTTTCAATGGTATAAGGAATTCTTTAATCTAATGAGTTTTGGCCCTTGAAATCGCTCCTAGAATATTTGTGAGTCCATTGGGATTCCAATTCCCAAGGTGGGAGCCCACTTGGGAGTGTGTGGGTTCATTCTCTCACACCCTCCTACATGAAATGTGACTCTTGGACTTCACTTTCGGCCCGCACCTTTACAAGCCCTTGCCTTGGTTGCGAGCCCAAAACTAAGGTCACGACAAATTCTATCACTAAATATAAATACATGTTTTACAATGTTCGCATTGGAAACACATTTGACATCATTAACATCTCTTCCCAACATCATTTAAACATGATAAACATGAATTTGTGACCAACTTGGAATTTTTCAACTTAAATCATAATCTTGGATTTAATTTATGGAATTTAAGTTTTTGTCAGATGAAATTTTGTATATATGTTTATGTATCAAACAACATTAGTTACCTTATGTTTACATGCATGTAGTTTACATGTTCAATCATATTTCCTATGTTATATACAATATGGCCATGATATGACAATTAGTATAAACTTAAATGTTAATCATATACATGACTTGTCCATTAAAATATGATTATATGTAACTTTCATTTAAATCACGTCCAGACATGGAGGATGAATTTATAATAACATCTATACATTAGAATCTTGTTTTATTTTCATTTACTTTTTACCACACCTTAACATTTTTGAACCATTTGGTTCATTGCTGCATTTCAACAAAGTCATATGCACTATAATTGTTTCACCCATAAAATTCCACGAATAGATTTTCATAATTGTTTCAACTTTGTTCACGTATCACAAAAGGTCTTATTTCACATTAAATTACACATATCCTCAGGGTAGCCTACTTTTTAACCATGACCAAACCTTCAAATGAAGTTCATCCCATTGTCATAATGGAACGTTGTATTGATTCATAAGTTATGTTTTATGTTTTCAATTTCATGATGCCTTTGCAACACATTTATCCCCACACCAATTCGGAGTAGCAATTAATGTGAAATAATAATTCATGGCATCAACTGCACTTTGGAACTTCACTTTGACTAAATTGTTCTATAATTAATGTCGCAAATACCTTCAATTCAGTGTCAAAAGGGGTCATATTTCAAGAAATTTATGCAATAGGTGAAGACATCATACAACTTATCCCCTTTGTTTGTGCATTCTATACATTTGAATTTCCTATGTTTTACATACACCATAATCGTGATGGCAATGTCTCAGTCATCCCATTTGCTATGGGAATTTATCAAAATGATCATTTAAGAAGGGCGTTATTTGCTTTAACTAACCTTAGGGCACTATGTTCTATAATTAACAATTTCCCTTCTTGTTTATTTCCATCCACTACATATGACATTCACATCATCAACCCCCTTCCATTATATCCTTTATATATGAACATTTTCAAATTGAATTCCATCCGATAGGTCTTTGTATCCAACCTTAGAAATGTGTAACATGGTCTACTTATGGCTTGTCACATGATTTTGACACCCCATTTCGGTTTAACACATCATCAAAAGAAATTAAAGTCTTGGGGGGTTCCATTACACACCTCATCATTCAAATCATCTTTAACAAAAAATATCTTACTAAAAAATGTTTGGCATGTTGACATTTTTCCCTAGACTGGGTGATATCCAAGTAGCCTTTGGAATTATAAGTCATTGTTATGTTCAACAACCATCATATTTATTAAGTTGCACACCTTTTTTTCCCACCTTCATAAATTCCCTTGTTTTTTTTTACTCCTCCCTCCTTTAAGTGTTTAGATGCCTCTTGGGTTCAAGGTCTTTTGATAGTTCTGAAAAACCTTTAACCCATAATAAGCCTCTTTCCCACTCTTGGTGGCATCAGGCTCATAACAACATACACCATTGCCCCAACAACTTATTTAGTAGGAAATTGAGCCCTTGTAGATTCAATCATAGCGGTTAAATTCATAGTCAACCAACATCCCTTAGTTCTTGAAGTTTTAATGCAAGCCAACAACAACACCTTCCATTTCCAACAATACCTAAAAGTAACATGTGATCTTTTATCACCCCCAGCATGAACATGTTTCCCTCCTCTTAAACAACTCATTGGACAACAAATGGTTCATTTTCAAGATTATATTTTAGAATGTTTGCACCATCATACCTTCTTTAATATGTTTTTTGACGGGATATTTGAAGCCTTCGTGCTTGAATTTTATCATGTTCTGGCCCAAGGGCGATTGCTTGGCTTATAGTTCGACCGATCTTCCCAACCTTTCGATAATTGTCCCCAATTTTTTCCACAACATTTTGGATGTAGCTCGAACTACCACATCCTTTAATTATATGCCTCCCCCAATATGTGTGCACACATCTTATCGACCCTATGGGTATCCACCTCTTACGTTATGTCCATGGCAACAAGCTCATAAGGATTAATGATGCAATTCATGACATTTTTGTCACCATTGCACAACATGTTGGCTTGCACATGTGATGAAAACAATTACATGCGTTTCCTTCAACCACTTTTAATTCCTCCCATCAACGAATCGACATTCTGCTCACTAGAAATGGAATCCACATTTTAACAGATGTTGTCATAGCTAACCCAATGTGTGTAGATATATTTTCTCGATTTTGCACAACTTACAGATTTGCTACTTCTAATGCAACTCAAGCCAAAGAAAGGAACTATTATGACTAACACCCCATTAATCAATTCCTCCCTTTAACAATTGAAATATTTGGATGTTTACACAAATAAGTTGATGTGTTTGTACATGAGGGTGCCAATGCTATTTGAAGCCTAAAAAGGCTAACATGCCTTCCCTTTTCTATCTTGGTTTACTTTTCTTTATCAAAAACTTTTAATTATATTGCAAAGGATGTAAGCATCTTTCATTTCAAGTTAGGCAATAACAGGAGGCCTAGCTATTTCCACCCCTTCAAAACACACCCCCCATCATCACAATTGGCCTATTACAAGCTATTGGTTGTTGAGATGGAAAGTTTTTGACATCTAGTTTGTAATAAGACACCCTTTAAATTATCCCTTATTTTTAATACTTATGTACATTTTCTGAATATGTGGTGTGTTTTTATAAATAAAGCTTTAGAGGGTTTTGATGATTCCACTATCACCCTACCTAGTTTTGAGTCATACCATTTAATGTCATTGAAAGCTAGGTTGTTTGGCTCTATCCAGATACACCATTAGGTGACACCACAAAGTAAGGATCAGCGTTTTTTTTTGTGGCGAATTTTCACCACTTGGCGACAAAAAAAATGGGCTGACGAATCTAACAAAGGAAATTTTTGGAATTAAAAAAAAAATTCGCCATATTTTGAGGGAAGAAAAGCTAAAAGTCGCCAGATTTAGACAGGTCGCCAGAACTAAGCAGGAATCCCAAAAATATATACTTGTTCATCAGGACAGTCGTCATTATTGCTAATTAATGCTGAGGATCCTAGCCAGTGCACCTACTCAAGGAATTGTTTTTAAAAAGCCCTGGTAAGGATCAAAGAAAACTAAACAATTAAACTAGATTTTGGATCTGGTAAAATAGTATGGAGGCCCGAATAGAGTCAACTGCTGGAATGGTGTTAGGGCTCTGGAAAATGATTGCATTTGAGTCAATTGCACAAGGGCCCACTAGTCATATATGAATTGTAAAAACATGTTACAGACACTTTATTCTTTTACTGTGTTTAAAATTTTCATTAGAATCATCTGAAAATATTTTCTTGTAAAGATATGTCATTTTCTTTCATGTGACACGGTCGCCCTGGCCAAATCTGTGGCATCCTGCCAGTATCAGAGGACAATCTGTCCTCCATGATCTACCTTTCATCTAATGGACTCTCTCTGGTCCCAAACGAACGTAAAATTGTAAACAGTAAATAGTCAACAGACTTAGGTTTATGGAATAAAATGTGAGGGATCATTAGATTTTATAATGAAATTTAACAAGAACATTGGATTCTTGTTTTGGCTTTTTATTTTAATTTGATGGAACCTTTGATTTGATTTAAAAAGGATTCTTCAAATACTTAAAAGTTTGGTTCCAATGTTTTTCCAATTCAAGCCCAATAGGGTCCCAATATTGAGTGTGTTTCGGCCCAACATTTTTCTTTTCTAGCATAATCTTGCTAGTTGACAAAGTTACAAATGTTTTAACTTCCAAAATGGATTCCAGATTTTTGGAAAAGTTAACAAAACTTGCCAGATTTTTTAATGAAGTTCTAATAGGTAGCAAACAATTAGAAAGATGCTTAATTTTTAAACTTTCAGATCACATTTACAATTACATTTTGGTAATCCTCCTATGGATGATGCATACAGCTACATCACAAAATCAAGGAAAAAACCAAAAAAACACACTAATTCTATGTAGCCACATGGAGCCCAAGATTGGAAATTGGGTACACCAATGTTTAGCAACTAATTAATCGTGATCATTTGACAGAAAAGTACAACCTACAAATTACCTTGGTGAAAAAATGCCTAATTGTGTGCTTAAGACAACTGAAATATGTTTCAAACAAATTTCTATTTTAATTAGATTTTTTGATTGTAACATGAGGCTAGTTGTCTAGTTAAATTCCAACTAGAGGTTGGTAAATTTGTTGGGCAGTTCTTTATTTTTACCAAGAACCTCTGATTTCAATTCTGTACAATAGATTCAATTCTGTCCTAGTTTCAGTTCTAGTTTCACACATAAATAGAATTGTAAAAAGAGTTGAGAGCATTCAGTTTTGGGTGCAATTTTTTTATTAAAAAAATCAGGTCTGTACTTGCAATTTTAAACTTGAAAATCAGTCCTGGTTTGGGTCCAATTCGTAGGCCTAAACACTAGGGCTGAGAAAATGCACATGAAATCTCACATTGCAACATAAAGATAAAGACTCTCCCCTAAAATTGTGTCATAAACTCTTGTGTCGTGTTGCTCATGGTTTGGGGATTCTGAAGGCAAACCCTACTAAGAAAGAACATGCATCATCCAAAGCTAGCACCATTTTTAATACATAATCTTACAATATGGTGCCAAACCATCCAAATGAATTATATCGATAAGTAATCATTCTTGTCACTGATGGATGTAAAAAAAATAAATCTCACTTTGGACTTGTCATGAAAATCTCTGTTGTGTCTGTGGAGTATGGACATGTCCAAAATTGAAACTATCAGTTTTGAGACATGTTGCATTTATTTCCATTGGTCATTTTGGCATTGGAGGCGAAAAAAGAAGGCTCTGTGGAAAATACAACCCCAGTAGCTTACTTTGAGCAGGGCGAAGAAAAACCCTGTATATAAAAAAACAGGCAGGGATGGCAACCCATTCACAAGAAGTACAAGGCAAACAAGAGGGGTGTGGCACACTGTGACCTTGGCATTTACATTAAATTATCTTAAGGCAAAAGAAGAATTATGGAAACTCAAATATTTCACCATGTCGAAATATAATCTTCAAAAAATCCTCTGAAAGAAACCAAAATCCTTCAAGATACTACAACTCTACAATTAATCTCAAGTTTCAACACAAGCCAAAATATCATCTTTCAAAAATCATCATATAAAAATAGACCTATTACCTAGGGCCCAAAATCCATTAAGCAACTATAGTCTATAATGAATCTAAACACAGTATCCTTGCCTTGGTACGCAAGCCCAATAAAAGCACAACAACAAACATGACAATACAGACAAACAGGGTGGCTTTATATGGCGGACCCTTTACTGGAGGGCATTATTTCCTGAAATGATTGTTACAGGCCATAAATATGGCGTAAGTGCAGGGTAACACCCCAGGAGCGGGCCATTACTGAAAAAAGGACCCTCCCCAGGCGGAGCCCAAGGGGTTCTCATTTCAGTAATTCCGCCCTCAGAGGGCTTTGCCGAACGTAAAGCACAGCCAATTTTCGGCATTCCGTAAAACGGACCGCCCACCACACCGTTTTACGGCGGACGTTCCGTCGAACGAAATGCCCACCCCGTTATTACCTTTATAGCGTACACTGCGAAATTTGAAGCAGTATGAGTCTACCTCGAGTTAGTATTTTATTTCTGGCAAATTTTTGCCAGGTATTTAATTTTTAAAAAACCTTGGCTACCAATACAATGGTAAAAAGAGGGAGGCTTTTCATTTTAAATCGCCTAAAAGCGAAAGCAAATTGTGGTTTTTAGGGCGGAGAGTATCGCCACATTTATGGGTACTGGCTGCAGTTTGAAGAGTTCCTTGAAATAATGTCGCCAGTCTGACGAAATCTATCTGATCCTGCCTAGGGATCCCCGCCAACCTAGGCAATTGAAAAAAGAAACACTGACAGGGGGGGAATTTCAAAAAGGACAGGGGGGAAATTTTCTGTGATCAGCTGCCAAGTTGGAAACCATTCGGTCAGAGGAGTAAATGTCTGGGTTGTCACCTATTGGAGGTAACTTGGAGTTACAATTTTTGAAACAAGTAATTTCCCTTTCTCTGGAATTTGAATCAGCTTTTTGGGCAAATCACTTGGCTAGCATGTAACCAACTGTCGGTCCTTCCCGGATATTGATGTCGACTGGCACTTCATTTCTGTAAGGCTTGTCAGGCAGGACCTGCACTGGGGGGCTTACACCCCACTAGCCTTGGATGACCCACTAGCACCTACACTTATACAATGGTAAAAACCTGAAATTTTTACTACTAGCAAACTATCTACCTCCAATTTGTTGGGTTTTTGAATCGCTGGAATATTTTTAAAATTAAAATCACCAGATGTGACCTGTAACGTCTCCCTATTAATTTTTCTTATTCCTTTGTACATTTTCCAAATCTACGCTATGTTTACTCATAAAGTTTTGCAGGGTTTTACCAGATGTCGTCAATTGGTTCTAAGTAAGCTTGCTAAAAATATAGAAAGGATGCTTTCATTTCTAAACTTCCATTTGTGGTTTATACCGAAATTTGGATAAATCTTCGTAGGGATGATCGCCACTTTGGCTGATTCAAATAATTGAAAAAGAAATAAACACTGCTCATGATCCTAGATTTTTAGTGGAGGTAGGCCTGAGGCCTCAAAACGCAATCTAAATTTTCAGGGCGCCACGTGGCATCAATTTTTTAATTGTTCTACAGTGTATGGTGATAGGGCAGGATACCCTATAGTTGATTTTGGTGGATGGAAAAGAGGTGTTGGGCCAAATTGAATGGAAAATGAGGACTTTTTTTGCCTTGAGTGATGCTGACTTTAACCCTTAATATTATTGTGAATTGAAAGGCTAACATCAGCCCCATCATGTCAGTCTTCCAGCCAAGAATCATGCAATGCATGACTTTGTATGGGGG
>Ga0116227_10012435_pt1 | contig 13849 bp, 7 predicted proteins | sample S1TSphgellanicum_FD_89693 | JGI IMG/M metagenome (GOLD analysis project Ga0116227, IMG submission 89693) | Host-associated microbial communities from peat moss isolated from Minnesota, USA - S1T2_Fb - Sphagnum magellanicum MG | ecosystem: Host-associated > Plants > Peat moss > Unclassified...
AGATGAACAACAAGTGCAACCAACACCAGAAAAAAAATCGTCTTTTAAACTAGAGAACTTTCAACTATATGTTGTTTCCAATTACATTCCAACTATAATTTTTTAATTTTTTAAATAAAAAAAATTTATATTTATTCCTTAATAGTTTTAAAAAAAAAAAAAAAACAACAACATTATCCTTTAAGAAATTTAGATTTGAAATTGCACATTAAAAAAGTAATTAATTTAAAAGGAATGTTATTCAAACAAGAGATTGCAAGCATTAGTGCTTACAATTATGATCCGTTACATGGTTGCCAAATTATAATGGGATTTTTGCTAACTCCCACTTAAGTTTTTGTAATTTTTTATTCCCATAAATAGATTTTCATCCCAACATGTACATTCAAAGGAAAATTTCAAAATTTCATGTATGAATCAAAACTCCAAATGAGAATTATTCACAAGTTGCAAAATTACAAAACAAATCTAAAAGTAAAAAATTTAATTCCATTATTCTTTTCATCGACCCAAATGTGAATTGGCTACCCAACTAATTTATCCTTCCAAAACCAAATTTAAAAATTCAATTGAATTTTTAATGACAAAAACTACTCAAATTTCAATATCTCCACCACCTTAAGTCTAAAATTTTCTAGTTTTCCTTCGTTAAATCCTATTGATTAAAGGCCTTTCATTAATACCAAAAGCACACCCAAATTCTATTATAATTTATAGTTTTGATTTAAAATGAATTTCAATGAAAAAATTGTTCAATATTCAATAATTTCACCACCACATGTAAAAACATTAAGAAAACAACTCAATGCATTCTATTCAATGAAGGATTTGAAACAATACCAAAAGTGTACCAAGAAGTGCTAAGGTTTTGGATATTTCAACATGACAAACAAACAAGATTCATAGATGGATGTAAAAACAATGGTGAATATCTTGGACAATGCCTTCAAATTAGGTAAGTCCAATTGGTTTTTCAATTATGATGATCATTTGCACTTAAGAAGACATAAGCATGTCCTACCAAACTTATATTATTACGCACACCCATCTTTGTTAAGTCTACAAAAGGAAGGAACCTTGCCATTGAGAGAAATTAGTCTACTAACATTTCTATTACCACATGCATAAAATTTTGTTACCATTTAAATCGTGGAATTGTATTTCTTAACAAAATAAAAAAAATGCAATTTAAACAAAATAAAAAGCTCCTATTATGCAAATTGATTTGTACCAATCAAGGCCATCAATTTTCATAAGCTCCCATTATTTTCATTTAAGCTTACAAATGAATGCTTATCAACAAGTTCTAAGACTTTGTAACATTGAGTGTGCTTAGCATTTATTATTTTCATTGTTTTCATGTTCAATTTTTTGACTTATTAATATGTGCATTATTAATACATGACATGACCATATTCCATTCTTTCTAAATGTTTGAAACAAGATTAAAGTACAAATGTTTTAAAAGTTAAGAAAGCTTTTGCTTTTCATGAAGTTGCGAATCTTTTATTTTTATTTTCCAAAAATTTGTGAAGGCTTAGGGCAATTTTGTGAGTTTTTACCTTCCAAAATTTGTGCCATATTCTTGTAACATATTGGCATTTTTACAACATTTTGTCTTTTGTTTCCAATTGATTCTCAACATGGCACTCCAAAAATTCACACAAAGTGCAATATTTCATATAACATATTTTCAAATACTATAACATTAATGAGATTACAATTTTCTATACAACTTTGCCCATTGAACACATTCACTCCTTAGAGGTTCCATTTCGTTGTAACTACAAGGGTGGAGTAGCAAATGACATGACATATGTGCAAGAATATATATTGGCCACCATCACTTGACCATTGACAATTGACAATCAACTCTAAAAATATATGCTTTGAAAAAATATTAAAACTAATAGCCCCAAACATTAATCAAAGGATTTATAACAAAATCCAAACCAAATGGTTCACCAAAACTTGTTCAAAAATATGTAGCATGTTAATTTCAAATCTAAGATGAAGTTCAATTAAAACTTTCAATCATCTTTGAAATTGTCAAAGGTTTCTCACTTCTAAATGTACCCTCCTTTCCTTGATGTTTTATTTTTATTAACATAACTACCATAGTTCCTCAATGGCTTTGGCACAAAACACACTTTTTTTGAAATGCCAAAATTTTCAAAAATTACTTCTCAAAAAAAAATGTTGAGGAAAACGAATACCTTGCTGAAACTTTTCTTTTTGAAATTGAATTTTTAAAATTAATTAATTGATTGGAAAATATGTGTTGAAGCCGCCCTTATATTACAGTATTATTAACTTATAATAATGAATGCATGACTAACAAGTGACATAAGTAAATGTGAAAAGGATCAAATCCACCAAACAATTTACAAAAGTTGAAAATTGATCTTTTAATATTTTAACAACTTTGAACTCAATAAAGCTAAATGTTTTTGAGGCCAACATGGTAATATATTAGTTTCAAAATGCTCATGACCCCCAAACAATCCTAATTTGATTATTAAGCTTTGCCTTTAACTAAAGATAACAAGTCCACTTGGGTTTACAACATTTTAACATTATAAGCATTTTGGACCTGAAGTTGGGAAATAGGATATCTTCAAGGACATATACATTTAAAATACCTAGTAATTTAATACTAATTTATATAAAATATATTATAACTTGAAATTATCTTATTTAAAATTAAATATTTTGAACTTTTAAAAACTTTATGAATTTAAATAAGGGAAACAAACTATTTGATATTCCACTTATTTCAATGATGTATATGAGTATGATGTATATCAATTATATTCTTAAATTTTTCTTGATCATGAACATTTTTGGAATCAAAATATTTTGTGGTTTCTTGGCTATTGAAGCCCAAAACTATAATTGGGCATTGCTATGACAACTTGTAAACCTCCTAATTGTCAACCTTTTTATGAGATTGACACCAACAATTTTTTTAGAGTTGTCCTTAAAATTTTCACACCAAATATTTCAAAACTCTTCCTTTTTTTCGTAAATGTGATCTACATTATGCCTAAGAAATACTTCATGTTTAATTGCAAACAAAGTAACAAATGAACCATTGCAAGGGTAATCGCTTGGTATTTGCCTGCTTGGAAGTGGTAAACTCAATTGATGTTGAAAATATATTTGTAGATTTAAAATATATATATATAATCATGTAAAACTTAAATAAAATTTGAATAGATTGAATGAATATAAACTTTCCAAAGGCATATTTTAGGACATGTGACAATGTTATGAACAAGACACAAGGCAAAATTTTAAATAGAATATCCAAGCAAAACTAATGCACATGGGATGCATGGCATCATGGGTCTATGATGGTAAGACCATATATTAAGCAAATGGTAATAACATTGTGAGATGGCAATCATGGAAACATTGTTGTGCTGGAGACATTGAAACACTACCCATTGGAATTACAAAAAGGTTTGATTGACAATTTTATTTTCACACTCGCCAGGTGACCAATAGGGGAGAGTCTCAAGCATTAGTGCAAAGACCAATATTCAGTAATTGTTTGTTTTTTAAGCAAACCCATGTTGAGGGTTTGACCTGGCATATAGACATGTAATTGGCGAAGGTTAGAATATGATAAACCATCACCACCTTCACCTTAACAAAAACAAAATCCATGGTACCCGACTACCAACTTTGCCCCTACAATAATAATAAAATTGGTATCCACACTTGCTTTCACCCTAAAAAATAAAATGTGCAAGGTTATCTTTACTAAACCTAGTTTGTCACTTCCATGAAAACTAACAATTTTCCAATTAGGATTTGAAACTTTTGGGGAGGAACTTTTGTTTCTTTTCAAGTTGAATGGAAAATGCAAGAGCCTGGTGTTTGTACTGATGGCCTTTCCCCCCTTGAAAGAATTATGGATTTCCTTTTTGGGTGTGACATTTGGAAAGGATTTGTGGGACATGAATGTGTTTTCAAATCAATCCTTCATAGACCTATGGATTTTGCAAATGACAACAATTTGGTTGCTGATGAAAATGAAAATGAAATTTTACACACCCCTAGGTTTATAAAATGGTACTGAGGGTAAAAAAATCTTGGCAATGAACTTGGTTTTCTAATGGAATGCTCTTGAAGCTTCATTTTGCAGTGCTAATTTTCAATATCACATGTTTTAAAAATCTTTTGTGGATATTGATTTTTATTTTTAGCGATTGATCTCATGTGGTTCCTTGGGTTTCTAGCTTTTATTTTCCTATTGACATAATTGTGAGTGAATATGGCCATGTGATCTACACATTGGGTGTTAGAAGCTTTGAGACCTTGCAAATGCACATGACATAGAATCAGAGCTTGATGTTGAATTTGAAGATGAAACATCAAAATGTGAAGAATTTCCAAATGTTTGTGATGTTCAATAGTGAAGGAAGTGGAATAAGTATCTTATTGAAGGTTATATGTAGTTAGACCATTGAGCAATTTGACAAAGTTACATGTCTATCTTAGTGATTGAAATAATGTAGCCGGACAATTGAGCAATTTGGGCAAGTTATGTGGCTACTTGAAGATTCTTTGCTGTGAAGTCTTGTGTATTGTGTCTTGCATGTGTCAATTCAAGGAAAGGCATGCTTCTGGGAGTTCCTATTGTGAGGTCTTGCAAGTATATAGTTATATTTTCTAATAACCACCTATGTGTACACCCAACAGGGCTTTTGTGAAGAAAAAGAGAATTACTATAAGTTATTTGGCAAAGAAATGCCCCATGTACCCATCTAGTTTCTTTTATAGAAGAAGAAGCATATATACCCATCTCCACAAATGACCAAGGCCCGGTACCTAGTCAATTGTTTATTTTTTAAAGAAAAAAACCTGGACCCAAATGTTTCTTTCCCAAAAAAAAATCAAAGCCTGGACCTAGCTGATTGTTTAAAAACCCGAATTTTTTATATAGCAAACCCACATTATTTTTATTTTAAAAATCCATGCAACACTGGTAAAGACTTGGTGCACATATTGCACTTTTTGAAATATTCTTCCTGAGAGAATAAAATCATAAATTACATATATTCAAACATACTTTGTGCGAATAAGGTCATGATTTGCCTGATCTCCCTCCATTTGGCGTTGTGGGCCTAAGAGGTTTCAAGTCTCAACTTTCAAGTGCTTTTTGACCACGGCACTAGTCCCTGCCTCTGTTTTCTCATGGCCCGGCCTGCCCGCTGTGTTGAATAACAAAGGCTTGTGGAAAGACCAGTGGAGAATCTAATGAGAAACTCCGGCTTTTACGAGATTCCTTCAAAAGGAGCTGTGGCCCTTCAAGAACTGATGGGACTAACTTATTGCCCTTGCCCTTTGGGTTGGAAGGAGTCCAAATCTTCTGGGATTGAGTTAGAAAGGAATTTTTGGAAGGAGGACAACACTTTGTGCCGTGAATTAGAAGGATTCCTCCCTTTTAGGAGGAGAATAAAGCTTCAACTCAAACACTGGTCCAGAGCCCACACCGGAAGCTTGACCTAGCATCATGTAAGCTTTTGAATTTGCAATCTCACTACCTGGAGAGTCATGGTCCAGAATCCACACTGAAAGCTTGACTTGACCTAAGCAACATGTAAGCTTTTGACTTTGCAATCTCACTACCTGGAGAGTCATGACATGATGCACCCAAAAACAAGCCCAGAAAGGGTAATCAATCAATTATCGGACCTTGTTTCCACTAGTCTTGGGCAGGTGCTTTGGCAAGCAAGAACTGCCAGTTCTGGTCATTAAGAAGCAGATCAGAACTGGGTCTCATTTTCAAAACCAGAACCAGAATTTATGTTTGTAAAGAACTGAACCCCAAACTGAAACTGGGTTTGTGATTCTATTTATGTGTGGAACCAAAACTAGATACATTTTTTGAAACTCAAAAAATGACTTAAACTAAGAGTTTATTTGAGTTCCAAATTGGTCCACTTTTTCACTTGTTTGAAGAATCCAACCCAGAACTGAGACAATTCTAATCTATTTTGCAGAACCTGAAGGGGATGTTCTTCATAAAAGTAAAGAACTGCCCAACACTGGTTTCCACTCTCCCGCACAGTTAACATTCAGTTTTTGTACATAATGGGCTGCCAGCCTTTGAGACAATGCCACATGCCATTCCTGCCAAGAATTCATGCTGTTAACAAAGTCATACATGCTATATCTTCCCCCATTGAATGTTGAATGGAAATTGAAAAAGTTGAATATTTAGATAACCTCTTTACCAACTCTCCTAAACCCATGATCCACCCATAGATTTTATGCTGCAATGACGGAGTACTGTAACAATTTCAGCATAAATTAGATTATTTTTCTTTTTGCTGAATGTTTGAAAAACTATTTGTTACCTGTGCACAAACTTTTATAAAATTAAAGATCTACAGATTTCAACTATCAGGTTTGAACAGCATACATATTCAAAACAGCATGAACTCAAAGAGCAGACCAAGCTCTTTTACACTGCCAACAATCTCCACACTTTTCCGAAAGTCCTTAAATTGGTACCATTCAGTGTCAAATAACTTGCTCAAACAATTGTCCCTCATTTCCTCCTGAATGAATTTGTTGTTGAAACCCAAACCATGAGAGATGCACCAAGTATGAATCTCACCACCAATGGACGTGCTGCAGGCAGAGATCACCATGGTCAGCATCATCATTATCCACTTACTGTAAAGGACTTGTCAAATTTATCTATTTAGGCAGCATTTCTGTTATTGGCAAAATTTCACCAAATTTTTATTTCAATCTATACAAAGTTTTTCATGAAAAAAAGTCCCAAATTCGTCAGATTTTCTGATAGGTGTAAATAGCCAAAAAAGGTTTTTTTTTCCTACTTTCATATCTAGTATGTAACCAAATTTGGCTAAATTATTTTTTGGATGATCACCACTTAGACTAGATGACAAAATCCTTAATAGAAGCCCTCATTTGTAGGGTAACACCCACAGAGCAGGGTGTTCTCGAAATATGTGCCTGCCAAAGTTGGACTCAAAGGGATCCTTATTTTGAGAACGCCTCATTCTAAGGGTGTTATCCTGCATAAAGGACCAGCAATTTATTTATTTATTTATAATGTGATACTCAGTGGGTATCATGGGGAAAAAAAAGAGGCAATGCATTTCAAAAACCATTTTTGGAACAGACTCACCTTTTGCAGAGGGCAAATTTCGCTTAATAATGTGCCATCCAAATAGACTTAAAAAATTCTGCCAGTGCTTTAAGGAGTATGTGAAGGATGCACTACACTTTGTAGAAATTCTTCCTTCAAGAGAGTATAACACCTTCCATGCAAGGTTCTAAAGAATTACCCATAAGGTGCCTTCTCTCCTTCTCAAATAAATCACAGCCATTCAAGATTCTACCAGATCTTTAAGCTGGGTAAGGATCTTGATTGGGCCGGTTGGAAGAACTTGGGTCAACCCACTGGACCCACATTACCAGAATGGTCTCATTCTGGGTCCTTACCCTACACATTTTGGTTCGGGCACAACAAAGAAGCTTCTGCCCCTCCTCAAACCCAAAAAAACAAAAAAAAACAAAACAAAAGACAAAAAAAACCTCCACAGTCTAGCAAAGTCTAGATTGTCCTTAGTAGCGTCCCCACATCTTTTACACAAACCATTGGTCTTTTGGGCCCAGAATCCCCGATCATCACTTTCTGGCATGAGAATACGCCACGTCGCGTCCACTTTTTGTATTTGTGATAGTGGGCACAGTGTGTCGCAGCAAAGTGGCCACGTCTCATACGGTCTGAATTTTGAAAAGCGAGTCCGGAACTCCGGTGTTTCTTTTTGGTCAAAATTGTATTTTAAAAACAAGGGTCGACTTTTCATGCTGTCTTTTTCTGACCACGTGTTTGGGGGGTGGGAACAAGGGAACAACACCTACACTTTAACAGCCTGTTAAAAAAAGGCCGCATATTTAACCCGTAGAGTTATCCTTTTACTGCATGCCCAATTGTCATTGCTCCGTACCTTACCCTGAGGCATCATCCATTTTTAATTCTTTAGATAATTCAATCCCATTTTTGTAAAATATGGCGTTGTTGACGGTTGACCAATGTCGTCATTATTATGGCATGAATAATTCCATTATTCGTGTGAAATTCTTGTGGAAAGTCGTCATGATTATGGCATGAATAATTCCATTATTACTATGATATTCTTGTGGAAAATCATCATAATTATGGCATGAATAATTCCATTATTCATATGGAATTCTTGTGGAAAATCACTGAGCACTCTAGATGGAAGAAAAATTATGATAATAGCAAATCTGAAAAAATGAATTGATTTTTGAAATGTATTTAATCCATTTTGTCAATGTGGAAGCTTACCCTAGGCTGCAATAGTCTTTCTCTTTTCTGGCACTAAGTTTGTATGCTTTAAACTTCCCTTATTTCTCTTAATTCAGCAATCCATGTCCCATTAGCGAATCCAATTTAAACTAGTGTGAATAGGATTATGTAACTGCTGCTGGCTCAAGTTTGAACATCACTATGTAACTGCTCCAACTGTGAAGAGGACGTTTCCACAATAGAGCTCAACTGTGAAAAATATATTTTAAATTTAAATTTAAATATTCAGTGACAAAAATTACTCAAATTTCGATATCTCTCCCATCTTAGGTCCAAAAGTCATGAAATCACCTCCAAGAAATCTCACTCACTAAAGGCTTAAGTTTCCAACATGATCAAGAGTTTATACCAATTTCCCTACAAATTTAGTTTTGATTTTAAAATTTTTTCTTTGAAACAATTATTCAATATTCAATAACTCTTACCTAAACATTACAAAACATCACTTGATTAAGTAGAGGTGCACCCCTATTCATTGAAGGCTTTCTAACGGTACCAAAAGCATGGAAAGAGGCACTGTGGTTGGGAGATCTCAACATAACAAAGAAAACTACAAACTACCTTCCTTAACAGAGAAATTTCAATCTAGGAAAAACAACAAATTCAATGAAAAAACACAAGTTTCCAAGTTTTTCTCAAAAATGTTTTTGGTGCAAACTAGCAAAGATTTGCCATCGAAAAATCACTAATCCAAACAACAATTTCAAAAGGGTTCTTGACAATGGAAACAACTTGTCAAATGCATAAGAAAAAAATATTAACAATCCACTTCTCCTTTATATGTAAAACCCATTTATTTGGGTTGAATTAACCATGTGATGCAAAGAGAATGATCTTGCTTTGCAAAGAAACACTTTTACTTTTTATGTTGAAGAATAGTTAAAGTTTAATCATGATTTAGAAAGCAATTTCCCCTTCGAATCACACCCCAAAATTTACAATTCAATTACAAATTTCACTTTGATCACGCAAATGTCTTTTTTGTTTTCCAAAATGAAAGTGACAAGTTCACATTGCCACCTTTGTGCATTCATGTGAACTTTTCCCATTTTCTCATTACCAATTTTCAAAATTTGTAAGATATGAAGTTTTACATGCTTCGAATTTGTGTGCCTTTTGCATTGGAGACTTCATAACATTTCATAATTTGGTGCACATGTTCAATTCTTGCCCTTTAATATTGATATTCTCCATGCAAAATATCTCTTGATGGAAAGAATAACACCAATGTGTTCACACACAATGTCAAGATACATGTGTGTTGATTCTAGTGTTGGGTAAGCATGTACTTTCAAAAGTACTTTCCGAGCATGCATGTTTAGTTTGTGCATTATCATTGCAACCCCATTCATTTAAATATTAGATGTCATGTGGACAAGGACCCCGACATGTGCATGAAAATCATAATAAGATTTGAAATCATTTTTCATGGGAAAATACATTCAAAGACAATGTGCATGTGAAACTATCATTACAAAGATTGTGCCCAAATATAACAAGAAAGAGTGTAAAATTGTTTCACCTAACATAGATTTAAATTTAAATTTGGCATCAATTATTATAAAAGGGTTACAATCTATAATGCATAATGACTAAATAATCACAATTATAATCCTTGGAGCCCACCCTTGGATGATGAAGACACATCTTGAAAATTAGAAATTGAAATTATTCATGTTGAATGCAACCACCATTATTTTCTTGAAAAAGTGTTGGTGGATTCACACAAAAGTTTAATGCAAAGTGCATTGTCAAAATTGGGGCTACTTTTTCCCCCCAACCTCCCAAACATAAACAAACACAATCTTCAACTTTGCAACTATTTCAACTCACCAGTTCACAAAATTTTCAATCCTTCTAACTATCTTATGTTTTAAACATTCAAGACTAGAAAAGACAAAACACAAACAAAACAAGACACTTCAAACTTTGACTTTGTAATTCTTTCAACTTACAACCCCATCATTTTATAGTTCTTAAACATCATAAATAAACACCATACCTCTATTTTTTTTAGACAATGTTCAAACTTCAAAACCAAACTAGAAGACAAAAGACAAATCAAAAAACCATAGCCCCCAACTAGCTCTATAGTTTTTAAAACACAATTTATTAAATACCAAACCAGACATTGATTCACAAAGCTTTCAATCTAGCTTTAACTCTAAGTTATTTTTTAAACACTCAAAAATTTAAGACCAAAAAATAAATAAAAACAAAAGTTGATGAAATCAAGGTGCCATGGAAAGTTGAAAACCAACAAAAACATGCAAAGCAAAAATTGCTCCAATATTGGTTGCAAAATCACACCTCAATGATGAAGTTGCATCACATGAACAAAATACAAAAAATAACACATCAATCATTTACATGAAATTATAAAAACATTAAAATCATTTCATTTTTTGTTTTCATTTATTTAATCATTGAGGCATTATGTCCCTTGTCATGGGTTTCTTAAAAACCCCACCTATACATAAAACATACATTTTCAACATCAAAATTGGTTAGTGGTTAGCAAATTTAAAAGTTAAAAAATGCATGATGGGTAGTAAAAAAGCAAACCACCACTTGAAATAAAAAATTAATGCAACAAAAGACCAAAATAAATCCATAATTATCTCCCTATTTTAACTTTATAGTTGTTTGCATCAAAGGTGTTATACTTTTTACAACTTTCAACAATAAAATCAATCTTCCTTAAATAAACCAAAATTTGTAATCAGTTTTTCATTTTTTTCAAATAAAGAATTATAAACATCTAAATATTCCTCCAATCATTCAACCATTGAACTAGTCACACACCCTAATTTAAGGTCATTTGGCCAATTTTTCATGATAATAACTAGCTTGTCCAAATTTTCAATGCCAAGATAACAATGTTTCAATCTTGTGATAATCATAACCATATTGACAACCCTAAACCCTAAAGGATTAAAATCTTCACTTGGTGTTTTAGTTTGTTTATAAAATGATAATTCAACTTTAAATAGGCCATGGCAACTTCTTTCATTGAAATTAAAGAACTAAAGACACTTAGTTCAAGGAAAACAACATCTAGAGGTTCAACATTGTAGGGGGTTGGGGTGAATCTATTGTAAATAATTACCAATAGGGGGATCAAAATCTCACGATCATATTTTGTTGTAATTTGCAGTGCCATTTCAAAGCCCACATTATTTTGAATGAATTACAATTTTTTAAAACAAAGGTCCAATGTAAGGATTAACATGTTATGTGCACAATGGGGTTGCAATGAAAATGCAAAAACTAAAAATGGCTTCAACGCACTTATCACCTCAAATGTCATAAGATGGCCAATATGATGCAACTCATAATCAAAGTCCCCAACCTTCAAGCAAAAACAATTAGCAAATTGTTGGACAATTGAAAAACTCAATCATAGAAACTCAATCATAAAAGCTCAATTCAATTAATGAAAACATCAACATAAAATTCACAAAATAGTAAATGCATATTTGCATAGGAATAATTATTATAAAATTCCATCATACAACACCTAGCGATGGTGGTGGCAATTGCATTAGACAACAACTAGTACCCTTGGGATTGGTTCAACACACATTATATGACCTTTGGAATAAGCATTTCATTAACTTTCTTTACCATAGCCCAAGTTTGTAGGTTGGGAATTTTGTTCTACAAGGAAAATGTCTACCTCAAACAACATAAATTCATTGCATATTTAAACTCCAAGGTCTTTTTGAAAAGAATGACTATGGAAGGAAATCTAGTTTTCATAGGTCTCTTTAACTTCCAAGGGTGAAAAGATGCATTTCTACAAACTTTTGCCCATTTTTCCTTCCTTTTCCACTTTTTTTTTCCATGTAATAATTTTCTATAGTGGCATTTGTGCATCTTTTATTGACACCTTCATAGAACCACAAATTTTTAAATCATTAGTAGCATATTGACAACATTAAAATGTAACATGCCCATAACAATTGTCAACATATGGTTGGAGCAACATTAGTGGAACACATGACATAATGTTTATTAAAGCATTTGTGAGAGTTCAAGTTGGTGTTTTCATCTACGACCTTTTCACTCAAATCAAAACAAGTAGATCTTTCAATTACAAAGCCATGATAGTTCTTAATGTCCCACAAACTTCAAAAATCCTTATAGTAATGTGACAATGAATTGACTTTTTATTAATATAATTGACCACCAAAACAAATTTGTCAAATCCTCCTTCAGACATCCAAAGATCAAACATGGAAGTAATTGTGGTGGTTTTAGTAAGTGTTTGAAAGACATGGTTAGCAAGATGGTTAGCCAGGGTACATGCTACCTATCTTAAGTATTATTTCATTGTAGATATGTCGTATGTTTAAAAACATAACCCTCCCACATTGTTCAAATACTAGTTTCTTAAACCAAATGTTTTTGGTGAAGTTCAACAAATAATACCCTTTGGTGATATACAAACATAAATCATCTAATAATTATTTTAAAATAAGGTTAATTTTCTTGTAAATGACTTTAAAGTGAAAAAACCAACAATGGAATATTCTATAAGGTTTTTTCACTTCTTGAAAAATTGATAGGCATTAATTGAAACAATAACAATATCAATAAGTCTTTGGGTATTATGTAGATTTAAGATAACAAAAGGTTCATTAGAAACATGCATATTCATTGCAGTTGTCTCATATTCTGGACACAACACATCCATTAAGACTTTCAAAAATCAACCATGGCAAAAGAAACGTTGAATTTATAAAAAGCCCATGTCATTGTAATTTTGTGCCAAGGAATTTAAAACTTTTGATTCACCTCAAATTAAAGGAGTTATTTTCATGTGTCTACTTCAACTTGTAAGATCTCTTCCTTGCTAACATCCCTTTCAACATTTAACTTATTGAAAAAGTCATATCAAAATGCATCACCATCACCATTCCTAGTTCCCATTTCGTAAATATGAATATCAACAAATGCATGTGAGCATTTAGTCATATATGCAAATGAATTTTACAACTTTAATCCCCTCAAACCACCAAGCAAATCCACCATCACATCAACATTATAAAACCTTGGTGTTTAAAACCTTAAATTGCAAGAGCAACACAGTAATTGTAGTTTAATCAACAAAATAATAGGTAGTGGAAAACATAACACAAAGTTTCGCTTTTAAAACCTTAAACTACTATAGTAACATGTAACAAAATATTGTAATTTAGTTAGTAAAATAATAGATAATGAAGAACAAAACATAAAGTTTCAAGATTAAAACTTAAAATCCTAAATCAACAAAGTAACATTTAATGAAAAATTAAACACAAATTTTAATAAATAGCGTAGCACATTAAAAAAAAACTAAACACAAAACCTAACATATAAATTAACACAAAAAAAAAAAAAAAAAAAAAAAAAAAAAAAAAAAAAAAAAAAAAAAAAAAGTATTAAATCAAAAAAAAGAATGATATGTAATATAAAAAATAA
>Ga0116227_10012438_pt1 | contig 13846 bp, 14 predicted proteins | sample S1TSphgellanicum_FD_89693 | JGI IMG/M metagenome (GOLD analysis project Ga0116227, IMG submission 89693) | Host-associated microbial communities from peat moss isolated from Minnesota, USA - S1T2_Fb - Sphagnum magellanicum MG | ecosystem: Host-associated > Plants > Peat moss > Unclassified...
ACGGCAAAGCGGTCGCGGTGCTGGCCGCCAACGTCCCGTATTTCGGTGCGATCGCCGGCCTCTACGTGCCGGTGCTGGGCGCGATCCTGCTGCTGATCTCGAGCAATTCGGGCGTCTTCGGCGCGTCGCGCATCGCGTACGCGATGAGCCGCTCGCGTCTGCTGCCGGGCATCTTCGAGCGCGTCAACCGGCGCTTCCGCACGCCGGCCGTCTCGATCATCACGTTTTGCGCGATCGCGATCCTGGTGCTGATCTTCGCGGCGCTGCCGAGTCTCGATCCCGGCATGCAGGCGCTCTATGGCCGGCTCTTCCGCGGCGAGGCGGGGATCGGTTTCCTCGGCGACCTCTACGCGTTCGGCGCCGCGACGAGCTACTCGTTCGTGTTCATCGCGCTGATCGCGCTGCGGCTCAACGATCCGCTCAGCCCGCGCAAATTCCGCATCCCGTTCAACATCCCGATGACGTACCGCGGCGAGCGCGTCATGTTCCCGATCGTCGGCGTGATCGGCTTCCTCGGCATCTTCTCGATCCTGATCGACACGCTGATCACGCACGAGATCGGTCGCGTGGCGGGGCCGACGTGGATCATCCTGGGCTTCGTCGGGTACATGGCCTACCGGCGCAAAAAGGGTCTGCCGATCCTCCGCTCGCGGCCGCACGACTGGCCGACGCAACAGCTCGCGATCCTCAAGGACGCCGGTGAGTTGGAACTGATGGATGAGCTGATCGACAAGATGCGCGAACGGGGCCGGCCCGTTGTCGTGCCGGGCGGGGCCGCGAACCCGTGAAAACGCTCGACGTCGCGCGCATTCGCGCGATCATCGGCACGGCGTTCGCGCTGCTCGGCGCGGGCATCGCGGTGCGGCTGCTGCTCGCCCCCGAACCGTTCGACAAGAAGATCCTCGGCCTCGGGTTCGCGCTCGTGCTCATCGCGCTCGGCGCCGTGCGCGTGCGCGGCTATCTGCTGATGCGACGGGCCGGCTCGTGAGCACGCACACGATCGCCGTCCACCCGATCGGCGTCATCCTCGGCCTGCTGGTGGTGATCGCGATCGCGGCGACGATCTACTGGATGCTCCACCCGCCGCAAACGCGCGCCGACGTCGAGGCGAAGCAAGCCGAAACCGTCCTCAAGAAGATGGTCGGCAGCATCATCGTCGTGTTCTCCGAGGACATCCACTCCGAACACATGATGGTGCTCGCGGCGCGGCTCGCGCGCCGCGGAAGCGCCGATCTCTTCGCCGTCTACGTGATCGAGGTGCCGCTCATCCTCGCGGAAGGCGCCGAGATGCCCGACGAAGACCGCGCCGGCTTCGACATGCTCGCCACCGCCGAAGTGATCGCGCAGCACCACGACGTGCAACTGCGCACCGAAGTGCTGCACGCGCGTTCCGTCAGCAGCGGCGTGCTCGATCTCGCCAAGCGCGAGAACGCCAACCTGATCGTGCTCGGATCGTATCGCGAGGGAAAGTACAGCGGCGCACCGCTCGGGCGCGCGATCGAGGAGATCGCGACACGTGCCAAGTGCGACGTGCTGATCGGCGTGCCGGGCGCGTACGGCAGCCTGCTCAAAGACGAACCGGCCGACGCGGAGGTACCTACGAAAGGCTCCGTCGCATCCGCTCGACCACCTCGCTGAGAATCGCGGGGGTCGTTCCGAAATTCAGCCGCACGCAGGCCTCGCCCGCCGGCCCGAAATCGCGACCGCGGCTGAGCGCCACGCGACCGCGCGTGAGAAACACGTCGACCGGTTGCGCATCGAGGCCGAGCGCGGCGCAGTCGAGCCAGGCCAGATAGCCCGCCTGCGGCGGCGCGTAGCGCACGGCGGGCAACGCGTCGGCCAGCAGATCGCGCAGCAGCAGGCGATTGCAATCGAGCTGCGCGACGAGCTCGCGTAGCCACGGGCCGCCCTGCTCGTACGCGGCGATCGCCGCGACCACACCCATGCCGCTCGGTTCGGAGTGGATGCGGCTCAGGCGCGCGCGCATCGCGTCCGATCCGGCGACGATCGTCGCGCACTTGAGGCCGGCGATGTTCCAGGCTTTCGAGGCCGACCAGAGCGCGACGGCGTCGCCGTAGCCGATCGGCTCGCTCACGCGCAGAAACGGCACGAAGGGCCGATCGCCATAGGTGAGCGGCGCGTGGATCTCGTCCGCGATCACGGTCACGCCGTAGCGCTGCGCGAGCTCGGCGATGCGCACGAGTTCGTCCTCGGCGAACACGCGGCCGAGCGGATTGTGCGGCGAGCAGAGCACGTAGGCGCGCGCGCCGGCGGCGAACGCGCGTTCCAGCCCGGCGAAATCGAGCGACCAGCCCGCCTCGCCCGCCAGCAGCGGCACGTCGACCACCGTCTGACCGACCGCGCCGATGACGCGGTAGAACGGCGGATAGACGGGCGAGTTGATCACGATCGGCGCGCCCGGACCGGCGATCGCGCGCAGCACCTCGGTGAGTGCCGCGATCACATCGGCCGCGGCGATCAGTTGCGCGGGGTCGACGCTCCAGCCGTACCCGTCGCGCACGTAGCGCGCGAACGGTGCGGCGAGGAAGCGCGGCGTCGCGTAGCCCGTGTCGTCGCTCGCGATCGCGGCCTCCAGCGCCGCCCGGATCGCGGGCGCGATCGTGACGTCCATCTCGGCGATCCAGGCGGGCAGCACGTCGGGCGGATAGGCGGTCCACTTCGCGCTCGCGCGCGTGCGCAGCGCTTCGAGCGTGATGCCGTCGAAGGGCGAACTCATGCCGCGAAGACGCGCTTGCGAATCGCTTCCGCCATCACCGCGAGCAGGATCACGCCGCCGAGCACGATGTCTTGCGTGTACGAATCGATGCCGATCAGGTTCATCACGTTGTTGAGCACGCCGATCAAGAGCGCGCCGAAGAACGTTGCGATCACGCTGCCGCGGCCGCCCATCAGCGAGGTGCCGCCGACGACCACCGCCGCGATCGATTGCAATTCCGAACCGATGCCCGTGTTCGGCGAACCGGATTGGAAGCGCGCCATCAGCAACATGCCGGCGAGCGCCGCGCACGCGCCGGAGATCACGTACACGAACGTCTTCACCAGGCCCACGTTGACGCCGGCGAGGCGCGCGGCTTCCTCGTTGCCGCCGAGCGCGAGCACGTAGCGGCCGAAGCGCGTGCGATTGAGCACGATCGCAAACACGACGACGACCGCGACCATCACCATCACCGCCCACGGGATGCCTGGCAGCCCGAGCGGCGCGAGCAGATCGTGCAGGGCGTACTGCGTGCCGAGCGCGTTGAACGCATCGGAATTGAGCGGCACGGGGCGGCCGTTCGAGAGATGGAAGGCGAGGCCGCGCGCCATCAGCATCATCGCGAGCGTCGTGATGAACGGCGGCAAGTTGAGCCGCACGACCGGCAGCGCGTTCACCAAGCCCGCGAGCGCGCCGACGCCGACGCCGACGAGCGTGGTGACGATCACGAGCAGCGGGCCGCCGAGGCCGCTGGCGTTGGCGAATTGCGCCATCACGACGCCCGTGAGTTCGATCAGCGAACCGACGGAGAGATCGATGCCGGCGGTGATGATGACGAACGTCTGGCCGACCGCGAGGATCGCGTTGTACGTGATCTGGCGCAGTACGTTGGTCAGGTTGCCCGGGGTGAGGAAGTTCCCGCCGGTGAGCACGTTCACCACGACGATCAGCACCACGAACGCGACGATCGCGAGCGCGATGCGCACGACGCCGCGGTCGAGCGCGCGTCTCATGCGGCCACCCCGGCCGCGGCCGCGATCACGCGCGCGGGCGTCGCGTCCTCGCGCGGGAATTCGGCCACGATCGTTCCACCGCGCACGACGAGCACGCGATGCGCCATGCCGAGCACTTCGGGCAGCTCGCTCGACACCATCACGATCCCCGCACCGCGCGCGAGCAGTTGCAGCATCAGCGCGTAGATCTCCGCCTTCGCGCCGACGTCGACGCCGCGCGTCGGCTCGTCGAACAAGAACACGCGCGCATCGCCCGTCATCCACTTCGCCAGCACGACCTTCTGCTGGTTGCCGCCCGAAAGATTGCGCACGGTCTGTTCGCTCGAGGGCGTGCGGATGCGCAACTCGGCGATCTCGGTGTCGGTGATCGCGACTTCGGCCGCCCGATCGACGAACGGTCCGCGCGAGTAGTCTTCGAGGTGCGCGAGCGTCGTGTTCTCGCGCACGTTCATCCCGAGCACGAGCCCTTGCCCTTTGCGGTCTTCGGTGATCAACGCGATCCCCGCATCGATCGCGGAGCGCGGGCCGGTCACGCGCACCACGCGGCCGTCGACCGCAACGTCGCCACCGGACGGCACGTCGGCCCCGGCGATCGCGCGCACGATCTCGGTGCGGCCCGCGCCGACGAGCCCGGCGAGGCCCACGATCTCGCCCGCGCGCACGACGAACGACACGCCGTTCACGTTCGAAGCGGCACGCAAATCGCGCACGGTCAGGCGCGCCGGCGCATCGGCCGCGACCGGCGGCAACGCGGGAAACTGCGCGTCGAGCGGCCGGCCGACCATCAAGCGCACCATCTCGCTCTGCGGCATGTCGGCGATCGCGCGCGTCTCGATCGCTTTGCCATCGCGGATCACGGTGATGCGATCGGCGATGCGCGGCAGTTCTTCGAGCCGATGCGAGATGTAGGCGAACGCGACGTCTTGCGCCTTCAGCTTCGCGATCAGCGCGAAGAGCGCGTCGGTCTCGCGATCGGTGAGCGCGGCGGTCGGTTCGTCCATCACGATCAACCGCGCGTGCCGCACGAGCGCCTTCGCGATTTCGGTGAGCTGCTGTTCGGCGACGGAGAGACGGCGCGCGGGCCGGTCGAGCGGCAGCGCGATGCCGAGTTCCGCGAGCACGGCGCGCGCGCGCTCGGCGGCGGCGCTGCGGTCGAGGAACCAGCCGCGCACCGGTTCGATGCCGAGCACGATGTTCTCGATCACGCCGAGGTCGGGGACGAGGTTGAACTCCTGATAGATCATGCCGATGCCGAGCCGCTCCGCGGACTTCGGGCCGTCGATCGTCACCGGCGTTCCGTCGACCTCGATCGTGCCGGCGTCGGCGATGTAGGCGCCGGCGAGGATCTTCATCAGCGTCGATTTGCCAGCGCCGTTTTCGCCGACGATCGCGTGCACTTCACCGGCGCGGATCTCGAGCGAGACGCCGTCGAGCGCGCGAACGCCGGGGAACGATTTCTCGATCCCGGTCATGCGTAGCAGGGCGGCTATTTCGCGTCGGCCTTCGTGAACGTGCCGACCGGCACCGCGATGCGCTTGGGCACCGTCTTGCCGGCGAACGAGAGCGCGATCGCGTCGATCGTCTCGGCGCCGATCTGGCCGGGATGCTGGATCGCGTCGCCGTACATGCGGCCGGCCTTGATCGCGGCGCGCGCTTCCGGCGTCGCGTCGTAGCCGATCACGGCGATCTTGCCCGTGAGGCCGGCGGCGTCGACGGCCGTCGCCGCACCGAGCGCGGAGTCGTCGTTGATGCCGAAGATGCCGCGCAGCGCTTTGTGCGCCTGGAGAATGTCCTCGGCGGCCGACGACGCCTTGGCGCGCTCGCCGCCGCCGTCGATGTCGGCCACCACCGTGACGCCGGGGCACGCGTTCAGGCCGGCGCGGAAGCCCTTCACGCGATCCTGGACGCTCGTCACCTCGGGCTCGTCGATGATCGCCACCTGGCCCGAGCCCGCCAGCGCCCGGCACATCAGCTTGGCCGCCTGCGCGCCGCCCTGCACGTTATCGCTCGCAATGTGCGAGACGACGGTGCCCTGGTCGGACGTGTTGGCGATGTCGGCGGTGAAGACGGGGATGCCGGCCTTGTTCGCCTCGACGATCGCCGAGCCGATCGCTTGCGAATCGTACGGGGTGAGCACGATCGCGGCGACCTTTTGCGAGATGAAGTCTTCGACCTGACTCTGCTGCTTGGCGTTGTCGCGGCTGGCGTCGACGACCGTGACCGTATAGCCATATTTCGCGGCCTCGGCCTTCATGCCCGACTCCATGTCCTGATAGAACTGCGCCTCGCGATTCTGGATCGAGACGCCGATCGTCTTGCCGCCCGATGGGGCCGCCGTGGTGGGCGCGCTCGATGCGGCCGACGAGGCGCCGGAACCGCCGCCGGCACTCGAGCAACCCGCAGCGACAAGCAACGCAAACGCACCAACGGCACAACGTTTCATACCGCACTCGGAGTTGTCGCAGGCCGTCAGTAAAGCCCTGCGGCGCCGGAACGGCGTGTAGTTGACAACGATTCTCAAGTGCGCCGCCTCTCCACACATGTGACGATTCGGCAGGAATGCGCCGGACGCGCCCCTCGGCATGACGGACGACGATGCAAGCGTCGATTCCGACGGAAGGCACACGCCGGCGGCTGCCCGGGCAGCCGCCGCACGAGGCCCGGCCGGTCCGCTGAAAAACCTCATTTTCCCCGTATATTTCGCGATTCTGCCCGGCAATGGCCCGGGAAACCGTCCGCCGGCGCGCGAGCGGGAGCGCGGCGGGCGCGACATCGGCACGATGCGTTGCAAAGCTGAGCCGCTCTCTTGCTCCGCGTTCGTGCAGCGCCCGCGTTCGCCGGAAAAACCGTGTTCTGACGGGGAAATCACGCCGAGACCCGTCGTTTATCCACAGGACCGCGCCGCGTGACTGTGCACGGTGTGGAGAGGGATTCTCAACCACGCCCCCTAGCGGGCCGGCGCCGCGCGCACAGTGGAAGCGCGTGCTCTCGTGTGCGTTAGCGTGTGCAATGAACGGCGTCGAGGGATTGATCGTCCGGGTGGAGACCCATGCGGCCGCGGGTACGCCATCGCTCACCATCATCGGCCTGCCCGACCGTTCGTTGCACGAGTCGCGCGATCGGGTGCGCGCCGCATTGGCCAACGCGGGTTTTGCCATGCCGCCGGGCCGCCTGCTGGTCAACCTCGCACCGGCGCACGTGCGCAAGGAAGGCCCGGGCTTCGACCTCGCGATCGCGCTCGGACTGCTCGCGGCCGACGGGCAGGTTCCCGCGGAGGCGGTCGGCCGGTTCGTCGCGCTCGCCGAACTCGCGCTCGACGGCGATCTGCGGCCCGTCCCGGGCGTCTTGCCGATGGCGATCGCCGCGAAGCGGGCGGGGCTGCGTGCCGTGATCGTCGCCGCCGCGCAGCGCGACGAGGCGACGCTCGTCGACGGCATCGACGTGTACGCGGTCGGGTCGCTCGCCGACGCCATCGCGGTCGTCCTCGGCAACGGCGGCAAATTCCGCGTCGGCCGGCGCAGTGGCGGCGACGAGCCCGAACGCGCCGACGACTTCGCCGACGTACGCGGCCAGGTGCCCGCGAAACGAGCCCTCGAGATCGCCGCGGCCGGCGGCCACAACGTGCTGCTCGTCGGGCCGCCCGGTTGCGGCAAGACGATGCTCGCGCAACGGATGCCGTCGATCTTGCCGCCGATGACGCCCGACGAATCGCTCGACGTCACCGCCGTCTACAGCATCGCGGGATTGCTCGGCACGGCGCCGCGCATCGTGCGCACGCGACCGTTCCGCGCGCCGCACCACACGATCAGCCGCATCGCGCTCGTCGGCGGCGGCGCGCTCCAGCCGCGTCCGGGGGAAGTCACGCTCGCCAGCCGCGGCGTGCTCTTTCTCGATGAGATCGCGGAGTTCTCGCGCGGCACGCTCGAGGTGTTGCGTCAGCCGCTCGAAGACGGCATCGTCACCATCTCGCGCGCGGCCGGCAGCTGGTCGTTTCCGGCGCAATTCTCGTTGATCGCGTCGATGAACCCGTGCCCGTGCGGCATGCGCGGCGATCGCAGCGCCGACTGCCGCTGCGACGATGCGACGGTCGAACGCTATCGCGCCCGTCTCTCCGGCCCGTTACTCGACCGCATCGATCTGCACGTGAGCGTCGCGCGCGTCCCGTTCGACCAACTCGCGCGCGCCGCGCCGGGCGAACCGTCGGCGGCGATCCGCGACCGCGTCGTCCGTGCGCGCGCCCGCCAACGCGCGCGCGGTTCGCTCAACGCGCACCTGCGCGGCGCGGCGCTACGCGAACACGTCGCACTCGACGCCGCATCGCTGGCGTTGCTGGAAACGGTGATGTCGCGCGAGCGCATGAGCGCGCGCAGCTTCGAGCGCATCCTCCGCGTCGCGCGCACGATCGCCGACCTCGCCGAGCGCGACACCGTCGCGCGCGAGCACCTCGCCGAAGCGATCGTCTTCCGCCGCAGCGGCTGATCAGCGCGTCATATCAGACGACGTCGGCGCCGGCCTGCGCCGCGTGCGCGATCCGCCAGCCCGCTTCGCGCCGGGTCAGATGCTCGGCGATGCGATCCGCCAGATCTTGCACGCTGGCGCGCGCGATCGTGCGGCCGGCGATGCGATCGAATGCCGTTCCGAACGCGCCGAACGGCGGTGCGTAGGTCCCGTCGACGAGCACGCGCGTGCGCTCGCCGTCGATGCGAAACCGGATGCTTCCGTTGAAGTCGGGCAACAGACGCGACCCGCTCGCCCACTGCGCGCGCAGTTCGTCGTGCACGCGTCCGTCCTCGGCAACGTCGGTCTGGATGCCGAAGGAGAGCGTCACGTCGCGACGCAACCGCGAGCGACCGATCGACGCTTCGGGCCCGTGGCCTTCGGCCGCGCGCAAGAACTCGCCCGCATACTCTTCCGCCATCGAAAACGGACACACGGCGATGCTCTCCACCATCACGTGAGTCGAGCGCGTCGCGGAGGTCGTCGGTTGCATGGCGCCATCGTAGGCATTCGTTAGGAAGGTCCGATGAACGCCGGCGCGCGCGTCGCTCTTCGCGGAATCTTCCGGGACCGTCGCTACGCTGACGCCGCTATGAGTACACCGACTATCGACGACCCGCCGATCGCCCGCGCGCTGTTCGGCGACACGCGCTTCGCTTGGATCTGGCTGGTCGTCCGGCTCTACGTCGGGTGGCAGTGGCTGAGCGAAGGGCTGGACAAAGCCACGACGTCAGCCTGGACCGGCACCGATGCGGGCGCGTTCCTCACGAAGTGGGTTACGGGATCACTCACCAAGACGCACGGAGCGCATCCCGACGTGCAAGGCTGGTACGGTGCGTTTCTCTCGAGCGTCGTGTTGCCGCACGCCGCCTTCTGGAGTTACGCCGTCACCGCGGGCGAGTGCGCCGTGGGCCTCGGCCTCATCCTCGGGCTCTTCACGGGCATCGCCGCGTTCTTCGGCACCGTGATGAACGCGAGCTATCTGCTCGCCGGCACGGTCAGCATCAACCCGATCCTCTTCGCCTTCGGCTCGCTGCTCGTGCTCGCGTGGAAGACGGCGGGCTGGTGGGGGCTCGACCGCTGGGTGCTCCCGCGCGTCGGCACGCCCTGGAAAGCGGAATCCACCGTCACGCTCGTACCGCGCGCCGCACCCTAGCGAAGCACGTCTCGGGACGAACGAGCCCCCGATGGGTATACCATCACGAGCCGCCCACCACGCCGGAGTCGCATGATGACCACGATCGAACAACGCCAACTCGTCCACGCCCCGCTCGCATCGGCCCAACGATTCCTCGACGGGTTCTTCGCCGCGCATCACGACGCGACCGACGGCGTGGCGCACGTAACGTTGCACGCCGGGGAAATCGCGCGCGATGCGGTGGTGACGCTGACGCCCGCGCGCCGGCCCGAGGACATGACGCCGCGCTATGCGGTCGACTGGAAAGACGCGGCCGACGGCCCCTACCCGCACTTCCGCGGCACCATCACCGTTGCGGGCGATGAGGACTACGAGGCGTTTTGGCTCGTGCTCGCGGGTGAATACGATCCGCCGGGCGGTATCGGCGGCCAGCTCTTCGACGCGGTCATCGGCAAACGGATCGCCGAATCGACGGCCGGCTCACTCCTCGCCGAGATCTGCTCCGAGAGCGAATCGCTCTTCGCCGCCGAGGAAGCGCGCAAAACGCACGCTACGTAACGTCGGCCATCTTGTAGCCGACGCCGTAGACCGTGATCACGTAGCGCGGGTGCTGCACGTCGCGTTCGATCTTCGCGCGGAGGTTGGCGACGTGGCGATCCAAGGTGCGATCGAACACGTCGCCGCCGTCGTTCGAGAGCAACTCGATCAGGTGATCGCGCGCGAACACCTGACCCGGATGATCGACGAAGATCCCGAGCAGGCGGTATTCGGTCGGCGTCAACTTGAGCACCGCGCCGGCGCGCCGCACTTCGTGCGCCGTGCGATCGATCGCGAGATCACCGACGCGCACGACGTCGTGCGGCGGACGCGCTGCCGGCGCAACCGCAACCGCCGGGCGGCGCCGGCGCAACACGCTTTTCACGCGCGCCACGACTTCGCGCGGGCTATAGGGCTTGGCGACGTAATCGTCGGCGCCGAGCTCGAGCCCGACGACCCGATCGACTTCCTCACCGCGCGCGGTCACCATGATCACCGGGATGTCGGCGTGCGCGCGGATCTCGCGAAAGGCGTCGAGTCCGGGCAGCTTCGGCAGATTGAGATCGAGCAGCACGAGATCGGGCTGCTCGCGCAGCGCGAGCGTCACGGCGGTTCGGCCGTCGCCCGCGACGAGCACCTCGTACCCCTCGTTCTTCAAGTAGACTTCGAGCACGTCGGCAAGCGCCGCCTCGTCGTCGACGACCAAGATCTTCGGCGCGCGCTGTTCCGTCATCGCAACTCAGATCAGCGAGATCGATGCATCGCCGATGCGCGTGACCGGCACCGGCAGCACATCTCCCGGCAGCGTGACGACGAAGCACGCACCCGGTCCGTCCCCGTCCATGAGATCGATCGTTCCGCCGTGCGCCTCGACGAAGCGACGCGCGAGCCCGAGGCCGAGCCCGCTCCCGGCGATGCCCGCCGCGGCCATGCCGCGATAGCCCGCTTCGAAGATGCGCGCGCGATCTTCGAGCGCGACGCCCGGACCGCCGTCGGCAACCGTGAGCACGAGCTTGCCGTTGGTGTGGCGGCAATCGACGTCGATCCGGCCGCCGGCCGGCGTGTAGCGAATCGCATTCGAGACGACGTTGTTCACGATCTCGGCGATGCGCAGCGGGCTGCCGTGAAACGAGTGGCACGCGGGAACGGTCGTCGTGCACTGCTCGACGTGAAAGTGGAGACCGCGTTTGCGTGCCGCGCCCTCGAGCCCGAGCACTTCCCGGGAGATCACGTCGCACACGTTCATCGTCTGCATCACCGGCTCCGGCCGCTCCTCGATGCGCCCGATCGGCAATTCTCCGAGAAGCACGCCCGCTTCTTCGAGCGCCTGCAACACCGCGCCGAGCCGCTCGGGCGTCGGCGCGAGGAGGCCGTCACGCAAGCCTTCGACGTTGGCGATCGCAACCGCGAGGTGGTTGCGAATCTCGTGCACGATCTTGTTCATGCCGCCCTCCGATGCGCGCGGAGCGCGTCATCCTCAGCATACTTGTGAAGACGGCGCGCCGGCGCCTTCACACCACGTTCACTTCGAGAGAACGCGCGTGCGCTATCGTCGCTGCATGGAACCGCCACGCGACGAGCCCTTACCAGCGACGACCATCTTCGTTTTCTCGATCGGTGGCCTCTTCTTGATCGGCTGGTTCGCGCTCTACGCGCTCTTACGGAGCCGGTGGTAGGCGATGCACATCCACCGCACCGAGCGTATCTGGCTCTTCTTCTGCGTGGGGCTGATGGCGATTTTTCTGGCGGCGATCACCGCCGGCGCGCTGATCGACGGGCTCATCCCGCCGAGCCGCGTGCAGAGCATCGATCCGACGCGCGTCGCGCAGACGCCGCCGTTCGATCGGCCGGGCTTGCGCAAAATCAGCGCCGGCGTCTACGAAGCCTACTACGTCGCCCACATCTTCGCGTTCGACCCGGCGACGATCGAGATACCGGCCGGCGCACGCGTGACGTTCTTCGTCACGAGCGCCGACGTCGTGCACGGGTTCAGCATCCCGGAGACCGGCGTCAACACCGAAGTCGAACCCGGCTGGGTCAGCAGCGTCGCGCACACGTTCCGGCAACCGGGCACGTTTCTGTTGATTTGTAACGAATATTGCGGTTCGGGCCATCAGCTGATGGCGGCCAAAGTGGTGGTGCGATGAATCGCGAGCAAGAGCTCAATCGCGCCGGCGGCGAGCTGCTCGCGCTCGCGCACATCTACACGGCGACGCTGGTGCTCGGGATCGGCGCGCTCTTCGGGATGCTGCAGGGCCTCTCGCGGGCGAGCATCATCACGATGCCCGACTGGTTCGACTACTACCGCATGCTCACCGCGCACGGCGTGCTCATGGCGCTGGTGTTCACCACGTTCTTCATCTGCGGCTTCTTCACGTTTTGCATCTACCGGACGATCCCACGCGTGCGTTCGCTCGCCGCCGGCTGGATCGGCTACGTGGTGATGTTGATCGGCACCGTCATGGCCACGATCACGATCCTCAGCGGGAACGCGACCGTGCTCTACACGTTCTACGCGCCGCTGAAAGCGTCGCCGTGGTTCTACCTCGGCGCGACGCTGCTGATCGCCGGCACATGGTTCGTCGCCTACGACGTGTTCGAGAACTTCATCTGGTTCAAGCGCGCCAATCCGGGCGTGAAGTCGCCGCTGCCCGCCTACATGGCGACGACCACGATGATCATGTGGTGCCTCGCAACCGTCGGCGTCGTGCTCGAGATGCTGATCCTCTTGCCGTGGTCGATGGGCTGGACGCCGGGCGTGAACGTGTCGCTCACGCGCATGCTCTTCTGGTACTTCGGCCACCCGCTCGTGTATTTCTGGATCATGTGCGCCTACACGATCTGGTATACGGTCGTGCCCGCACGCTTCGGCGGCACCGTGTTCAGCGACGCGCTCACGCGCGTTGCGTTCATCATGCTGCTGCTGCTCTCGACACCGGTCGGCATCCACCACGAATTCCTCGATCCGGGCATCGGCGCGGGCTGGAAGTGGCTGCACGGCATGATCACTTACGGCGTCGCGTTGCCGTCGTTCATGACGGCGTTTGCGATCTTCGCATCGTTCGAGATCGCGGCGCGCCGGGCGGGCGTGCACGGCTTCCTCCCGACCATCAAACGCCTGCCGTGGAAGGATCCGGTGTTCACGGGACCGGCGCTCGGCATGATCCTCTTCATCTTCGGCGGCTTCGGCGGCATCGTGAACGCGTCGTATTCGATGGACGTGCTGGTGCACAACACGATGTGGATCGTCGGCCACTTCCACGTGACGGTGGGTGGCCCGGTCGCGATGACGTTCATCGGCGCGACCTACGCGTTGATCCCGGCGCTCTCGGGGCGCAAGCTCTTCGCGCCGAAGCTCGCGCTGCTCCAGACGTATCTGTGGTTCGTCGGCATGGTGATCATGTCGACGTCGATGCACTGGGCCGGATTGCTCGGCTCGCCGCGACGCACCTCGAACGTGACCTACTTCGGCGCGCAAGGTGCCGCGACGTGGCATCCGGAGATGGTGTGGGCCGCGATCGGCGGGATGATCATCGCGCTCTCGGTCGTGATGTTCATCATCGTCGCCACCGGCACGTACGTCGCGAACGTGAAGCTCGCGAACCACCGCGCCGCGTTCGAGTTCGCGCCGCTCGACGAGCGCGCGATGGACACGCCGCCGATCTTCGACAAGCTCGGGCGCTGGGCGGCGATCGCGGCCGGGCTCGCGGTGCTCGCGTACGTCGGGCCGATCTGGCAGCAACTCCAGCAGACGTCGTATCTCGCGCCCGGTATGCGCACGTGGTAGCGTGCTGACCGCACTCGCGTTCGCGGCGCTGCTGGCGGTGAACGCGTTCGTGCCGTTGCTTCAGCCGGGCGACACGGTGCCGCCGCTGCCGCTGATCGATCAGTCGGGCCACGCGTTCTCGCTCGCGCGGTTGCGCGGCAACGCGGTGGTGTTGACCT
>Ga0116227_10012439_pt1 | contig 13845 bp, 10 predicted proteins | sample S1TSphgellanicum_FD_89693 | JGI IMG/M metagenome (GOLD analysis project Ga0116227, IMG submission 89693) | Host-associated microbial communities from peat moss isolated from Minnesota, USA - S1T2_Fb - Sphagnum magellanicum MG | ecosystem: Host-associated > Plants > Peat moss > Unclassified...
AGTTCTAACCACTTTGTGTGGTTCCATGCAGGCCCGTGTGAGTGAGTAAGCTTGTCAATTCTTCCTAGTCTTTCCCGGGACTTCTAGCACGCCCCTCTCACCCCCTCTAGTGCTGGAAGTCGGAATCGTGCCCCAAGTTCCAACTCCTTCCGCATTGCCACATACTTAGACCCTCAAGTGGGTCTACGAGGAACTTGGGAGCGCGACATCAGCCCACACGTTTGCAAACCCTTACTTTGGTCATGAACCCAAGACTAGGGTCGCGACATTCAAAACCTTCTTGAAATTCATTCACCATAGGTTACATTTTTATTAGTGTAAAAGACCATGTAATAGTTTGAATGAGCCAATGTTTTTAACTTTAAAGGCATTGGTACATGTGTCTTTTGAAATAAAAACAATCATATCTTTCATCTCACACATTGGATGTAGCCAATGAGAAAGACCATGATCCCTCCCTATAAGGTCTTGGGGATCAAACCTTCTTGAAAATGAATTTTTCTTTGAAAACCAATAGTTATTTTTTTGGGATTTTTGAAAACCAACCAGTTTTTTAAAACTTTAAAAAATTCAAAAGAAACCAAGGTTTAAATTAAGTTCATTAATTAGGTTTGTGGTCTAAACACCTTGTGGCATTCCACCCCTTGCATTTTTTTTCGGAATGGATTTTTTCATTTGAACTGGGGATGGTAGAACCCATCATAACACCAACTAACATACCACCCCATTCTAGCAAAAATCACCTAATACCTACTTTAATTATTATCAAAACCCCTAAAATATTTCCTCTTTAGAGATGGGCATAATGTAATAACCTCCAAAACTTGTCCAAAACATAGTCCTACAATAATCTAATAAGGCTTCCCAAGTTACTCTTTGAACTTTAATGGCATGTCATCTTTCATTGTTAAAAACTAATCATTATGTTCAATCTAGACAATCCAAAAAATTGTCCCCCTTAATGAGGACCATGAAAAGCCTACCATGCTACTAAAATGTCTTGAAATCCTAGCTACAAAACAGTAGTGTTTCCATTGCATCAAAGATGTTTGTCAAAATGGACTAGCTCCACACACCAAACAATTCATAATCTCTTGTGTGTAGCTCCAAGCACATTGTGTGTGTTACATTCCCAAAACTTATGTATGATGGATTCTTCCCCAATCTTGCATAGAAGGCAACATAAATTAATTAACCTATTCAACCTTGCCTTCCACACATTTACCACAATTGCCTTGTTCCAAATGGCCCATATGAAACTAGCCTATTTTTTGCTACATCACTTGTTCCAAGTGTTGGACCATTGCAACTAGGGTAAAACAACCCATCATGGATCACGTAAGGCAGGGTGTGCTCATCATTTTACAAAAGTGCCCCATTGTTTATGGTGTTCAAAAAATAGATGAAGCCCTCTTCTTGGCACATCTATGGCACTAAAAGTTGGAAAAAATGAACAAGAGGCGAAAAGTTATAACCCCCTAAAGTAGAGGGGGTCATTTTTATAGAACAAGTCTCAATGGAATAGCTCATAGCCTATTTCCGATTCCTTCAAAAAATCCTTAAATTTTATTTTATTACCTTTAGACTTAAAAGATGATTTGTAGAGTTTAAGATGGAAATTTCAAAGAAATTTAAATTGCTCAATTTGAACAAAAAATGAAAAAGTTATGCACTGATGAAGTAGGAGGGGTCAAAATGAAGAAAGATGGAAAAAAACGAATTTTATAATTCAAAAAATGTATTTTCTTTATTGATCTTTTTTGGCTACTCCTTTGGCTTTGCATTTCAAACATGATTTGTAGAGCTTGAAAAGGCATTCATATAACATTTTAAATCACCCAAAATGGAGAATAATTGAAAAAGATTTGCCAACGTGATCTATGATAGGCTAATGATCCATGATGGGCCATTCTACCCTAGATGGGAAGAGTTCAACCCATCTTTTCTCCATGATGTTTGTTTTAGCCTTTAATGACCTCAACTATTCTAACCTATGCCACACTCCTTACTTCGAACCAAATATATACCCTTTTTGTATCCCCATCTTTGAAAAATGTTAGAGCTTTAGATTAAGGCTTTATGGAGTATATGTTCACCTTGTATGGAATGAACAATTATTATTCCACATCATTGCATTAAGGTCTAAAAGAAATGGACATTTAACAAACCAAAAAGGGGGGAAACTTATTACTCACAAACACACCTACCTACACTCATGTCTAGCACTGGTTGTTGTGTGCTTGTAGCAAACTTTCCCACATCCTCCAACTTAATAATAAGTCTAATATACCCAATTATTTCTTCCATGAATGGCATGAATGTTCCCCCTACCTCCTCATTAGTTTTAAACATGCCTTCAGCAACACTTAAATGTTAGCACCAAAGATCCAACCCAAAAAATGTAGTTCAACATTTTTGTCTTTTGAAAGGCTTTTAACCTAAGGTTAAACTACCACACTCCAGCAAAAGCTAACTACTAGGACATCCTTAAAAGTTCTTGGGTTAACATGTTTCAACTCTTTTGCCATCTTATTCTTAATTCTCTCCACTCTTTTCCAGAAGGTTAACCTAAAGGTTCTTTTATGGTTTACCTATACACACCATTCAAAGTCTAAAGCCCACTTACCACCCAAGTGTAGTTGAAATCCCCTTGGCTTAAACCTTACGAACTCTTGAATATTGGAATCCCCTAATTCAAAAGCATGTAACACCCATTTTGAAAGAAGAACTTTTGTAGCTTCCATTGGATCCACCAAACCTAGGCCCCCTACCTTCTTTTTCTCACAACATTGGTCACAAGTTTCACAACACTTGCAATTGTGAATTGAATCAACCCATAGATAATTTTTCAAGAGTCTAGTTATTTTCTAGATGCCCTTTTTTATATTCTCCAATTTGTTATGTATGTGATTGGGGAGTGGGAAACAATTGCACACCATGTTGGAAATGATAAACATTACTAAAGGACCAAACAAATGGTATGGATAAAGTTATTATACAAAATCTTGAATGTTTTTTAAGCAATAATGAAGGGTAAAATATTTGATTATTTCATCAAAATTAAATCAAAACATTTATTTTAAACTTTGTTTTAGCATTGCAAATTCAACATTTACATCATAAACATATGGTATAATAACAATCCACCATCAATATTGTAAAATAAATGTATGAAAACAATTCCTTAATTTCATGTAGTAATTCAATGTTTGGTATTGTTCAAAATATCCATTATGAGAAAAAGGAATGTTTTACAACTAGCCTTGTAACTCAATTTTTCAGTATGCACTAGACACTTACAACTCATTGTATTTATTTGTATATACAATGCAAATCATTGCAACTCTATCAAAACAAATCATTTTCAACTACTATGTAATTCCAAAATAACTACACCCATGATGTCATGTTGACATCATTAATTATCATCCATCCATTAAAATCTAACACATGGCATTATGAAGATTTTTGGACATATATATATATTTCAAATATTGATCTCCATTGTCCATTATTGTTAATGATGGTTCAAAATTATGACACATGGCATAATAAAAAATTGGCACAAGACATCTTAATTGTATTTTGAAAAACATAAATCAAAATAAATATTTATTTTAATAGTTAGATAAGTTGTACATAACCATAGGTAGGTAAAAAAGAAGGATCTACTTACTTACTTACTTACTTACGTAGGTAAGTAGGTAAGAAAGCACAAGACTAAGTGAATTAAAAACTAGTCATTAAAAAATTTTCAATTTTATGTTTTGCCTTTAAAGTTAAGTTTTTTTGAGTTCATTTTAAAATGGCACATGTATTTTTATGTGAGAACATAAGAGATCACACCTTCTTTATATAATTTGTATCATGGGATTCAAAGACAAAACATATGAGTCAAATCTTTTAATTGTTTCTTAATTACAAATTGAATTGCAACTATAGAAATATTTTCTCGCATCTTTTGTGCTTTTTTTCCATTAAATTAATTATACAATTGAATTAAAGATTATATGATAATTAAATATGTGAATTATTCTTTTCATATTTAGTTATTTGAACTAATGATTTGAATTGTTTATATGTATTAATTATTATATGAAAAATAATTATCTAAAACATAAATTTTTGAATTAAATAAATGAAAATTAATAGTTGGGATTGATTGTTTGAATTAATTAATGAATGAACTAGTTATCTACATTAATTATTGTAATTCATGAATTAACTAATTATTTTAATTAATCAATTTAATTTATTTGTTGGTTATTTCAAGTAATTAATTATTTGACTTTAGATAGTTTATTCTCAAATTTTTAATTATCTAAATGCATATAATTAATAACTTATATCATCTAAAGTTTTGAAAAATGTTATTCGTTATTTTAATTAATTAATGAACTAATTATATGAATCAAAATTATTTATAATTCATAATAATTACTAAGTAATAAGTAATAAATTATTGAAAAAAATCCATTACTAAATATTAAATATGAATTTGGGTAGAAAACATCAAGGTATAAATAAACATATCCATATGTACATTGAATTGGATTTTTAATGTAATATACACATTACTTTTAGTTTCACATATAAATTAATTATATGTATCCAAATAATTGATTAGTTAATGAATTTAAATAATTAATGATCTGGTAGTTATTGATGATTATCTTAAATAATCAATTTAATTCATTATGATGTATTCCCAACTTGGATAAATATTTATCAAATTATTATTTAATAAATTATTAGTTTTTAGTTAATGCAAAGTTAATTATATAAATTAAATTTATTTATTCGTATTAATGGTAAATTATTTAGTATAATCAATAAGTTCATAATAAGTAAGTGTATTAAACATAGTCAAATTATTGAAACAATAATTATTTATAAAACATTACATATGAATATGTATCCTTATTAAGTTATAAACAAGTGCATTATAGTCATAACATAATTGAATAATAGTACTTTAATAGTGACACACTAATGGCTCTACTAATTGTATCAATGGGAATCATAATTGAATACTAATTGCAAATATATCCCATAATGGGTGGTGGAAATGTGAACACATGGCATGATTGTACATATGTACATTGTACATTAGGTTTGACATAGTAACTACAATGTAACTTTTGAAAAAATCAAACATGGTTGACTACAAATATATGTATGATGTGTAAATTATTGTATAAAAGACCATTTGCCAATTCAATTGCAACTACAATACAACTAATTAATTTTATGACATGGCGATTTATTTATTAATACCCCATATTTCTAAGGGGATAATTGCACAATAGTTGTAATACCCAAAGGATAGTTGCACAATGGTTGTATATGAGTTTTTTTAAAGCTTTAGTTACAGGGTTGTGTGTTTTCGACAAATGTGATTTCTTATAGTGATTGAAATTTAAATATTAAGGGAGTGTAAGTACGGTTGAAGTATTGTACAATTGAACTACTATGATAGTCAAGTTTTTAGACTATCACATATAATAATGCTTACACCAAGTTGAGACAACATATTATTCAACATTGGAATAAATTTATTAATGTGTCTTGTAATGAGATGAATATATGAACTTAAAGGAGAAAACACCTTATTCCTCATCACACATTTATAAGAATCTTCCAATTTATAAAACAAACAAGAAAATGGGCTAATGTTTTGGTGCTCCAAAAAGTGACTTGATTTTGTTCAATCTTGACATTTATAGGCACATTATTTGACCAAAAAACATATTTTTAAGTTTTCACATGCATTACATTGAGGTCAAACAAATGTGCAAAGCTAGCATTCCCAAGTTGACTTTTAGTTAGGCCTAAAACTTCAATTTTAAACAAGCATAAGATGTGACCCCAAGTGTTTACTTGGGGCTTTGTCACCCATGTAGGAAATTCTTCGACAATATAAAACATGTTTTAAAAATGATTTTTTTCTATCAACCATTTTTTTGGATACTTAAAAGTCATGGGGATCTTGGAACAAGTTGCACAAAAAGCCTTCCATTACATAATGTGCCTTAAACTATTATAAAACAATTTAAATGAATTTCCATTGGCCATGGTCCTCACCAAGCTTTTACTCTTCTTCTTGCTAAGCCATGTGCACATTGCACACCTTTACTATGAACCCAACTCAAGAGTTACAACAAGGAAATGATTAAATAACCAAAAATAACATTTCAAGACATCACTTTTAGGGTGGTATGTAGGTTTGGTGATTAGATGGCAAGCAACCATGTTGGAATTTAGTGGTTTCAAAGTTTAAACCCATTTTGTTCCAACATTTGAGAAGTACCCTATTGTTAATTCTATCAATTAATTTTGCAAGTGCACCCAACATGTTCTACTCCTACATTTGTTTGTCACCATTTTTGATCTAGTAGGCTAATGGCAAGTACATGCAATTCAAAGGTTTATTTTGTTCTATTGTACATGCATGACACATATTGAAAACTTTATCAAAATTTATTGTGAAAGATCTATTGAAAATTTGGAAAATTAGAAATGCACCAAACATTTTCTCACATATACTTGATCAATTCATTGCATCAAACTTATTTAGTATAACCTCTACAACAAGTTTTTACACCTTAACCTCTAGACCTCTTCTTGTGTTTACAACTCTACACCCAAGGTGCACACATGCTACCAAAACAATACTCCAAAAGAAAGAAGTAAATATTAAGTAAATTAAATTGCCACATCTTCCTACCATTTCAAATACACAAATGTGTGTGTTGGTTGAAAATAACAACATTATGAAGTAGAAATGAAAATGCATCAACAAACAATGAAACATCCTCATGCATGAATGCATTAACAATATGCATATTCATTCATACACAGGGTAGTCATAGCATCCAAGTGCCCATCAAGAGGCAACATGTGTGTTTGGATGTTCACATTGCCTTACATCACATCAGAATTGGGTCAACTTATGTCAACATAGGGTCAAAATAGGTCATAGCCTAGATTGAGCTACCCAAGGTAAGGTATAGGGTGATTGAAAGTCATGTCATTCACTCACCTTAAACCTTGTGGTGACTAAAATGGCATTTGGTCATAACAATTCACTAGCAACTAAACATATTTTAGTTGCCATAATCCATTGATGACCGAACCTATTTTGGTCACTAGAAATTTCAATCACCATATAACAACCAAGACCCAAATTATGGTGATGGAAAATGAATTAGCATGGCTTCAATGTATTTTTGGGCAATGTTGTTTTTTTTTTTAAATTGGGAAAATTCAAGAATTCTTTTGGTTTTAGATGTCAATTCAACCAAATTTCCTATACTTTGGCTAAATTTCACAAATATTTCAACACCAAAAAAATGAACAAACAAAACAATGGAAAACTTCCATTTGCACCAAAACATATTGCTTCAAATGAATATTTACTAATTTTATTCCATTATTTGATGTCTATGACCTTTTATCAAAGCATTTTTTATCTTCACATGGACACACCATCCTTGCAATACATCAAAATATTGGTAAGGAATAGTTTGGGACATGAAATGATCGGATATCACAATATCAATGCAAATGAACTAAAGCTTGTGAAATTATAATCCTTATGACTTGGAGGTAAGGAAACAAAATCGTAAGGTGGTTACAAGGTTGAAGGTAGGGTGGTTCATTTTTGTGTCATGCATTTACATGCTATCAACATGCCATAAAATCGACAATATCCCAAATTTGTGATTAAATTTAGATTGTCAACTTGAATAAGAAAAAATCAATATAAAAAACTTATAACATATATGCACCATTTAATATATAATAATAGACATTTGAAGTTGGAAAATATGGACTAGTTTTTGTTTGTGCTTCTCTATACATGCATTCCTACATATGTTCTTTATTTGGGATTTTTTATATCGATTTGATATATAATATATTAAATTAATAAGAACATATATGCATAAAAATTTCTAGAAAAAACTTAACTAGGAAAAATTGTGGACTTTTGAATGGTTTAAAATGGACAATATTTTCATAAATCCAAATCCTAATCGAAAAAATGATTGTGATATGAACTCATGAAAATATGGCCGATTTCAAACTATTCAAAATGTCTAGCATAAGTTAATGTATTTATTTTAATAACATGTTAGTTATACATTAAGTTGCATTCTTAATTTAATTTTTCATATGGGCTTTTTAAGTTCATTAACCACCATGTAATTCCCCATTTAACTAATGATATCATAGTATATTGTTATTTTAACACTACCATATGGACTTTTAGGGAGTGGTGTATTTGTGGAAAATGAACCATTTTAATTAACAACCACCCCATAGGTAAAGCCCGTCATTCCTCATCCATATCCTTATGCCAATGTTATGCTTTAAATGAGCAAATGGCTTCATGAAATGAAGATAGTTCTAATGGCAAATAATCAACAACAAATGTTTTGGATCGAGTATATGATTTGTTAATAATTGGCACAAAGTCTACATATTACATTGGTGGTCAATGGTCTCCTATAAGTCTTGATTGGATTGCAAGCTTTAGATTATGTAAAAATGCCTTGTTGACAATCATTGGAATCTAAGGATCAACATCTACAACATTTGGTTTAGACATTCATCTCTAGGAAGCTTCAACATTCTACCATTAGAATGAATTGTTAGCAAATTTTGTTGAAGCATTTTGTGTAGGATTGTGCTTAACTTTCTAGTTGCATCCTTTTGAATATGATCTTTTAGTCAATTTGGCTACACTCCCATTGCATCATGCATAGTAGTAAGACAAAAAGAAAGTCCCTAGTTAGTTGCAAATATTGATCAATTATAGTAGGCATTGATTTGTAAAAAAAATAGATACATTCTAAAATCCTTCATCAAAGTCTACATTAGATACAATTGTGATTTTGTTTGTATGTGGATCCCAAAGATAATAGCATTTTGTTATTTGAAGCATATTGAAAAAATCATCTTCTTATTCTTTAAATCAAGTTTTTTCCACAACTCCTTCAAAATATGCTTGTACATGAAATACCCAAACATTCAAAAATGTAAAATGTCCAACCTATCCCCTATACTTTCAAATGGTGTCAACTCATCTAGAATTCATGTCATGGCCCTATTCAATACATGCACAATTATATTTGTGATTTTTTCCCACAAATAATTTCAACACCCCCTTCACATGCAAGATGCTTCTTGTTGTTTCCATCATAGTTTGATTATCACATTCAATGAATGCATTTTGTTCTTGAATATAAGGCATGTTATACTCATGTTTAATCTTAGTCTCTTCAAGAAATTTGTTGAATGTTGCATCAACATATTATTTCCATTTTTTTTGTCGAATTTTTTTATTATGTGTCTCCCTCCTTCTGAATATCTTGTAAAAGGGTGTAGAAACATTCAAACATTTTTGACTTGTGCTTGATGAAAAAAAAATTGAAATGCACTACAATTTCATTTTTAAATAACAAATAATATAGGTGTTTTTTCATTAATTTTGTATCCATTGGTCTACATTGGTTTAAATGTGTCAACTTTCTTGGAATTACATCTTTTTTCATTTTAGAATTAGAACAATAAAAATGTTTGTGTTATTTTCCCAACTTAAATCCTTGAGAAATAATGTTTTTCATATCGTCAATGTTTTTGATCATTTGAAGATGATTTGTTTCTTTATCAGCACAACCATAACATTCAATGTATACACTAATTTGAATCATCAACATATCTTCGCATTCAAACATCCTTTGAGTGTGGTTATTCCATTATTATTCATATCAATCATTGTGAACGTGTCATCAAACAACATGATGTTTCTTTCCATTTGATTTGAATCATGAACATTAGTGAATGAAACTACTGATTGAGATATGGACTTGAAATTTGCTCATGAGCTCTCATTTCACTCACTATCAACTCATAATTTTCTAGCATTAAAGCTCAAGTCTCAATCTCTTAGGTCATCATCATTAAATTTCCTTCACAATTGTCCTTTAACTCCATTTTTTGCTTCTTGTTCGGACACGCCCTAGGCCAATGGTTAAATTCCTTGCAAATGTTGCATTTCATTTTCTTCTTCAATTCTTTTATGTAATTAGAGTTTCCTTCCTTCTTCTCCTTCCCTTTCACATCTTTTATTTTCCTAGATGATTAAGAAAAGAAAACTATATTTACATTTACCATATGGCTTCCACTCGACATCTTGATCAAGTTTTCATGCTTCAGCAATTTCATAACCAAAACATTGATGGTTTGTTTTTTGTTTGGAGATTATGCCATGCACATCATATGACATTGTGGTTCGACAAAAGACTACACAAAATCTTGGTGATTTGCATAGATTATGGGACACCTTCACCAAGGTCATTTAATTGTCTAAACATGTTTTCTATCTTCGATATGTGTCCAACAGTAGTATTGCCTTCTTGCATCTTGTAGTTAAAAAATCAGCTTGCAACAAATGCACATTCTTTCTAGAGTTATGTTCATCAACAAATGTCTTGACCACATGTGTTTAGAGGTTTGACAATTGATCAACATCTCCAAATGCATCTCGTCTACACTTGTACTTATCAACATTTTAACAATGTTGCCAAATTTCTTCCATAAAATATTTTTCTCCTATGATTTGATATGCTTGATGCCAAGTTTAGTCAATTATTGACTATAGTTCCTTTGCATCAAATATTATTTCCATTTGATGCTTCCATAGAAAAAAAAATCTTTCCATTAAGTCTAATCATTGCAATAATATCTCTTCCTTCATCATTCACATGTCACAACTATTCTTTCTCAACAAAACTTGAAGTGTGATGTGGACCCACAACCTATTGAAAATATATTGTGAAAGATCTATCTGACAATTCAAAAAATTAGAAATGCACCAAACACTTTCTACCATATACTTGATCAATTCATTGCATCAAACTTCCTCAATACAATCTTTGTAACATATTTCTACACCTTCCAACTCTAGATCTCCTCTTATGTCTATGACTCTACACCCAAAGCACACACATGTTACCAAAGCAATACTCCAAAAGAAAGAAGTAAATAGCAAGTAAACTAAATTCCCATGTCTTCCTACCATTTCAAATACATTAGTGTGTATGGTCAAAGATGACAACACTATGAAATATCACTTCAAAGTTGAAAAGACATCAACTACAAGGAAGCATCCTCATGAATGATTGCTAATTAAGTGTAGGGTAAAGCCCTAAGGTGGGGGCATTCTCAAAATAAGGGGCCTAGGACAAAGCAATAGCTAAATCCGGCCCCACATTTTAGGAGTTCCCCCACCCATGGGCTTTACCTATTGTAAAGCACAAGGCAAAATTTATCATGAACCAAACCCATGTAGTTCATGATGTGTATGAACAGGAGGGTTCTTACACCTACTCCTCAATAGTGGGAGGGTTCTTACACCTATAAATAGGCATCATTTCCCTCCCACCCTTGAGGAGTAGGCATAATACCCCTCCCAATTTGTAGGAGGGAAATTGATGGATATAAGGTGCCCTCCACATACACTACACATATTCTCCTATAACTTAAGGTTCATTTTGTTTCGCAAGATTGGATTGGGACAATAAAGGTGGCACAAAACTACCCATGCATACCTAGATGTGACCTCAAGATGCGTCGGGAGCCAGCTACAATGGGCAGCACAAAACCACTCTCTAATGTGTAATGGTCTTCTTCATGTGACATTTTCTGCCTCTTTTCAGTCCCTGCACAGTGGACAGGTCTCACAGGGACAATGGATAGGTCAATTGCAAGTCCTATCATCAACAAGACCATACCGCAAAAAATGACAATTATGTAAATCCACAAAAAGCCATTATCAAAAGCCATTACATAATGGAGCATACTGGGTACATGCCAATGCCCCCTTTGCACTGCTCATTCAGAAATTCAGGCTCTCCCAAGTCTCTCTCACAGTGACCTCACCAGGCCAATGGCCTGTTTCATGGAAATGTTGGGTTTGCATTACCAGGCTTTGTTGCCTGAATTTCTCACAAGCAACTCACCAGGTACAATGTGTATGTAGCCCCCAAGACTCAGGGAAGGGCAACAGGGCAGCCCTGTGTCCTCACTCAAAAGAGTAAAAGACTAGCCTAATGGACAACAATCCTAAATAAGAGCCTCTACTTCACCTTACAACCACTGCCTCCCTGCCCCACTTGCAAAACCTGAAAAAATAACCCTCCTCTGTAAGTCTAGAGCCTTGAAAACTTGCCTTTCTAGACCACCCAACAAATAAATGACTCATCCAAGAAGACTCGGGGTGATCTATAATTGGCTGTAATTAACACAAAAGAAGCCCAATTGATGGATGTGGTTATGAATGAAACTGGCTGCACAATTAAATGGATTGAAAACCAGTTTCAGTAAGATTGTACCATGAAGGGGAAGTTTACATCCATTTCAGAAGTCAAATTCTGTTGAATCTTTACAGTGGGTAATGACCAAAACTCAAATTCTATTGGATCTTTACAGCGGGTAAGGACCAAAAGTCAAATTCTATTGGGTCTTTAAACTGGGTAAGGACCTTAAAGGGGACAGTTCCCAGTGTTGGGGTCCTACACTTTGGCTCCAGCCTTCCACTGGGCCCTAATTCCCAGAAGGGAACATTCTTGATCCTTACCCTACACAGACAGAAAGCAATGAGCATGGAGCGCCATGGATACAACAATCATGGAACTCAAGTTGGTGGCTCTGGCCTACTTACAGGATTCCCACCTTGCAACAATCCATCTCCAGAGTCCACAGGCTCGCTCGCTCCCTCGCTCCGTCCCTTCCTCCCTCCCTCCAATTGGAGCTGAACCTATTGGGTTGTGTACAATAAAATCTGGCGAAAAAATTATTACTTCCAGCGCGACTTTGATTGGAATGGAAGAGCCAGGACAGATCAGGAAGAGTTTTTCAGTAGCTACATATATGAGTGGGCATGACGTGTGGAGCTCTTCTGTTCGTAGCTGTTGCCGGTGGCCGACAACTCTAGACGTGGGGGACGGAGAGTGGGCGGGAGACCCGCGGTGTACTAGCGCCGCGTCGCTTCGTTTGTTTGTTGCGCTCGCCGCTGATTTGTGTGCTTCGGTTGGATTGGATTTGTGCAACTGCCGTTGTTAGTGACTCCCGCTGGACAATTGCTGTCCCAATATTGCTTAATTTCACCACTCCTGTTCCCGTTTCTGACTAAATTCCAAACGAGATTCTGGGTCGTAGTTGGCGTAATTTTGGGACAGGAGGCCGGGGTGTTAGGGAAAGACACCAACTAAAGAAACTTTTGCAACTTTGGGTTTTCTCCGAGTACACCGCGTCTGCTACTTGTAGCCTCTTCTTGGCATCTACCTGCCTGTGCTATATTCATAGTAGCTTCCTCCCCGAATCCAGGCTTATTAAGCTCACATGACAACAGACCAATGTTTTTTTTAAAAATCAAACTTCCAAGTTCCAACATCTATTGAGCCGCCTTACCAGACTCCCAACAATCCAAGTGGTGTTATGTGTAGGGTAAAGCCCAAGGCCAGACACTAAATACCCCTTAATGAGCTCTGTCCTTTGCCTGAAGTAATACCAAACTTGTACCAATTTTATACCAGTCTCAATATCAGGTTTAGGGTTTAGGGTTTAAACCCGAAACCATACAAGCCAAAAAACAGGTTGGGACCCAATACTGTGACCAGATTGGGTATGAAAGCTTGAAAAAAATACCCAATACCAGCATGGGAATGGTATTCCCCACCCCATCCCCCCCCCCCCCTTACCCGGCCAAGGCGGGGTTTTTCAAAAGTTTTACACAACAAACACCGCGGGAAAAAATAAAAAAACACCCCAAACGCCCAC
>Ga0116227_10012440_pt1 | contig 13843 bp, 11 predicted proteins | sample S1TSphgellanicum_FD_89693 | JGI IMG/M metagenome (GOLD analysis project Ga0116227, IMG submission 89693) | Host-associated microbial communities from peat moss isolated from Minnesota, USA - S1T2_Fb - Sphagnum magellanicum MG | ecosystem: Host-associated > Plants > Peat moss > Unclassified...
CATTTTGGAATTCATAATGGGGCAAGCACCATTTAATTTTCTTTTCTAGAGTTCCAGGAGATGGGTCGGGCATTTGACATTTTAAAGAACCACCGGTTCTGGGTATTTGATAAAAAAATCGGAATAAAAAAACCATCATGTTCCAGATATTTGAAAAACAAAAAATCAAAAATCAAAGAACTGCCAGCTCCAGGTAATTGAAAAATCAGAATAAAAAAAAACCAACCATTTCGTTCCAATTCTTTTCCAAAACCGCAAAGAACCACCAGGTTTCATGAAATAACCAATGGGTTTCGAGACGGTTATTTGATTTTCTCAAAATTTGAAAACCTCGGTTATATATCAGAACAGGATATTTGATTTTTTGATAACTGTGATTACACATCTGAACCGGGTATTTGAATTTTTTAATCTTCATTATCAACCCTAAGAACCACCTTGATATTCAGTGACGGTCTGGTGCAGTGTTTAGTAACCGCCCCACACTGAATTATACCCTCAATTTGTCAAGGAAAGAGGGATGATTTGCTAGGATAGTCACCACCCATAATATTTGCCTGGATAGGTCACCCAAATGTTTTCCACTTGCATATGGAAAGTGGGTCCACTAAGCCCACTTTTCAAGTGTGCTTGCCCAATATTGTGGTGGGTTCACTTGCATCCACCCACTACAGAACAGAATAGTGGAGTGGTTGACTCACCAAACTGGTATAATTCTAGACTTGTAGAACATAATGTAGTTCAATAATAATAATAATAATAATAGTAACATCTAACTCTTTACAAGCACGATTCCAAGTCCCACCATCCCATATGAAAAATTTACAAATCCATTTATATCTAAACTCTATCTCACCATTATTCGCTATCATACTCAATTCATGTGCAAACTTGAATCTCGAAAACCTCTTAACATTAACTCACATGAAGCCCACCCTTTCCTAGGGGCAATAGCCTTTTGATGAAAGTACCACCATCCCATGTCAAAAATTTACAAATCCAACTATATCTAAACTTGATCTTAGCCATTATTTGTTTTTCATATTCAATACATGTGCAAAACTTATGTAGCTTGTAACATTAATCCAATACCATCTATATTATTATTATTATTATTCAAGAACAAGTGTTTGTAATCTGAATATGAAATAGAAATAGTGTTTGATTTTGTGAATAATGTTTGAGTTTCCCCATTCTAGACCTTAATAACGTATTCCTAGACTTGAATTTTCACTCTTCAATATCAAGTATGTTTGCATAGTTGGCCCAAAAGATGTCCTTATTTCACATGGGAATTTATTTTCACAAATGCATGAAAGGCAAGAAATGTTTCACAATTCTTGATGCAAAGTAACTATTTGCCAAAGCATAAGGTAATTTACAAATACAATCACAATTGTTAGACTAGTATAGCATGTTATAAGATAATTAGTAACATGTTATTGTTACACATTATTAGAACGCAATCTTTTATCGATAAATAACATGTGATGGTTTCCACAAGTAACATTTCCCCAAAACATGATAAAAAGGAATATTATCCTTTGTAATGTATTGTAGGTTAATATATAACATGTTTTGATGGAACATACAACCATGCATTTATATAAACATGAAACTTGCAGTTATATACACAAGGAATATACAACCTTACTTTTTGGATTCATCAGTGTGTTGTCACTCAACTTTTATCATGTTACATGAATATCATTTTAATTGTTCGATTGGTACATCATGTTGTAATGTAATGTAAGATACAACATGTTATGTGGAACATGAATCAAAATTGGACATGTAACATATAATGTTTTGCATAAATTACATAATTGACATTGGGGTACCCAAATAATGATACATGAAAATGATGTTGTAACACATGCATTTTTAATGTTGTCTTTTAATGCGACATTTGGAAGTAACAAGGAAAACATATTACAAACTCAAATTTTTTTCCCACCTAAATTGAATTTTCCTTATGCAAATAAAGTATATAAGATTTAGTATTATTGTGTATTTTTATTACACATCAAGGTATTTTCATGGGCAAAACAAACCTTCCACAACCAAAAAATTAACAACATGCACAAAAATTAAGACAAATTATAACAAAAACAAGCCTAAGCTTAAGTTTGGAATTGTACATAAAAGATAATTCAAAACAAGGTCACAAAATATACAAGAAAGTACTAAAACATAATATTATTCATAGCATGGAAAGGTTTACACCAAGAAACAAAAGGAACAAAATTATGATTTAGAATAATACAAAATAAATTGAAGGTAAGGGTCCACATCATATGGATGATCATCCATGGTAATGGATGATAAAATGGTTGGTAATCACAAGGATTTACAATTATTGATGTGATTACAATGCCATGTTGTGTCTTTTATTGTCCTTGGTGATTTTGACAAAATCTAGTCACAAATGTTTGATGTGACTAAAATCTAATCACAAACTTATTTGTAATTTTCATGTTTTTTTTTAGTGTTTTCCCTATCATGAAAAGAAAAATGAACATCTACATGGTTTTTTTTGTTTAGAAAATAATGATGAATTGATATAATAATAAAAAACATCTTGTGGACCTCTTGCAAGCATCATCACAACAGGTGGGTGCAAAATAAGATGGATTACTTTTTGTGTCACATTACGAGTTTTTGCACAATGTCATGCATTAACATGCCATAAAATCATCATTATGTTAAATTTTTCGTTGAATTAAGATTTTCAACTTGAATAAAAAGACATTTACATTAAAAAATTATAACATATATTCTCCAAATATATTGGACTTTTGAAGTTGAAAAATATGGTTTGGTTTTTCGTTCATGGCTTTATATAAATACATTTTTGTTTATGAATTTTGTTTAGGTTATCTTATAGGGACTCAATATATGATTTTATATATATATAAATTTTAGAATAATATTAAACCCAAAAAAATGTATGGACTTTTAAATGTTTTAAAATGGACTTGTTTTTAAAAGTCCATATCATATTCATTTTTTGATAGATTTTAATTTTTTTCTCTTAAAATACATGTTAAATATTTATTTAGTTGGGCTTTTCTTCACATAATCTTTATTATCTCATTAACCACCTTTAATCCCCCACTTAAATAATGATATCACAGTAAATTATAATCTGTGTAGCAATTGGCCCTCCCATGTTTTGAGATTTGTGCTCGAGGCCGGTAGGTCAAGGGAATAGGTCGAAAATCATGGAAGGGCTTGTACTTAAGTCCTTTTCCTATGTAAACTAGAGTTGGGATTTTTCCACTTTTTAAAAATAGTGATAGGCTGGTTAGTATGTTCCACTGGTCAGAAGTCCCAGTATAGCCTAGCTTATACCTTCCACTGCAAAAGATCCCGTTTGTTGAAAACAGGTTTCTTCAGGTAGGTAAGGGAGTTGAAAATACAAAGAAAAAATCAAAGTAGTGCTTTATGAATACCCTACTCATGCAATATTTGTGTTTCCCTAGAGATGTGCATTGTTCATTAAATGGAGGAGTCTTTGAAAACCTTTGTTGATTGTGTGATCTATAATGTTTTTGATAAGGTTTGTCTCTGATTATGCGATCTAAATGTAGCAAATAATGGGAGGAGGTTGGGAAGAGGGGTGTTTGTTCTATGAGCAAAAACCTACACCTTTGGACTTCTATGCAGGTGCACACACACCCCTCACATTTCTCTGAGTGTGTAGTCCATCTCTAAATCTGTAGAGAATTTTTTTCAAGTTTGTAACCTTGTGCCACATGTTGCTTGTGTATGTAATCCATGTCTATTTCTGCAGAAAACCCTGAAAGAAAGGGGGGGGAGGGAGGCAACAACCCCATCATACATTAATCAAAGTTCAAAAAGTACAAAGGGGGCAGAAAGCGCCACACCATGGCAGTGCCATCCTCCCCAAAAATATTCAAGTGGCACCATTAAACCTTAAAGGCCTTATTAATACTATCCTAGAGACTAGGCCCACGAGTAGATCTGAGGGAATTGATGGCTTTCAACCTCAACAATAGTGACCCAAGCTTGTTAGAGAACATTGCAGGAGGAGTAATGCGCATCGAAGTGCATCATACACCTTTTTGACCAAAGGAAATAAATAATGAAACTCCTAAGAATATCCAGCAGTCGCCTAATAAAAGAAAAACCACCATCGTGGTAGTCCTGAATTTTGGGAGGATCATCCTCTCTTTGGATAACTAGCTCACCTAATAAAATAAAAGGCCAGGAAAGGGCAAGGTCATCTAGAGCCCCCCATTTTTGCCAAACCCTAAAGTACGCTTCCCAAGCATATTTGGCTTTAGCGCATTCAAGCAGGCAATGTTGCGGCAATTTGAAAAGCCCATCAGGGCAGACCTTGCACGTAGGAGGGATTCCCATGCATTAGAGCCAAGTGCCAACAGGGAGCCCACGATTTAGGGTGAGCCAAATGAGAGTTCCAACCTTGTGGGGGCGGGAGCTGTGCCAAATTCTGACCAACAGCTAGCGATCTGTCAAATTGTTGAAATTGAGCTGCTGGATGAAGGAGCGGATTACAAAAACCTCGGACAATTGCCTCGAATTCATATATCCCCGTTTAGCTGAGTAACCAAAGAAAGGTGAGTCCCCAAACGGGAGGGTCGTTTGCTAATGCCATTTTCCCAAATTCTAGGGGAAATCGTCGATGAAGCCGGTCTTAAAAATCTAGAATATAGTAGATTTGGGGAGCGCAAAGAAGTCTCTGACCACTCTGAAGGGAGCTTCGTGTTTTTGTTGAAATAGAACTCTGACCAAGTGGTAGCTTGCGGGTGAGAATGTCACCTTTTAAAAACTCATGGCTCTAATAAGACCATTAGGGGAAATCCTGCGGAATTCAATGGTTTTTACCAAGTTTGGGAGAATTTCTGCCACTCGATAGATCCGTGTGAAAGGGGCAAGATGATCCGTTGCCTTGTTGTTGATCCAGTCCCTAATTTTGAAGTCATTGGAAAATGCAGCTGGGTTCCAAAGGATGTTAGAGATGATGATGTCCCTGCTTGTTCATTAATGACGTGGGAGCTCATTCCAAGTGCTAGGAGGCTCTTCCATTCCTTGTTCTCCTGGTCCCATAAATCCCTTATTCTTGTGCATCCAGCCTTAGCAATGGTTCGCCTTTCACTGAGTCCACTTACCCTTAAAGGTCGACCGGCATAATTAGTGACTAAGGGGTTGCTGAAGATTGGTTGTCTGAGGATTTTTGCTTGCGATGTGGGTTCAATTTTTGCAAAACTTGTTTTCACATTCAATCAGGATCCGAGGATGCTTTTCCAAAATGAACAGGTCGTTATCTAGAGTTTGGGGGCAATGAATAGCCAGTTGATGTCTTTATTCCTTGGGCCTTGCCCATGGACCGAGAATTGAACTTGATCCGCGAGATGTTTCAGTATCTCCTTCCAAAGTTCACAACCGGGGGATAGTCCTCTCACTAGCAACTTGGCAAAAAGGGCTTCTAATTGAGCTTTGGGGTCGATAATTCCTAGGCCCCCACTTGAAGGGGGAAACGTGAGGGAATCCCATTTTACTTTTGCTCAGGTGCTAATTGCTTTTCCTCCCCAAATGAAGTTCCAAACCACCCCCCTATTTTAATTGCACATTCTAGGATTAGGGTTCTAGCAAGCTGCCATGTACCACATGGAGGAAAGTAAAACCTAATTGGCTATGAGTATTCTACCTATGAGGAAAAGGTTATAGTTTCCCCATGATATCATTTTGACCTTTAATGGGATCATAAGTTTATCCAAGTTTGCCTTTGTGGGGAGCCGAAATCTAACTTGGATGCCTAGGTAGTGAACCCCTTCGCTCTCAGGGACCCATTTCAACCCTACCTCTTGACCCCACTCCTAGGCTTGTTTCTCTTTGTTGGCCCAAATGGTGGCAGTCTTCCCCTAATTGATTTTCGCCCCTAATGTGAGACAAAAGAGATCCAGTATTGACCGCATTCTATCCATGTTGCTTTTGGTTCCCTTGAGATAGAGAATGGTATCATTAGCAAATGTTTGGTCCCGAACACAACTTCCTTTGGGTAGGGTCAGCCCCTCCACATTATATTTAGTATCGTCTAGCATATGTCCAAGGAGATCTGCTGCCAATATAAATAGGTATGGAGCCAACGGGCAACCCTATCTCATCGATTTGGATAACTTGAAATCTTCTCCAAATTCTCCATTAACCTTGACCGATGATGAAGCTAGCCAATATAATGAGGAAACCCACTTAATCCATTTGGGGCTAAACCCTAATTTGGACAAAGTTGGAAAAAGAAAGCCCCACTTTATTCTATCAAAGGTTTTTTCAAAGTCGAAAAGAAGCAAGACTAGGTCCTGCTCACTCTCTACTGCCCACTCGAGCAATTCCTGGGCTAAAAAAATATTATCCAAAATGCTCCTCCTCATCATAAAGCCGATTTGGTTGGGTCTGATCACAAATGGTAGGTGTACCTGCATCTTTCGAGTTAAGATTGTAGCAAATATTTTGCAAATACTTCCAAGGAGAGTGATGGGTCTCCAATTCCCTAACTTGGAGTGGTCTCCAGATTTCGAGATCAAGGTGATCATCCCTTTGTTGATGAAGTCCGAGATTAGTCCCAATGAAAGCATTGCTCAAAAGGCTAGGAGAAGTGAGGGGGCAATTTTGTCCACATTTTCCTGAAAGAAATTTGTTGATAAATCGTTATGGCCTAGTGCTTTGCCATTAGGCAAGGAGGTGATGGCTTCCACCACCTCTTCCAAGGTCAACTCCTGGGTCATTTTAGCATTCATATCCTTTGTGACTTGAGAGGGTACACTCTCCCAACACTTCCTTTGGGCTTCTGTAATGTTGGGGGAGTGGGGTTCAGATGCGTACATATTGGCATAAAACTGGGAAATATAATGGAAGAGGTTCGCCTATTTGTATATTATCATCCCATCAACCTCTAGTTCCTTCAAGAGGGTCCTTTTCTTACCAACACGGTGGACGTCAAAGAATAACTTGGAGCAAGTGTCACTGTACCTTAACCATCTTGCTATCGAATGGTGGTTGAAGTGCTCTACTGAAGTCTGGAATAATTCAACCAACTTGCCTTGTGATTTTGAGAGAATTATGCGTATGTGCTCGTTTGTTGGGTTAGATTGTAGTTACACTTTCGCTAGTTGAATTTTCTTGGATTGGGCCCTAACTCACATACCTTTGAAACAATTTCGTTCTTTGGCAAAACATTGCATGTCATAATTCTTTAGATGGCTGCCTCTATCTAGGGTGCCCATCCTACCTCTCTTGGGGGCTTGGGCGTCTCTCTTTCCCACGCCTTAAGCATTATTACCTTACACGTCTCGACTCTTAACAAAGAGGAGTCGAAATATCTATTCCGCTTTGAAGATTCAATTAGTTGTCCCCAAATAGTTAAAACTAGAGGGGAGTGATTCGAAACCTTGCGTATTGACGTGGTTACTTCGATTCGTCCCCACTTCGTATCCAAATCCTAAGAAATAATGAATTTATCAATGCATGAGATAACTAAGTGCGTTCTAAATCTGCCATTATCAAAGGTGTACTCCTTCTTGGACATTTTTTGAAAGCTATTTAGCTTCCAAGCATCTGCTAGCCCATATTGAAGCATCATATGATGCTAAGAGGTTGCTTCTCTTCTCATCATGAAACGTTCCCCCGCTTTCCCTCTTCGGTTAGTCTTTTCTAGATGATTGAAATTTCTTCTTATGATGACATGGGAGGTGTCAAAATTAGTTTCATTCAGCCGCTTCCACATCAGTGCCTGTTCATTGGAGGTGCAAACGCTGTAAATGTTGACAATTGTGAGGTTTTCATTAACTGAAAGCTTGAGGGTTATATATTGTGCTTTGCCTTCAAGGAAAATGCCATTGGAGGTGATTTGGGGAGCAAGAGATTTGTCCACCAAAATTGAGGTACTTGCACTCATCCTTTGTGATCACCCCATTGGGATATCGTGATTCCAGAAAAAGGCTCCTTTCCAGAACTCTACCCCCTTGGTTTAAGTAAGGCAATCCGCTTCCCCCAAGTGATGCTCTTACAGGAGCAAAATTTGTGGAGGCATGGCCAAGGAGGTGACCCATGCCTTAATTTCCTTTTGTTTCGAGGAATTCTTCTTTAGACTTCTCACATTTAGTGAGGCGAGGGCGATGGCCTTTTTATTCATGAGCGGGTTGTTTGAGGGTGGTATTGTTGTTGATCAATCCCTACTCTGAAGTTGGCTCCCGATTACTGTCTTCCCTTCGATCCTTCTTTGGTTCGTGAAAGATTGAAGTGTCGTTAGGGGTGGTGCGTTGGAGGCCCAAAAGTGTTCCAAATTTAAGTACATAAATCATTTCTTCCTTGTTGCTTGAGAAGAGGCCTAGACACTTGAGATCATGTTCATGTAGAATTGGCGGTCTTCTCCCTCAATAACCTTTCTCAAGAGGAGATTATGTGCCGAAATTACAAACTCCACCTCATTGTTCATGGCTGAGATTGCGTCAAGCATCTTCTAGTGTAGTTTTTTCTTGATCTGGATGTTGACAAGGTTAGCTCCGGCAAGAACGTGAGTTAGGATGGTGCACTCAAAACCTCCTCTCTTTGGTTCTTCCTTCCAGCTCCATTCTAAATTGAATGCTTGCATTGGTAGCTGATGCTTTAGGACATTATTTCTAGACTAGTTGCCACATGCTTAATCAATTCTTCCATAGTTGACTGGAAAGACCACCCCTCCTCCCCTTCTTCTACTTTTATTCCAAATGGGAGGCTTGGTAGGGCTTTGTTTTTTGAATGGACCAAGATTTCTACCAATGAGCCTTTTTCTTTCGTCAGGGCAAGCCAAATCCTCACTCTACATCATTATGTTATTTTTGGTAAGAGAATCCCTAAGGATTCAAAGAAGGAGTGGTGGAGCTCTGATTGTTTTTGACCTCTCATTTTGCTTAGAACTTTTGTTAGCGGAGCATCAAGTTGGGAAAGATGGCCAGTTGCAAGGCATGTTGTTGCTATTTTAACCTCGTGCTTCTTCTTTCCTTGGAAGGTTCAGCCTTCCTCCAATGCTTTCAGGGTTTTCTTGAGAAAGCTCGAAGTTCCAGCCTCCTCGTTCAATGTTTCAAATGGGTTGGCATCTACCCATTTCCCTTGAAACTTCCCATCATTCCCTTTCGAAAGGTTGAAAGTTAGTTTCTTCTTTGGTGTGTTGCATCCTTCCTCCCCTTCCTCCAGTCCTTTGTTTCCTAGTTGAATTGTGATTAGGTTTTCAACTAATGGATGGGTCAAAGATTTCTCTAGTTCTCCCATTGTCTGATCCTCCTCATTGCTAACAAGGGCCTTTTGTCTCTGTTGCTCTGAGGTAGGATTCTTCTTTATGTTCTTGGTTGTGGGGTTTTCTAAAAGAGGTCGTAGCACATGGCCTGCTCTCACCTTTGCAGCAGGAATGTTTGTATCCGCTGTTTTTTTGTGGTTTTTGCTTCCGATCTCATGATTCCTCCTAGTGTTTTTAATATCAGAGATGGTTTTGCTAAGAGGCATGGATCTCCACTTTCTCGCTCCAAGTTGGGAGCTTACCCGCAGGAGTGCTCCCATCCCAGATTAACATTTTGGAAACAGTACAGGCATGGGCGAAGTGGCCAAATTGATGACATTTCTTGCATTGATTAGGTAGACCAAAGTACATGATTTTTTACAAAATTGTGTCCTTTGGAATTGAGCTCTCCGCCATAAAAGGAATGCGAATGTGGCTCGCAAGTCTGCTGATGTCTTGGATTTCCATTGTTATCATTCACCTTGCAGGTCTTTTCACATATGATTCCACTGGTTCTATTTCCAAGACCTCTCCAATTTTACTTGCCATTATTGTGAGAGCTTTGTCGTTCCTGAATTGTTCATGGAGGTTTGGGAACTGGACTTTCACCTTGTGCGTGAGCATCACCTCCACCCCTTGAATGTTGGAGTCAAAGTTCGAGATGTACCTAAAAAAAAAGAAATTCATGCCGCTCCACTCAACCAAGGTGATTTTCCAAGTTGTTTTAGCTTTTTCATTTGAAAATAAAGCTTCAAAGAAGTCGTGCGTTAATAAGGTAGATGAGACAAAATAGGTCAGCAGGTGAAGCTTCAAGCAGTCGTTTAGGACCTTGATTGTTGGTCTACCTTCGATGCTTCATCCGATGACCATCCTACGTGCCTTTCTAGCAACTCCTTCTTGCATTACCTCAACCATGTCTAGTAGAAAATCCACATCGAGCTCTAGGTCATTGTCCACCGGCGATGGGCACCGGCGATGGGCCTTGGGGTTCTTCTCCTAAAGGAGAGAAGAGTCCTGACCCGTTGCCTAGAGGCGTATTTAATGGAGAGATGTTTGTAGCAAGTGCAGGCTTTTTTGCGCGTGCTTCAAGCTCGGAGCTTTTGCCTTAGTGATCGTGAAGTCTTCACGAGCAACTTGACCTGCAGCAACAACTTCCAAGCCCCCAAACCCAAAGCCCGAGCCACATCCACAGAGATAAACTTTGGAATACGAGGAGAGGGATGGAGTTGAGGAGGTATTTCGACATTGGGGATCCGATTTTTTTGTATGGCTACTTCCACCGCGTCTTGTGCCGTCGCGAGGGGAGGAGCTTGAAGCGTTGGAGGTTGAGGAACATCACCATCACTATGATCGCCATCGCTCAAAAGTTGAGCTGCCTTCTCAGCTTTTCCGTGCTGCAATCGCAACACAAAGCCTCCAAAAGCCGTCGAGTCTACAGGCGCATTATTCCTGTGCGGGAGATCTTTCAAAGACGAATTTTTTGCTGACAAACCACTCGCCATAGGTCAAATAACATAATTGTTTTGCGCCAACAAACTAGTAGACCGAGCAACAAGCGCAGGACCTTTGAGACTGAGCGATGGAGAGAGAACTAAGGCGCCGCTGCCGCCGTTAGGGATTAGGAGTTTGTTTCGCAGCAAATTGCTACCTTGGCCGTCGGATGCAAGTGTACCACGGTTGGATATGTTCCACGTGGTGCGTTCTCACTTCATTCGTTTGTTGACCGGAGAGGAATTACTTACTGTCGCTATTTCTCCCGGTTGTTTCGAGACCCGTGAGTGCTTCACGAGTTTCAACATGAACGCGCTCTGGCCAGCTTTCCGGATCCGACCAGCCACCAAAATATGCTCATTCAACCGCGAGATCTGCTGCGCTTCTAAATCTGATCGTCCACTTCTGCAGAGAAATTTGTTGAGTCTGCAACCTTGTGCAGTATGTTATTTGTGTCTGTAGTCCATGTCCAAATTTGCAGAGAAATTTGTTGAGTCTGCAACCTTGCGTCATATGTTATTTGTGTCTGTAGTCCATGTCCAAATCTGCAGAGAGGTTTGTTGAGTCTGTGACCTTGCACCATATGTTACTTGTATGTAAAATCCATGTCCAAATCTGCAGACAAAGTTGTAGAGTCTGCAACCTTGTGGTGTATGTTACTTGTGTCTGTGTATTCCATGTCCACATCTGGAGAGAAACTTGTTGGGATCTGTAACCTTGCGCAGCATGTTGCTTTGTGTGCACCTCCTGGATTGAAACCAGACTGGAAGTGAATGTGGAGACATCTTGAGATAATAGTTGTCTGTGCATGCATGAGGGACATTCAAGTATCACCTACCTTAACAAGAAGCAGCATTGAGCTGGTAGTGTGGGTTTCTCTGTTTGGCCTGCCAAAACATTGAAGAAGCCGCCAGCAGCAACAGTGTGAGTTTTGATTTCTTTTCTAGTTTTTAGAAGAGTTGGGTTTTCGAAAGAAATGCAAAATCATGGATTTGTGTAAACACAGTCCGCTAATTTCTGCTGCTGCTCTTTGCTGATTTCTTTCTTCTCTCAAGGTGTGACCCTGCATGACTGCTTTTGCATGATGTGGAATACCAAGAAAATGCAAATCAAGAATGGTGGGCTGAGAAAACATATTCTCTGGTTTTTCTTCTTCAGGATAACTGTGACTACTAGTGAATTCAATCCTGTGATTCCAACATGAGAGAGAGAGAGGTCTGTGCAATGTCCATCTCTGGTTTCTCACACATGATCCAGGTGCTTTTTTAAACAAATCCACACTCAAGAATGAATGAATGTTTAGACATCAAGTTCTGAAGCAAACTCGACTGACTGCAACATTCTGAAAACAGGATGGAATTTTTAAAAAGTTTCATCTCTAAGATTCAAGTAATTGAAGCAAGCAGCATCAAAATGAGTAGAAGAAAAATAAGGTTGATGCGAAGAATCATATCTTCTTGCATAAATTCAAACACAAGACCTTTTCATTGTTTTGATCCATCCATGAGCATTTTATGAAGAGACCACAATATCATGAAGAGATCATCAGTTTGTGAGTCATGCTTTCACTCACAAAAACTCATGGTCTCACACTGCAAAACACTCGTGATCTTACACTGCTGCTGCCCAACTCTGCGTGATCTTACACTTTGCATGATCTTTGAGCATCTCCACCTGAGCACAGTATGTGACATTGCACTGGAAATCTTGGATGAGGTACAGCAGTAATATACAGTGTATTATGCTATGACCCTGAAAATGTATTTAGCTTTCAGAGCATCCCCACCAGTGCTTAGTATGTGACCCTGAAAAATATTTCTCACATCCTTTTTGCAACCCCACTGATAAAACTGAAACTGGGACTGCAAATAGGTGCAAACTATTATAGCAAACCACCCAAACCAATCATTATGTCTGGCCAATCAAAAACAGGGACGAGCAGACATATCATATTTATTTCACTCTTGTGTAGCAGGTGCACAACTTTGCTGTGCCTTTTACCAGTCTCGACAAACAGAGCAAACAGAGGAAAACTTTGCAGGAGCAAAACCGTTTTCCTGAGCTAAACCAACATATTTTGACTTTTTCTTCATCCGATTTTAATGCGCAGGGTCACTACTGAGCACCAGTGGGATGCTCTTAGAGCCCTGGAGGAGCCCTGGAAGAATCTAATAAATAAATACCTTACCCTAAGGTCAGTTTCGTCATTAAATAATCCTCAAAGTAACGAAATGAAATTTTTGTGAAAATATGAAGTTGACATGTTGAAAATCATCATAATCATCATATGCCACATTCTGAATAATTTCATTTCTCGTAACACAATATCATAGTAGATGACTAGTTTGCAAAATGGGTTTTGCAAGCAAAATGATCAAATAAGCAAAAGACTAAAGTTTTATGTATCAAAGTCCATTTTGTCCACTTCTACCCATCAAATGAATGCTGTGTAAAAAGGCACTCCTTTTTTCCGCAACTTGTGTGTGTATATTGTGCATGTGTGTATTTAATTTTTTTCACACACACCAAAGGCCAAAACCCAAACCCTTTTTCTTCTTTTGGGGGTGGGTGGGGACATCATTTACAAGAGAGATAGATGATGGGTATATTGGCTTTTAATAGTATATACCCTACTACTACCTTGGCAGTTTTTCACACTAATTTATATATTTTTCAGAAATGTTGAAATTTTCAAATTTTATTTATTTATCCCTCAAGTAACAAAAAAAATTTGAAAGAAAATATTGAACATTCAAGAAAATTCTATTTGGTTGAAATGATTTTTCAAATGATTTATTTATTTGACAAACATTTTTTGAAGCTTGCTACCAAGGTATACTCTTTGACTAATTAATTATTTGGCAAACATTGGTTCAACCTTCCAAGGTATTACGATATATGATATTATTATTAGATGCAAGAGTAAACGCCACCCCCCCCCCCCCCCCCCCCCCCCCCCCACCCAACCCCCCCCCCAACCAACACACCAACACCAAAAACTATTAATTTTTATATAAATTATTAAAAATAAAAATAAAAGAATATTTATAAATATTA